>Ga0233432_10005147_pt1 | contig 11419 bp, 7 predicted proteins | sample SI_122_August201_6_FD_179870 | JGI IMG/M metagenome (GOLD analysis project Ga0233432, IMG submission 179870) | Seawater microbial communities from Saanich Inlet, British Columbia, Canada - SI_122_August2016_10_MG | ecosystem: Environmental > Aquatic > Marine > Inlet | place: Canada: British...
AGCGTGCCTGTCGACGACAATCGTCAGTCAACGCCAAAGAAAGAGACGGTTCAAAATTGAGCGGTCGCGCACCATCGACAGAAAGTAAACCCTCGAACGCTGGTCCCATGCCAAGTGCTTCGGCAACCAGTTCATCATGGTTGCCTCGGTACATGAAATCGAAACCGATCATGAAATCGAGAGCTTCACAATCAAGTGGACTGACCGACAGCATGTACGGAGCGAGCTCTAATGCCAAAGCATGTTGCGGGACGGCATCGTCAATCGTTGTGGGGTTCACGACGCTGCTACAGATACGACGTTCTTCAATACTAACCAAACGATAGCTCGTTTGGTCTTTGTCTTCTTCGAGGACAAACGCCCCGTTGTCGCGATTGTAAAAGTTCCTCATCGATGGATAAGACTTCTGCACGCGACCAAAAAATTCGAGCACGGTCTCTCGCTGCGAAGGCAATGGCATCTCGGTAAACAAATTCATGTTCACAAAGTAGTCATCAGACAACGAATCGTAGATATTCATAAACACTCTCGGAGTTCTCAGGTTCTTTAACGACACACCTGAAGCTGGTCATGGATTCATAAAGTTTTGTTCAAGACAACATTCTACAGCGAGCCCAAACATTGGTCAAAGAGGCGTTTTTCTTACTCAAGGTTCGAGGGGAATTTCTGTTTCGCTCTCTTTTTTACGATATTCGGCTCCGATGACCATGAATCCAATGAAGTCGTAGACTGCGTGTGCAACGATGGGACGCAAGAGGTTAAAATCTCCGACCCACCACGTGAGCAGACTAAGGATTCCGCCCAGAGTCGCTGCCAGAATTGCATACAAAGGTGAAATTGCATGGAGTAGACCAAAGATGATATTCGCAATGAAAAACGCAGCCACGGGATCCCAACGTGCGAGCCATTGTTCAAGCAGTCCGCGGAACATCAACTCTTCAATGACTCCGACTAAGATTGCCAAGATCGCTAGATCGTACCAGTGACATTGCGCCAGTGATTTCCCAAGTGCGTCACCTGCTTGGTCACGGAGGGAAGTCATCCAGCTGAAGCCGAAGTACATGACGACAGCTGCCAAGAGTCCGATGCCGAAATCTCTGGCATTCCAGTGAACCCGAGAGGTCAACGGGACTTCGGCCCAGTAGGCAAGCAGGACGGTGACGCTCAGTAACGAGAACAGGAAGACTCCTGTAAAAGTCAAAAAATCTTCGCGGGATTCTAAGTTCACTTCTCTTCGTCTTCCTGTTGTGTCAGGCAGTTTTCTAGATCGTTGAGACGACGATGAATCTCTTCAGCATCAGCCTTCGATAACTCTCGTTCACCGTAGCGAACGAGATAGAATTTGTTGACTAAGTCAGCTGGCCACTCTTCAAGATTGTTTTTCAAAAGTTTCGGTTGAAGATCGGTCAGCGAGGTCGCCACGAATTCTTTCGCAGTTTGAGTTGGAGCCTGCTGAATCCCTTGCCGACGTAAAATTTTCAGAAAGCGTCTATAGAAATCTACTTTTTGAATACGTTGAGTCGTCTTCTGAGATCGGAAATTTATCCCGTGGATCAGGCGATAAATTCTTCGAAAGGTCCAAATTGCTCCGCTGGTTAATGCCAGCAGCACGAACACAAAGAATCCGCCCTTGATGCTGAACCACTCTCCGGGGGACGTTAAAAAGTTGAGCAGACTTTTGAAACTTGTTGCTCGTCCCTGCATCAGATTTTTTGCATTCGCCCAACTTTGTTGACCAATCTCTTGAATTGGCTTGTAGATAATTTGTTGCTGCTGTGTTTTGGATAGTTGAATTCCGGTGTTCCAGGCAGTTTCGAATTTCTGCTTGATGGCTGCGAATGAAGAGGTAGGTTTCATTTGCTCCTGAACCGATTCTGCCCGCGTTGCAGGAGTTGAATCAAGAACCACCCAGCTACCATCAATGTAAGCTTCTACCCAGCTATGAGCATGTAATTGCTGGACCAAGAATAGATTGAGATTTTTATCATACTGCCCCCCTTTGAAACCACTTACGAGTCTGGAGGGAATCCCGACACTTCGCAGCATGATCGCTAAAGAAGACGCATAGTATTCGCAGTGCCCTGACTTACGATTGAAAAGGAAATCTTCAATCGGGTCGACGCTGGCATCTTCGATTCGCAAGTCGAGCGAATAAGTGAATTCACTGGAATTCAAAAAGTAATTCTCTAAGAGCTTTGCTTTGTCTAGGTTTGATGACACATCACGAGTGATTTCCCTACTGAGTGCGATCACACGATCCATACCATCGGGGATCTGGCGTAATGTTTGCTGATAACCTCCAATAAATTGTAGCTGAGAAAATCGTGACCAGTAGTTACGTTGCGTTGAAAATGTCGAATCAAAAGCAGCTTCGTTAGAGCGTACGAAATATTCAAACGGTTGATTTAATGGTGCTTCATCATCGCGAATGATTTCATCAGAGAATTGTTGTCGAAAAACACGACGATCATCTGTGATTGCTCGTGCATATGCAGTATCTCCAAAGCTGAACAAGGCCGCTGATCCAATAGGCGAGATCTTATATCTTTGAGTGATCGGAGCGTAACGATTACGGCGGGAAAACCGCTGGAAGTTATCATTGGGTAATTGTTTCCAGCGACCATTCTCGTACTTCTCCATCACTGTCCCACGGAATAATGGTTCTGCTCCCAGAGTTGACCAGACTTCTGCTTCTGTAAACGGAAGCTCGGTCGCAGTATGGCTCAGAGCGAGTTCCATGACGACTTCGTCATTCTCAAGAATCTCACCCATGTCGCCGAGTTTGACCTCTTCAGTGAATCCGGTAAGAGGTCGCCCGTCCATTGCTTCATCAGAAAGGAAGGAGAATTGTCCGATCCAAATGCGTGGAGTGAATAGGAAGAACATCAACGTCAAGCACAGCCCCAGGCAAGTCATCGTGCATGAGACTACGAGGAATCGCCAATTAAGCAGTCGGTGATCAACATCTCGGGAAATTCCTCTCCATTGATCACCCACGACAAACTTTGAATCGAGATCATCTTTCTCAAGCTCATTTTGGGATTTCAAACTCGAGCCACGTGTTGATCGATAAAGAAGAAATACAGAGAGCGTCCAGGTTGCCAGGAAGGAATAGACAATGAGAGCACCGCCAAACCAGATGCTTTTGGTAAGTACCGAAGCCGTTGCAATTTGCAAAATGCTCAAGGCACACAGCCACCAGATATGCCGAGTCTCTTTTTTCTGAATCATGAAGACCCAGGTCAGGTAGACAATCAAGTGACCACCCGCAAGCAGTCGAGACTCGATTTCTCCATTGAAGAATTCTAAACCTGCAATGAGAAATGCAACAAATCCGAAGAGGTTGGCAACAACCGGTGGGACAGAAAACTTCTCTTCGATGTCGACGAAGAACAGCGTCGCTAACGCAATCAGCAAAGAACAACCCGCCAACGGTGAACCTTCCGCCACCGCGAAGATGATCCCGGACAATGAGATCATGGCTGTCAGGCTGAAAAAGAGAATCGTTTTCATTTTCCAACCTCATCTGAATCGATGAAGACGGGCAGAAGTTCCTCGCGCGAAGTCCCGTAAATTTGAGCATCTTGCAGGCGATGTTCAGGATTCGCTTGCAAGGCTTCCCTCACTTCTTCCGGACGCGCTGTAATAATGACAACACGACGCTTGCCTGATTTCACACGATCAAGGTCTTCGAAGAGTTGACTCGCTTCGATCTGATAATTTCCGTCAGTACGAGAGAAAGCGTCGAGGAGTTCGTCTACATGTGCTTCCCCCTGATCGCCCCGCCATTCAAGGTTCTCTTCGCCGGTAAGTCTCACATACAACGACGAAATACGACTGCTGCGAAGATGCTCCATGCAAACAGTCGTTGCGAAACGAAGACCGCGTTCGAAGTTCTCTTCTTGGACAGGATCACTCTGTTGCGGTAGCCAACCATCGATGATGAGCAGCAGGTCACGGTCTCGGCTTTCCTCATATTCACGAACCATCAGTTCTGTCGTGCGGGCTGAGGTCCGCCAGTGAATCATGCGAGGGTCGTCCCCTTGACGATACTCGCGAATGTTACTCATCTCATCATTGAATGGTCCAGCCATGGTACGAACACCACTCACCAGTTCAGTCGAGTTTTGTAATTGTTTTCGCCACACGGAAGTTAGATGCCCGGTGCGCGGATAAACGAGAAATTCATCAATGATCTCGATGCGATTTCCTCTCTCAACAAGCCCTAGAGGAAATCGAGTTGTGATTCGTACAGGACCGAATTCGTAAGCACCGCGTTGTTTCAATCGTAGTTGATAATGCCCCTGCCGAGAGGAACTTGATGGGACACGTACAAATAGCACTTCAGGGGAAAACCAGAAGTCTCCACGCGAGACTGCGTCATGCACCGTCATCAGCCAGATGGTTAACCAGGTCTTGCGATTCTCTAAAATCAAAGTCGTGGTAAACGGTTCGCCTGCCATGACTCGCTCGGGCAGCACGCGAGAGACCCTCAACAATCGCAGCATCGTAAATGTGAACCAGCCATTCATTACGAAGGGACCTGCCAACGAAGCAAAGACCAACAGCAGCAAGTTGTTTCGTCCGATCAATGATCCAACAAAAAACACGAACATGATGACTAAATAGAGATAGCCTTCTTGTGGAAGTTTGAAGCTATAGCCGGTCTTCGAATAACCCGGGAAAAACCCCGCGATAACTTCCTTCAAGCCCCAGACAGAAAATCCGGTTCCACAGACGAAAATAACAATGCGACCCGTTGTGCCAATTCGATTCAACAGCAAACCAGTCTGCATCTCAAAGATCACCAGACCAAGTCCGATGATCATGAAGATGACACCCGGAAAAGAAATTCGACCACGACGAAAATGAGATCTCATGAGGAAGATACACCTCCGAGGCGATGGTCAATCAATCGGGACAAGATACAAAAAGAAGCCATGTCTCATTGTGGTCCATTGTCCCAAGAAGACAAGTCACTCCGCGGGTTGCGTCTCGGAATTCGCATCGTCATTGACAGATTCATCTTCTCGTTGATCCCATTCCGGCGGCTTTGGACCCAGATATTGGTAATCAGTACATGGAATTCTCGCGTTGAAAATTTTACGGCGACGATCTGCGTATTTGCCAAACTCTCTTTCAAAATTCTCCGCCCCGGTGAAAATGTAGTGTGACCAGGTGTCGAGCGGAATGAGAAGCTCACCCATGTCGGAATGCAATTGGCTGACTTCGTCTCGCTGACCAATACGTTCTCCATAAGGAGGATTACAAACTGTGCAGCCATGATCGCGATTCGTTGGAAAGGCGACGAAGTCCTTCGCAGCAAACGTGATCTCAGAGAAGACGCCTGCTTCGCTCGAATTCTGCTTGGCAATCTTGACCATCTTCGGGTCTTGATCACGTGCCATAATCTGAACTGGCAGCGGCGGCTTAACGAGGTCTCGTGCTTCTTGCCGAGCATCTGTCCAATGTTGGACTGGGATCTGCGGCCAGTTTTCTGACTCGAAACTGCGGTCACGTCCGGGGGCGAGGTTTCGACCAATCATGGCAGCTTCGATTGGAATCGTGCCCGATCCACAGAACGGATCAACAAGTAAACGCTCTCCCCGCCAATAACTTAACAACACGAGTGCCGCTGCCACCGTTTCTCGCAGTGGAGCTTGCCCAACGTATAAACGATAACCGCGCTTGTGAAGACCGTCCCCGGAGGTGTCGAGCGTCATTAGGACTTTGTCTTTGAGGATATCAACATCGACCGGGTAGTGAATTCCGTCCTCAGCGAACTGATGGCGGGTATAGACTTTGCGCATCCGTTCGACAATCGCCCGCTTGACCATGCGTTGCACGTTCATCGGACTGTTGATTTCTGAACGAACACAATTTGCAGTCACAGGAAACTTGGCATCCACCTGCAACCATTCTTCCCATGGAAGAATCTTTGTATTGTCGAACAGATCATCAAAATCTTTCGCAGGAAATTCACCCACAACAAGCTGAATACGCTCAGCGCAGCGGAGCCAGATATTTGTTCGGCAAATTGCTGAGAGAGGAGCGCGGAAGCGGACTCGACCATCTTCGACACGCGTATCGGGATAACCCAAATCCGCTAACTCACGAACGACGACAGCTTCAAGACCGAAGGCTGTGGTGGCAATGATTTCGTATTCTCGGCTGTTATCTTCGTTCACGAGTCTTTTTATTTCGACGTTTGAAAGGATAGAACCACATTCCATAGGGTAGGAAGCGTGGTGGGAGTGGAGGGTCGCATCGCTGCGGGTTTTCTAATTTCCAACTATAGCGATTTTCCATGAGTGACCAGGAAACACAAGCCGCTTCTACGTCAGAAGGTTCACATTTGCAGCAATCAAGAATCTCAATCGTACCCACAATCTGACCGCGAGGTAGATTCGCTAAATCAATTCCATATCGAGCAACAGCGACATCTGCGTCTGGGTACGCTGAAAGCTTTTTCGAACTGTATAAGTATATCGTTGTTCGCATCCCCACGGGAACATTACGAACTTCAATCGTCTTGATTCCTCGTAGAATCAACTCTGCCCACGGTTGCTGAATTCCAAGGGCGATTAATTCTTCATTTGGATGCTGCATATAAACTGGAAATAGAGAGACTCTTCCGGATTACTGAATACGAATTTAATTAAAAAACTCACCGCGGAGACGCTGACGAAGGAGAAAGGAATTTGAAATTGCGTGATGTTAACTAATTGCCAACTCTCAACTCATCTCGTTTCGAAATGGAAAAGAAAACCTACGTGCTCTTCTCCGCGTCTCTGTGCCTCCGCGGTTTTCTGATTTCTTTTCTACCGAAACAAAAAGCGAGGCTGTGTTTGCATGACACATCCTCGCTTTTGACTTATTTATAATACAACTCGCAACAGACTTAATTCGCTGCGACTTTCTTTTGTTCACGATTCATGAGCCAAACCAAAACTGGGCTGGCAACATAAATTGAACTGTAGGTACCAACCAGGATTCCAAGGATCAGGCAATAAGCAAACCCATGAATTCCTTCGCCGCCCATCACATAAAGGATGAACACAACAATCAATGTTGTCAGCGAGGTCAAAATTGTTCGTGAGAGTGTTTGGTTCAAACTGGCGTTGACCATCTCTTCAGTCAAAGCCGGGTTGCGACCGCGAACTTCACGAATACGGTCGAAGACCACAATCGTATCGTTCAGCGAATAACCAACGATGGTTAAGAACGCTGCAATGATTGGCAGGTTGATCTTAAAGTCTTCCAGCAGGAAGATTGCCTTCAGTGGAGTCCCACTCAGGTAAGCTCCGATGGCAACCAGTCCAAGTACAACCAAGACATCATGAATTAACGCAGCACAGGCAGCGAGACCGAATGTCGCCCGTTGGAAGCGAACCCACAAGTAAGCAACAATCGCCAACAAACTAAACGCCATGGCAGTGATCGCTGCCAGTTTTGCATCACCTGTGACCGACTTGTCGAACTTGTTGACTTCTTCGAAGTGCGGGTCTTTTTCTAAATCTGTTTTCAAGCTCGTCAGCACCTTGTCGATGTCAGCTGCCGGAATTAATGAAGAGAATGTCAATTGAATTTCACTGACCTTCGGTGTTTCAGATTCGGTGACAGCTGCTCCTTCGACGAGATCATCTGCATCACCATAATTCAATCCTTTTAATGGCTCGGCAGCGATGTCAGCTAATGCAGCAGGAGTCATCGGCTCGGAAACCGTAATCGTGACTTGGTGTTTCTGAGGAGCAACTGCTGGTACTTCGCCTTCCTCTTCCGTGGCTTCAGCGACAACTGCTTCCACGACTCCCAATGTGACGTGTTGCTGAATCAACTCGTACTCAGAATCGGCAAAGGCTTCTTTGATCTTGGCACTGACGCTTTCAGTGTCATCTTCGACCGTTCGCAAGCGATACAATTTGTCGACTGTCCCATCTTTTTGATCGACAGACAATTGTTCCAATGTAATTGCGTCTTCGAACTTTGGTTCGACAGCGTCTTTCACAACATTGGTTTCAGGAGTTTCACCAACAAACTTGAATGTCACCATCGATCCACCGCGGAAATCAATATCAAGGTTCTCGCTGCCTCGCATTCCGACTGCGACAAGTCCACCAACAATCAGTACAAGTGAAGCAACCGCTGCGATTTGCTTTTTGCCGAGGAAGTTTATCCCTTGCGGATTGATGAGACTCATCATCTTCAAGTCTTTGAGCCAGCGTTTCTGCTCAGCAATGTCGAAGATCAGTCGACCAATAAACAGGGCACTAAACATCGAAGTGAGGATACCGATGAACAGTGTCACCGCAAAACCTTTGATTTGATCTGTTCCAATGTAGTAGAGAACGATCGCGGTCAAAAGCGTGGTAATATTGGCATCGAAAATGGTTGAGAAAGCTTTCTCGAAACCATTCTTGATCGACATTCTGATACTGGAACCACGAGCTTGCTCTTCTCGCATACGTTCGAAGATCAGCACGTTTGCATCGACGGCCATACCGATGGTCAACACCAATCCTGCCAAACCAGGCAATGTGAAAGTGGCATCAATCAGCGACATCGCTCCGAGTACAAGAATAATATTCAGTGCCAAACAGACATCTGCGACGAATCCAGACTTCATGTAATATACGAGAGTGAAAATGAAGACGACCACTAAAGCTAAACCAATCGCGGTGAAGCCTTTTCGTTGAACTTCTTCTCCGAGCAACGCTGTGATTGAGAATTCAGTAACGGGCTTTCTATCTAGCGGAACATCCAACGCCCCTGCACTCAATACGCCGAGTAGAGAATCAATATCTTCACGTGTAAAGTTACCATCAATCTGACCAGATGTCGTGATGATCCCGTTAATTTGCGGGGCAGAATGAATTGACCCATTCAATAAAACGGCTAGTCGCGAGTGAAAACCTGCTCCTTCTTGAGGACGGTTCCGTGAAGTGACTTGCCCGAAGAGGTAGCCACCACGCTCGTTGAATGTAAAGCCGACAGCGAGACCACGTTCGGTGATTTGTTCACGTACGCTGACTAGGTATCGACCAGTAATACGCCGTGCCTGATCTGGGTCGACTACGACTAGATACTCTCTAGGAGAAGCTGACCCTTCAGGAGTCGCACGAGAATGAACACGTCCGCCCCCTTCGATCTTCGGTTCTTTGTTTTCATCAAGAGCAACCGGGCGCCACATGGCGACCATCTTCTTTTCGTCGCCAACTTGACGGTAAACATTGTTGTTTTCGACATTGGCTGGATCGGCAGCCAAATCAATGATGTCTTGATGATTCACAGTGTTCGCGAGCAGTGCGAACTCAAGATTTCCTAACTCGGTGATGTCACGCTTCACTTTGGCGACACGTTCCGCGTCAGCACCTGGGACAATCACCTCGATGCGATCTGCTCCCACGCGACGAACAGTCACTTCTTCGGTACCAGTCGGATTCACACGAAGTTTGACCTTCTCAACCATCTTATTCATAAGAGGTTCAGTGATGTCTTTGCCGTCTTTTTCAGCTTGCTCATGGTCAACCACAAAGACCATGTTCGTTCCGCCAGCGAGGTCGATCCCCAGTCGGATGGCATCCTTCAGGCTGTCCCCGCGAACGAGCGTCATCACGAAAGGGCTAATTCCGAGCGTGATTGCCAGCAGCACGATACTAATACGAGTCGCTAAATGCTTCATCTTGAGAGCATTGGCGATTACGTTTCCTAGCACAAAGGGAAGGACCAGTATGGCAATGACCAGCAGGAAAATCCCCCACCCTTCTGCTGAACTGGGGGCCTTGGCTGGTGGAGGAACAACTAGTTTCCCTTGAGCCAGTAACATTGTTTTCATCATCAACGGATTCATCCCGTTCGCTCCGTCTCACTTATCACGCTGACAATCCTGCCAGATGAACGACTTGTTATTGAATTAAAATCAAAAATGTCCAGAATAGAATTCGATTCAGAACACTTTACAGCTTCATTTTCTTTGACGACTTCTACAACTCTTCTCTCTTATCCGTCGGCTTTCGTGACAACTTCTTTCACGGCACTTGCCTGCATCTTCAATCGCGTGCCATCATCAACTTTGATGGTGACCGTCTGTTTGTCTTCAGAAATCGAGACAACGGATCCCATGATGCCACCGATGGTGACAATCGGGTCGTTCTTTCGCAGCGAAGTCACAAGTTCGTCGCGACGAGCTTTGTCTTTTGATTCCGAGCGTCCAAAAATTGTCTGCATCACAAATAGCAGCAATAACGGAGGACCAAACAGAATCAGCATCGACATCATGCCGCCGCCAGCAGGTGCTTCCGCACCCTCCTCAGCCAGCAAAACAAATTGAGACAATAAATGTGTCATAAAAGTCATCATTCATGCAATTTGCATGATTCCTCAGTCTTAAAATAGTGCATATTCGTTGCCATTGAACCCTCAGCGCAGACCGCTGGCGGACATCAGCAAGGCGACAGTTTAGGGACAACACCCCATCCCGGCAAGATGACCACGCCGAAACTCTTGATCAGAGTTCGACTTAATCGCATTTGAGAATTTTTCTCCTCTCGGTCAACGACAAGAATCACGTTCCTCCTGAAACCTCTCAGTGAACAAACAGTCACCTCATATCTAAATCTTCCGAAATCAAGAAGACAGGTTTCAATCCCGCACCTTCTGATTCGGTGCTCCGCTGAGAATCTTAGCTGCGGGATCGCTTGGGGGGCGATCTAGAGCGAGGTAGGCGAAGAGGTCGGCGAGTTCTTGGGGTTTGAGTTGTTTTTCGAGGTCTTCGGGCATCATGGAGACTTCGCTGACTTTGTAGGCTTCAATCTTGTCGCGCGGAATCGTTTCGATCTTGCCGCCTTGAATTTTGAGGACGACACGTTCGTCGCTTTCCTCAATCGGTAAACCAGTGAGGATTCGTCCATCTTCAGTTGCGAGTTGCCTTGCCTGATAGCCGGGTCCAATCACAGCACTCGGATCAAAGACGTTTTGTAGTAGCTGATTCCAGTTGCTGCGTCCGTTTCGAGTGATATCGGGACCAACTTCGGCTCCTTCTCCATACATTTTATGGCACTGACCACAAACTTTCTTGAAGATTGCGATTCCCTTGTGCGGATCACCGGGAGTTCCGTTGAGGAAGTCTCGCTGCTGGTTGATGATGTGCTGCCGATCCGAACGCTGATCGGCACGAATCTGCCCATAGACTTTGGTGAGGAGGTCTTGAAGTTCGTCGTTCTTGAAAGATGCAACTCGCTTTAACTGATTGAGGTTGACGACGTCCTTGTTGATCTTTTCTGCTTTAATCTCTTCCAGTAAAGAGATGGACCAACTGTCCCGTTGCGTGAGAACTTCGATTACGCGAGGTTTCACGTCGCCTTCCCATGTAGGGTAGTTGTCGACGAGAAACTTTCCGATCTCTGGATCGTTGACGCCG
>Ga0233432_10005149_pt1 | contig 11418 bp, 12 predicted proteins | sample SI_122_August201_6_FD_179870 | JGI IMG/M metagenome (GOLD analysis project Ga0233432, IMG submission 179870) | Seawater microbial communities from Saanich Inlet, British Columbia, Canada - SI_122_August2016_10_MG | ecosystem: Environmental > Aquatic > Marine > Inlet | place: Canada: British...
AAAGCGTATACAAATATTCTGGTTGAAGGTATACGGGGGCAGGGACTGGAAATTTCTACAGCCAGAATGGCGGTGGACAATTCTGCGGTGGAAATTGACTATCATCACCCGCAGCTTGGACTGCGATTCAGGGAAAGAGTCTCTTTACTGCCTGACAGCCAGCTGATTCGGATGGCAGCCTGGTCCAGTGAGCTTACCTGGAACACCTATGAAGCTGTCATAGAAGATGCTTTTAATGAAGTAGAGCTCAAAGATGTAATCAATGCTGCAAGTGGTTGGCAGTCCGTATGGAAGGAGTTAGAGCCAAGGCTTGAGAATGCCAGTTTAGAGGGAGTCGTGCTGGCACAGATTGCGGCACCTGTTCAAGCTCAACAGGCATGCACTGATCCTGCTTCTTCCATGCTTTGGCGCGTTGATAGCCCGGGATTAGTTGAAACAGGCACTGAAATCTACTTGTTTGGGTCAATTCATGTTGGCAAAGCAGAGTTTTATCCTCTGGCCGAAGAGATCGAGGAAGTATTTCAGGCGTCAGATTATGTTGTTTTCGAAGTAGGTCCCTCATCCGTTTCCGACCCCTCAGTACTTATGGATATGCAGACTCGCGGTATGCTGCCTCAGGGGCAAACACTCAGTGATGTGATCTCCGCTGAAGTTGTTGATGAATTTCGGCGCGTAATGGGGAATATAGGCATGCCCGCTGACAACTTTATGGGGATGCAGCCCTGGTTTCTCACACTAATGCTCTCCAGCCTGCAACTGAATGCCCTGGGTTATTTGCCGCAATATGGCCTGGAAAGTTATTTTCTGGGAAAAAAAGCCGCTGATGTAGAAATACTGGAGCTGGAATCCATCCAACAACAGATCGGCTTCCTTGAAGCCTTGAATGCTGAGACTTATCTGGCGTATACCATCAATTCTTTTGAAACGGGCAATGAAGAAATTGAAGCGCTAATTGATGCCTGGGTATGCGCAGAGAAAGGGCCATTGCAGGATATTCTTTTCGCTGACTTTGAAAATGAGGAAATGAGCCCAAGCGAAAAGGCAGAATTCGAAGATTTGATGGATGCCCTCTACACACAGCGGAATATTGATATGGCAGATAAAATTGCTGAGTATGCCAGTGCCGATCAGGGCAAGTATTTTGTTGTCGTTGGCTCAGCACATTTACTGGGTGAAGAAAGTATTGTCGAGTTATTGAAACAGAGACGATTTCAGGTAACACCGGTCTCATTAACGCGCTAAGTTTGTTTTTGTCATGTAGTTAGGAGCAAAGTTGATGACAGAGTTGATTCCCGGAGGCTATTTCCTGATAATGCGCCGCTGGTTTGCTCCTCGCGCTATGCGCTAGTACTTTGAAATACTGAGCAAACCGTTTACCATCAAAGCTTGGCCGGAGATTGCTCCGGAATTGTTTTGTGGTATCTCTTGTCGGTCCCCTCGCAATGATAGGTTGTGAACCCCGTCAGGCCCGGAAGGGAGCAGCGGCAGCATCCAATTCATGTGCCGGGGTGTGGCTGGCAGGAGGTACCTCCATAAAAATCACCGTTGGACAGTAGTGCTCTTATTTTCACTGAAGAGACAGTCACAATAGACTGACCAGCGCTCAGGTAAACAAATCGCAACATATGACGTATCAGGTACTGGCAAGAAAGTGGCGTCCTAAAAATTTCAAGGAGATGGCTGGCCAGGGACATGTCCTGAAAACCCTCATAAACTCCCTTGAAAATGACCGCCTGCATCATGCCTATCTATTCACGGGTACTCGTGGTGTTGGCAAAACAACTATCGCTCGTATTCTTGCCCGTTGTCTGAACTGTGAAGAGGGCGTTACCTCGGAACCCTGCGGTAAATGCAGTGCCTGTACTGAAATAGATGAAGGCCGCTTCATTGACCTGATAGAGGTGGATGCCGCCTCCAGAACCAAAGTGGAAGACACCCGCGAACTGCTCGATAACGTCCAGTATTCGCCCACCAGGGGCCGTTTCAAGGTTTATCTGATAGACGAAGTGCATATGTTGTCAGGTCACAGTTTCAATGCGCTGCTGAAAACCCTGGAAGAGCCGCCCCCTCATGTAAAATTTTTACTGGCAACCACTGATCCGCAAAAATTACCGGTTACTGTGTTGTCACGTTGTCTGCAGTTCAACCTGAAGAATATCAGCCCGGAGCGTCTTGTTGAGCATATCAAGCATATTCTCGAAGAAGAAAAAGTTCCTTATGAAGAACCTGCCTTGTGGCAATTAGGCAGAGCGGCTCAGGGCAGCGTCCGCGATTGCCTGACCTTGCTGGATCAGGCAATAGGCTACTGTGAAGGGAATATCACAGATACTTCGGTCAGAGCCTTTCTAGGGACCATAGATCAGGGCGTAATTCATGAACTGGTGGATGCCCTCGTTTCACAGAATGCCACCTCAGTACTCAAGATTATAGAAGCAGCAGCCGATCATGCGCCGGATTTTTCCACAGTACTGGCAGATTTGTTGTCATATTTGCACAGGGTGGCGATTGCCCAGGTTGTCCCTGAAGGCATAGATAATTCTCAGGGAGACAGGCAACGGGTTCTTGATCATGCCCTTGAGATACCAGCAGAAACATTACAGCTTTATTATCAGATAGCATTGAAGAGCAGGGAAGACATGCCTTTTGCAATTGATGCAAGGTCTGGACTAGAAATGGCATTGCTCAGGATGCTCGCTTTTATTCCTGCGGGAGTTCCCTATGTACCCGAACAGTCGCTGCAAGCGACGGGACAACAAAACGATGATGAAAGCCTAAAAAAAAAGCCATCAGTAAATGAAGCGGTTGTTGGTCTTAACAAACATGTAAGAACTCGTGTTGAGATTCCGCAAGAGGCGGATCAGCTTCCGGCACCTGTACCTACATCTAAAAAACGTACCGATTCCAGTAGTGGGGCAGAACAATCAAGCCGGACAGAAACAGTTGTACCAGAGGAGTTAAGTCAAGAGCGAGTCACACTGGATACGCTTGCGCCGGATCTGTGGATTCAGCTTTTTTATCAGTTAGGACTGGATGGAATTACTCGTAGTATCACAGCCAATTGCCTGCTGGATAAAGTAGAGGGCAAACACATTTGGCTGACGCTGGATGAAAGCCAGACCTCTGTGTTTAATGAAGAACAGCAGCGGCGCATGAAAACTGCTTTTGATGATTATTTCCAGAAAGATATTTTGTTAGAGGTGCTTACCGGAACTATTTCAGCAGAAACCCCGGCAGCTTGGCGAGAGCGTCAGGAGAGGGAGCGCTTGCAGGCGGCAATTACGACCTTCGAAAGTGATGAGACCGTAAAAGAAATTATTGACAGGTTTTCTGCTTCAATTCAGACCGGCTCTATTGAAGCAACTTCTCCCAAAGACTATTAAAAATTATTTAAAACACCGGGACATAAATATTCACTCCGGATAATGAAAGAGGCAAAAAATGACAGACCTGAATAATTTGCTGAAGCAGGCAAAGGAAATGCAGGAGCAGTTTGAGAAATCTCAGAAGCAACTTGCTGAGCAGGAAGTAACTGGTGAGTCCGGGGCTGGCATGGTTAAAGTCACCATGAACGGCAAGCATAATGTTAAAAATCTTGCTTTGGATAGTAGCCTGATGACAGAGGACCAAACGCTGGTTGAAGATCTCATCGCTGCTGCAGTTAATGATGCAGTCCGTAAGGTTGCTGAAAATAATAAAAATCAATTATCTGGTATGGCTTCAGGGCTCAACCTGCCTGAAGGGTTCAAATTCCCATTTTAGCGATGGCGCAATAAATACGCCTATGCATAGTAATCAGTTTTTAATACAAATCTATTCATTAATTATCAATGAACACTCTATGAATGTTTTATGAACTATAGCCCGCTTATAGATCAGTTGATCGATGCCTTCAGACGCTTGCCAGGGGTTGGGCCAAAATCCGCCCAACGTATGGTGCTGCATTTTCTTGAAAAGGATCGAACCGGGGGGAAGGTGCTTGCCGAGGCGCTTGAGGCAGCCATGGAAGGAGTAGGGCATTGTGAAAAATGCCGCACCCTGTCTGAAGAGACTCTTTGCCGAATTTGTCAAAACCCTGCGCGAGATCAGCAGACGATATGTGTTGTTGAAACCCCTGCCGATGTGTTTGCCGTCGAGCAGACTGCCTCGTATAAAGGCTTATATTTTGTACTTATGGGGCACCTGTCGCCTATTGATGGAGTCGGACCTGACGAAATTGGTGTGCCCCAGTTGCGTGACCTGGTAGTTAATAGTGATATTGCAGAGATTATTCTTGCCACCAATCCTACTGTCGAAGGCGAAGCAACAGCCTATTATATTGCGGAGCAATTTAAAGCGCCGTCTTTGCAGGAAAGAAATATTAAAATATCCAGAATTGCTCATGGCGTACCTGTAGGTGGAGAGCTGGAATACATTGATGGTGGAACCTTGATTCATTCTTTTGCTGGACGTCAGCTGATCAATAAAGTCTAGATATTACATAGCAATATCGAACATAAATAATCTGTAATTATAAATGTGAATCAAAACTTATGGCGTCAGACTACGTAATAAATGATAACTATATTCTGGTAGAAGACGATCAGACTCTAAATGATCTGTGCCAGCTCTGGCAGGACAGCCACTATCTTGCTATGGATACCGAATTTATTCGCACATCTACATTTTATCCACATGTCGGGCTGATACAGATTAATGCAGGTGCTGGTAATTATTTGATTGACCCTCTCAAAATAAATGACTGGGAGGCATTCAAGGCCTTGATGACAAGGCAATCTATTACCAAGATTTTTCATTCCTGCTCTGAAGATCTGCAAGTATTCATGGTTAAGCTACAACTAATTCCATCCCCTGTTTTTGATACCCAGATTGGTGCTGCATTTCTAAATGAAGGCTTTGGTAATAGTTATCATGCCCTTGTCGTGGACTGCTTCGATATCGATCTTCCGAAGGGTGAAACCCGCTCAGATTGGTTGCAACGCCCACTTCAGGATAAGCAGCTTCATTACGCTGCGCAGGATGTGGCCTATTTGCCAACCATCTACATGAAACAGCTCAAGTTGCTCGAAGAAAAGGGGAGATTGCCATGGTTTCAGCAAGAATGTGAGTCATTGCTTAATACCTATCGTAAAGAGATGGACGCTGACTTCTTTGATTATTATCTGAATATCCGCGGGGCCTGGCAGCTCAACAGTCCTCAACTACACATTCTCAGGCAACTTGCGCAATGGCGAGAAGTACACGCCAGAAAGCGGGATAAGCCACGTAACTGGATCATCAAGGACAAGAATCTAATTGATATAGCTAGACTTATGCCTGACAGTTTTGAGCAGTTAGGTTTGATTGATGACCTGAGTCATAACTTCCTGCGCCATGAGGGTCAGGAAATATTGGACTTGGTAGTTAATGCTCTTGCAGAGCCGGATGAAGGTCAGCCAGTTACTTTGCCACAGCCACTAGATGGTAAAGCCAAAAGCAGACTGAAAAAAGCACAGCAATATGCCGAGAAGAAATCCATTGAGCTGGATTTGCCGGTAGAAATTCTTATCAGGAAGCGCTGGTTGATTACAATGTTGCAAGATCTGAGTCTTCTGGAAGAAAGTCCTGTAGCCTCACCTGAGGATCGATTGCTTCCGCAAGAGCTGGCAGGGTGGCGCAAAGATCTACTGTTCCCTGGCTTAATTGAATCCATGAGGTAAAGTCTTGACGAAGTCTGATGCCATGTTATGCACTATTTTTAAAGGCAGTCGCGAGAGCGAGCTTTATTTGTATGTGCCGCAAAAAGCCGGTAAGGAAAATATTCCTGAGGGCTTGCGTGAGCGCATGGGAGATATCATTGAGGTTATGACACTCCAGCTTACTTCGGACAAAAAGCTGGCCAGGGCAAATTCGGTGAAAGTACTTAATGACATTAAAGAGAAGGGCTACTATTTGCAGTTACCGCCAGATATTACCGGGCAGGTAACATTTGATGGCGATTGAATCCGGCTTTGTCAGTCCAGGCTGGATTTATCACAGGAGCTGATTATTTCCACTCAAAAAAATTTACCCTTTTGGGAAAGCAAAAAACTTACCGAGATGACGCCGAAAGAATGGGAGTCTCTTTGTGATGGTTGTGCAAAATGTTGTCTGCATAAACTGGAAGATGAAGGTAGCGGTGATGTTTTTTATACACGGGTAGTGTGCAGTTATCTGGATGAAGAACAATGTCGCTGCAGCGTGTATGGAGAACGTCAAAAACTAGTCCCTGACTGTGTGATTCTGACACCGAAAAACCTGGATGATCTAAGCTGGATGCCGGGAACCTGTGCCTACCGTTTGCTTCACGAGGGCAAGTCCTTGCCGATCTGGCATCCTTTGATTACTGGAAGCAGGGATGCCATGATAAGCACAGACAACACTGTCACCGGTAAAGTTATTTCAGAAGAATTTGTTCATGAAGATGGCTTTGAAGAACATATCGTTGAGTGGGCGGATTGATTTAGAAAATGGAAACACAGGATTACATCGTGGCCTGGGTGGTTTATCTTTTAGCCGGTATTGCATTCAGCTTCATCAGCTGGAAAGTAATGAAAAAGTTCCTGTGGCGCGAACTCGCCTATCTGCTACAAAGCCTGTTGCTCGCTATTATCTTCACGCCCTGGTACGTGCTGCCCGAAGATGAAATTCTGGCGCCTGCGTTAATCGTGTTCATGCTTGACTTGATTACAGTGGATATCACCACGAGTATTCGTGCACTCATTCCTCTGGTGATGGCCATGCTGTTTGGTATCATTGTGACTATTATTCTCAGCGTGCTTTATCGGATTCGGCGTAAAAACTATTCCGCAGATTCGATGCCGGATGCCTAGCAGGAAAAGAGATAAAAAAGAGTGAAGTAATTACTGAATAATTAACTGTTCAGGTCGTATTTTCGTAAATAGCCGCGCAATTGATCGTAACTCAGATCCAGCAGTTTTGCCGTTTTACGCTGATTATGCTGACACTGTTTCAAGGCCTGTCGTAAAATTCTCTTCTCAAATTCCTGAACCTGATGTTTGAAACCGATTGAGCCGAATTCAAAATCTTCTTCAGTGACAAAATCATTCGCCACTTCAGCGTTATCTGCTTTGTTACCAGGACCTGTTGATTTAGGTCGGTAAGGGGAAGCAAATGGATCAAATACTATATTCCTGATGGTCTTATCATGATCTTCGGATTGGTAAACGCAACGCTCAATCACATTTTTTAATTCTCTGATGTTTCCTGGCCAGGAATAGTCGAGTAATGCTTTAGCAGCGGTTTTGCTAAAACCTGGAAAATATTCCCGTTCCAGCTCCTTTATCATATTGATGGCAAAATGTTGGGCCAGGACAGGTATGTCTTCAAGTCGTTCTCGTAATGGCGGCAGGGTAATAACATCAAAGGCCAGTCGGTCGAGAAGGTCGTCACGAAATTTTCCGTCCCGTGCCAGTTGTGGTAAGTCCAGATTGGTAGCAGCAACGATTCTGACATTGACATTTATGGGTTTAGTGCCGCCCAAACGTTCGATTTCCCCGTATTCCGTAACCCGGAGAATTCTTTCCTGAACAGCCATGGACGTAGTGGCTAATTCATCCAGAAACAAAGTGCCTCCATGCGCTCTTTCAAAAAAACCTTTCTGTTGTTTACTTGCCCCGGTGAATGCGCCAGCCTCATGTCCGAATAATTGAGACTCCAGCAAGGCCTCGTTAAAAGCCGCACAATTGATCTTGATGAACGGCTGCTCCCATCGCTTCGAGAGAAAGTGCAGTCTGGAGGCAACCAGCTCCTTGCCGGTACCTCGTTCTCCGATGATCAGGATAGGTTTGTTGAGGGGAGCGAGGCGGGAAAGCTGCTCTTGCATGACAAGAAAATTGCCGGACTCCCCGATCATGCGGTCATTGCCTGTGATATCTTCCATAGGGTTCAGCAATACAGGAGAATTAGATGCGGTGAAAAATACCACAAGTTGGTTATTATCCCAATGAAACATTAGTGACTATGTTCTTTTGATTTAAATAAAGTTAGCAATATCAATACGTTAGTCTATTTAAGGTAAAATTGGCACGACCTCTGCAATGCCTCTGATAAGTAGGAATAAAGTAGTTTTATTAAACGAGGTAGTTATGAAGTACAAAGGACTCTTTATCGTCATGATCTCGGCGTTCGTAATCACTGGCTGTATCTATGTGAACGAATCTGAGGATCACAGACACAATGACAGGGCTCAGCCTAATGCGGAACCCACAATTGGTCAGGAGTTGCTGGACCTTGAACGCGCTCGCTCATCCGGTGTTATTTCCGGCACTGAATTTGAGTTGGCAAAACAGGCAATTCTGGATGACATTAACTAAGAGGTATCGTCATGGGTATATTTTCTAGACTTTCAGATATCATCAATTCCAATATTAATTCTCTCCTGGACAAGGCAGAGGACCCTGAAAAAATGATTCGTATGGTCATTCAGGAAATGGAAGAGACCTTGGTAGAAGTTCGTAGTACTTCTGCTCGCATTATCGCTGACAAAAAGGAACTGCTGCGCCGTAACAGCAAATTGGAGAAGCAGGTTGATGACTGGCAGCAAAAAGCAGAGCTGGCTTTAAGTAAAAACAGGGATGACCTGGCAAAAGCAGCATTACTTGAGAAATCTGCGGTCAATGATGTAATGGTTCTTGTGCAGGAAGATATGCAAAAGCTGGAAGATTCATTAAACAAACTCAGCTCTGAAATTGAACAACTGCAAACTAAACTTAATGATGCACGGACAAGACAAAAAACTATATTGATGCGTCATACGGCAACCAGGTCACGGCACACAGTGAACAGCAAATTGCATAACTCATCTATTGATGAGGCAATCAATAAATTCGATCACTATGAGAAAAAGATAGAAGTCATGGAAGGTGAAATTGAAGCGAATGAAATTGGTAATCGCGGTATTTCAGCAGAATTCGATGCCCTGGAAAAAGAAGGCAAGATCGACCAGGAACTTGAAGACCTGAAATCGAAACTCAAAGAAAAAAATAAGGGTTAAATATCATGAGTGGCTTCTTTGATTCAATGATCGCTTTTATGGCAGTAAGTATGCCGATCTGGATTGTATGGATAATTTTCCATTACAAATATGCCAATAAACGCAGTAGCGGTAGCATTAGTGCGGAAGAAGCCAAACAGTTGGACGAATTGATGGATGTTGCCGACAGTATGGCTGAGCGTATCAAAACTCTTGAATCCATTCTGGATGATGAAACTCCGGAATGGCGTGACAAGGCAAGGGAGCAGCAAGGTGAGTAACAGGAAGCCCCATAAGAGAACATTGACACTAGACAGGGAACATAAAAAATTTCTTGGTGTTTGTGCAGGAATTGCAGAGTACCTGGAAGTTGAACCCTGGACGGTTCGGTTGGTCTTCATGGTGAGTGTTTTATTCGGTGGCTGGTTTCTGATTCCAATCTACTTTATCGCATGGTTCTGTCTTGATGATAAGCCGGGTGAGGGGTTCAGTAATATGGCGGAAAGTCAGCCAATGAAGCATTTCAGAACAGTGGATTATAAGAAGCAGCTGTATAGAAATACAGAAGATGGCAAGTTTCTTGGTATCTGTGCAGGAGTGGCTGATTACCTGGAGGTTAATGTATTCGCAGTACGACTCATATTTCTTGTGTTGTTGATACTAACTTCGGCAATTCCTCTGGTCGTGTATTTTGGTGCTTTTTTCATTCTTGATAAAAAGCCGCTTACCAGAATGCGTGGCGCAAGATCTGATAGCAGACGCAGGTCAGAAAGTCGGCGTGCAAAAAGAAACAGACATGCTGATTTTGTTGAAGACACTTTTAGCAAAATGCATGAAGGTGATTCAGATCAAGAGGGTGAAAATGCTGCTGAAGACGGCATGGAATCAACCCGTCCCTTTGCTGCAAGAACTTATTCAAAGCGCAGGGAATTTAAATATTGCGCCAGAAAATTTACCACTTTGCAGGGTAGGCTGGAAAAAATGGAGGCTTACGTGACTTCCAATCAATTCAGATTACACCGTGAGTTTAAGAATATTTAGCCTGGACAAACAAGCTCGTGATTTTGGCAGCAATTTCTGCAAGGGATGACAGTGTCTCTTGTTATTTTTACCAGCGTTATGCCTTTTTGAATTGACCTTACTTCCTTGCCGCTGAACGGGCAAACCTTATCATTGGTAAATGCTATAATTGCGCTTTTTTGAAGTGCGTTAAAGTGTCGGTATCTGCTAAACAAATATTATCCCTGATTCCCCAGTGTCTGAGTAAAGATCAGCACCGCTTGCGTATGTCATTGCAAAAAATAAGGCAAGCTGAAAAAGCTGAATCTGGACTGGATGTAAAAAGTACTCAGTCCGTAAAGCTTGAGAAACTGGCATCACTGGCTGAACACTCTATTTCGCAGGTTCAGGCTCGTAGAAAACGCTTGCCTGCTATTTCATATCCTGCGGAATTGCCCTTGTCTGGCAAAGTGGAAGAAATTAAAAAAGCCATATCAGAAAATCAGATTGTCGTTATCGCCGGGGAAACCGGTTCGGGCAAAACCACCCAATTACCCAAGATTTGTCTGGAGCTTGGGTTGGGGGTCAAAGGGATGATTGGACATACTCAGCCCCGACGATTGGCCGCCAGAACTGTGTGCAGCCGGATAGGGGAAGAGTTAGGCGTGAGTGGAACCAGCGCTGTTGCTTATCAGGTGCGTTTTCAGGATTACACCGACGATAATACCTATATCAAATTAATGACCGACGGAATCTTGCTGTCAGAGATCCGCGAAGACCCTTTTCTGAATAAATATGACACACTTATTATCGATGAAGCGCACGAACGCAGTCTGAATATAGATTTTCTGCTGGGTTACTTGAAACGATTGTTGGTAAAAAGGCCTGGTCTAAAACTGATCGTTACTTCTGCAACAATTGATCTGCAAAAATTTTCCTCACATTTTAATGATGCCCCTATTATTGAGGTTTCCGGACGTACTTTTCCGGTGAACTTTGTCTACCAGCCCGCTGAAGAGAGTGCTGCTGAAGAGTTAGGGGAGCGTATTATTGGTGCTGTCCAGGAAATAAAGAAAATTGCTAAAAAAAGCCCGATTCCCCACCGGGATATTCTGGTATTTCTTAGCGGAGAAAAAGAAATTCGGGATACTGCGGATGCCATCAGGAAGGATAAATCTCTTGATCTGGAGGTGTTACCCCTTTATGCCAGATTGAATAACAAGGAACAAAACCGGGTTTTTCAGTCCCACAGCAAGCAGCGTATTGTATTGGCCACGAATGTTGCCGAAACCTCACTCACGGTACCGGGCATTGGTTATGTGATTGACACTGGCACTGCCCGTATCAGCAGATATAGCGTGCGCAGTAAAATCCAGCGTCTTCCTATTGAAGCAATCTCCCAAGCCAGT
>Ga0233432_10005151_pt1 | contig 11415 bp, 5 predicted proteins | sample SI_122_August201_6_FD_179870 | JGI IMG/M metagenome (GOLD analysis project Ga0233432, IMG submission 179870) | Seawater microbial communities from Saanich Inlet, British Columbia, Canada - SI_122_August2016_10_MG | ecosystem: Environmental > Aquatic > Marine > Inlet | place: Canada: British...
ATTTTTAAGCAGCGTATCTTCAACTGCACCGACGCCATCATTCACCGCAACAGGCAGTATTGCACCAAGCTCTACCGTGACACTGAGGGTTGCACCACTCGTGCCGCCCGCACCATCAGAAATGGTGTATGACACAGTGTCTAACCCAGAGAACCCATCTGCTGACTGATAATTCAAGGTGCCATCAGCGTTAATCACAACGGTTGCACCATTTGCTGAAACCGCCTCGATCACCGTTAACGCATCGTTTTCGACATCTGTATCGTTGGCTAAAACGTTAATATTCTCTAACAGCGCTGACTGCAGGGCTGTCGCTGTATCATCACTTGCAACCGGCGCATCGTTAACCTCATTAACGGTCACGGTCACAGTTGATTGCGACTCGCGGCCCTGACTATCCCGAGCCGTATAGGTCACAACGTCGATGCCATCGAAATTCGCTGGCGCCTCATAATCAAGCGTGCCATCGTCATTGATCACAACCGTTGCACCCTGCTCAGAGGTTGCACTGACGACGCTTAGGGTCTCGCCATCCGCCACGCGATCATTGCCCAATACATCCAAGCCCAACAATTGGCCATCTTCATCGACACTTACGCTGTCCTCATTGGCAACTGGACCATCGTCTGACAAAGACACAGAAACGGTAACCTGCCCTTCGACACGACCACCTTGCCCATCGATCACCGTGTAGGTAAGTGTTTCCTGGCCTACGTAATCCTGTGCGGGCGTGTACTTCAGCGTGCCATCTTCATTGATTTCGACCGTGCCACCGTCACTGGCGACCACCGCCTCAACCGACAACGGGTTGCCATCAGGGTCCTCATCATTTAGCAGTACGGCAATCGCATCGAGGGATTGATTCTGGACTACACTGACCTGCTCACTGGTTACAACCGGCGCATCATTCACCGCCTCAACCGATATCTTGAGTTCACCGGTGGTCACACCGCCAACGCCGTCACTCACGCTATAGGTAATCGTATCGACGCCGTTAAAGTTTGCATTGGGCTGATAATTTACGGTGCCATCATCGTTTACTGACACCTGGGCGCCTTCAGCCGAGCTGACCTCAAGTACTGTCAGCGTATCGCCCTCCACATCAATGTCGTTACCCAACACATTGATATTTTCAAGGGGGGTATCCTCAAGTGTCGTCACTGAATCGACAACTGCAACGGGCGGATCGTTTTCGGGGGTGACTTCCACGCTCAGAGTTGCCGTAGACTCGATACCATCGCCATTACGGGCCGTGTAAGTCACGGTATCAATGCCCGTAAAATCTTGCTTCGGTGTATAGTTAAGCGTGCCATCGGCATTAATCTCAACCTGCGCGCCGAAACTCGACGTTGCAGACACCACAGCGACTTCCGAGCCCTCTTCTATTTTATCGTTTGCGAGCACGGCAATATTAGAAAGGCTTACATCTTCTGGCGTTACCACCGAGTCATCAATGCCAACCAGCGGTGCATTTTGAGGATAAACCTGTACCACGACTGTTTTTGTGACGACATTACCTTGACCATCATCAATGGTGTAGGTGATCACATCCTCACCCGTGAACCCGTCAGGCGCTTGGTAACTCATTACGCCGTCTTCTGAAATAGAAACTATAGACCCTTGCGACGACGCCACCGTCACGGTCGTGTCAGCAGGCAAGGACCGAAGAAACTCTGTATCCTCTAAATAAACATCAAGGGGCTCGCCTTCTAGGGCGTTTTGCGCTTGCGGCTCCGCAACAACCACAATCAGGCTTGCTTGGGCCGTCGCGCCATCGGGATCGATTATCGTATAGGTAACGGTATCTGCACCTAAAAAATCCACGTTGGGCGTGTAGTTTAAGGTCCCATCAGCGTTGATTGAAACTAAGGCGCCAGACGCCGATACCGCCGCGGTCACGGTTAACGCCTCCCCTTCTGGATCCTCATCGTTGTCCAATACCTTGATATTGGACAACGGCACGTTTTGCACAACTGCTGCATCATCATCCTGGGCAATCGGCGCTTGGTTCACGACAACCGGAGGTTCGTCAATCGGAGTTTCATCTACCGGGGGTTCGTCAACCGGCGGTATGTCCAAGGCATTAACTGTAAGGGTGACTGTTTGCGTAACGCTCTCACCCGAATCTGCATCGGTCACCACGTAACTAAAAGAATCGGTACCGGTAAAACCTGAACTCGGGGTGTAGTCATAAGCGCCATCGGCGTTAAAAATTAACGCGCCGCTTTCCGTACCACTCTCAATCGCATAAATCAGCGAACCACCCGAGCGTGTCGTGTCGTTTCCTGCAACAGAACCTGAAATAACGGTATCTTGATCACCCGCGTTCTGATCATCTGCCGCCGTTAGATCACTAACCGGATCAATCGTCAGCGTCACCAACTGCGTCAAACCCTCCCCTGAGTCAGCATCCGTCACAACATATGTGAAGCTGTCCGTCCCGTTAAAATTAGGATTCGGAGTGTATTCATAACTGCCGTCGGTGTTGAAGGTGAGCGCGCCATTCTCAACATCGCTCTCAACGGCGTAAGTCAGCGCGCCACCCGAGCCTGTCGTGTCGTTGTCTGCAACAGAACCCAAAATCACGGCATCCTCAGCACCCGCGTTCTGATCATCTGCCGCTGCGAGATCCGAAACCGGCGCCACGTCAATATTAACAACCGCGGTACTGCTGCCGCCCGCACCATCATCGATGGTGTAGTTAATCGTGTCGGCACCGGTAAAATTAGCGGGTGCCTGGTAGCTTAAAGTGCCATCGGGGTTAATCGTGACCACCCCGCCGGCAGCAGACACCGCAGAGGTGACCGTTAGGAGATTGCCATCGCTATCGGAGTCGTTGTCCAGAACATTAATGTTTTCGAGTCGCACATCTTCCTGTGCCAAAACAACATCATCCACGGCAACCGGCACATCGTTAACGGCTTCGACCGTAATAGAAACCGTCGCGGTCGAGGTCTGCCCATTGGCATCGGTAATCACATACTGAAAACTGTCGCCACCCACGAAGTCGGTATTTGGCGTAAAAACAAATGTACCGTCTTCGTTCAGCGTAACCGCGCCATTACTCGGCCCAGCCTGATCAAGCAGGGCAAACGTGACATCACCAGAAAGCGCATCATTATCGGCGAGGTTACCGGCTGACGGTGTATCCTCAGAAATTGCGAAGGCATCATCAAACGCGACTGAAATACTATTATTGTTGCCGCCCGCCGCATCAGTGTTTGGCGCTGCTTGGGTATTACCTTCGGTCAGCGTTGCAGAGGTGTCATCACCGCTAGAACTAATCCGAGTGGCTTGGACGATAGTAGAGCCACCACCATCGGCGCCAGAGTCATCACCGCCGGCCGCGGTTGCAGCCAGGTTGTCAAAATCAATGCCCGAGGCGCTGGGATCTTCTTCGGCCGCTGTGAGCAGATCGTCTAGGCTTTCCGCTTCGGCCTCATCTGCACTTTCAATAATTTGCTCAAGACTTTCAAGACTGCCCTCGGCCAGTAACTCATCCAAGGTTTCAGCTTGGAGCACACTTTCATCCGCGCCTGGCGCAAGGTCCGCAATCAGATCCGCGCTAATCAAGAAGACCGGCTGGCCCGCGATGACAAATGACTGCCCATCACTCAAAATCAGTTCAACCACGCCGCCTTCAGAAGTTTCGACAGACTCTCCATCAAATAACGCATCACCAGCTTGTAATAACCGGCGCTCACCGTCAGCATTCACCGCGTAGGCTGTGCCTTGGATCTCTTGTACTTCTGCGATTTGTACTGTGCTCATAATGTGCCTTTTGTCTGTCGGTGGGACCGAAGCCCGCTGTTTATCCTGTTGGTTAAAAGTCGGGGACTTAGCTTGCGACCCCGCCTTTCATCTGTATCTCATCCGTATTTCGGCTTGAGAGCCGTAATGTTCTCTTTGTTCTCTTTGCTCTCTTTGCTCTCTTTGTTCTCTTTGTTCTCTTCGTTCTCTCTACCGCATTGCTTCTTTGTCGCATTGTTTACTTGGTCTTCTGCTTTTCCAGGTGCTCTAACGCTTTATTTTTTCAGCCACGTTCTTTGCTCCACGCGCTTTGCACCACGCGCTTTGCACCGCGCTCTTTGCACCGCGCGCTTTGCACCGCGCTCTTTGCACCGCGCTCTGCAATAGCGGGGCTCTCTGGTTTTTTTGACTCTTGAATTTTAGGCAGCACAATGCCGATTAACATTGTACTTTTGGGCAAACTTTTAAAGTATTTTGGGGTGGGAAACCTTACTCTCGGGGCCGACTTTAACCCAATGGCAATTGATTCATCACCAAAGCGAGCTGAACACGGTCCCGAACATTAAGCTGCTGAAAGATCGACGTTAGATGCGCCTTCACAGTGCGCTCGCTCATATTGAGTCGCTTCGCGATTTCGGCATTGTTCGCGCCCAGGCCGATGAGGTCAGCCACAGCGCGTTCGCGGCCGGTTAACTGTTCCGGGTCTTGTTCGGGGTTGAATTTGCGCACGCCCAGACGACGCGTCAGCTGCGTGATGCGCTGAATCATCTCTTTGGGCATCCAAAACCCTTCATGCTCTAACACCAGTGCAATTTCTTGCAAGCGCTCAACAGGCGTCCCCAAATGGCAGTAACCCATCGCACCGATGCGAATAAACTGCGAGGCCTCGGCTTGGGACGGGCTGGACGACAACACGACAACCTTGCTGCGAACGCTGAGCGTATCGACCGCATTCAACCGGTCACCTTGCGGCAAGCTGCTCAGATCCAGCCAATACAAAGGATCTTGTTTCTTCGGAATTCGCAATGCCTGCTTGAGCGACCCCGTGACCTTGCCCGCAGGGAAAGCCTCGGACCAGCGCGCCGCAAGCGTTGCTTGTTCGGAAATGAGTACCGCGTTCATCACCGCTCAGACAGGGAATACTGCTTGGCGCGCAGAATGGGCTTCATCAAGTATTCTAAAATGGTCTTCTTTCCTGTCAGGATATCCACTTCAACCGTCATACCTGGAATGATGGGCTTGTCCTCACCAAAGTTGGGCTCGCCGGTCCGCACATTGATTTCGTAATAAGGATTGCCGTCTTCATCCATGATCGTGTCAGCCCCAACCCGCTCAACGGTTCCATCAAGGCCGCCATAAACCACGAAAGAATAGGCAGAAAATTTGACGAGCGATTGCTGGCCGGGCAACAAAAAGGCGATATCTTTCGGCTGAATCCGCACTTCCATCAACAAGGTATCGTCCAGTGGCACCACCTCAATGATCTCTCGACCCGGCATCACCACACCGCCGATGGTATTAAAATACAACTGCTTGACCGTACCCGTGACCGATGAGCGAACTTCGGTTTGCTGTACACGGTCTGAAAGACCGGCGTTGATTTCCGCCAACTCATTCAACCGCGATAAGGTTTTCGTTAACTCTTCGCCCACCTGATTGGCGAAGACCAGCTCCACCTCTTGCACTTTCTGCTCGGCCTCGGTAATCGCAGACGTCACCCGCCCAATTTGGGCCACGGCTTGATTTAAGTCACCCGACATTTTGTTCACTTCGGATTCCAAGTCGATAATTTCTCGCTCTGACACCGCGCGCGTGGCAACCATGGGCTTGGTCAGGTTCATCTTCTGATTCGCCAGATCCAGGCCGCGACGCAACTGAGCCACCCGGGCGTTCAGCTCATTCAGCTCTTCGCGGCGCTGGGTCAGTTGCTGCTCTGCAATACTGGTCTTTAGCCGGACTTCCTCCCGGCTTGATCGATACAGCGCTTCTTCTTGCGCGATGATCCTGGGCACTTTCGAGCGCAGGCCCTCGGGCGCGACAAACGGGGTTTTTTCAATCACGGCGCGCAGGCGGGCTTCTTTCACGGTTAGGGCTTCGAATTCGATCAGCTTTTCGCGAAAGCTCGATTGCGATCGCGTACTGTCCAGGCGCACCAACAGTTGTCCCGCTTGGACTTCATCGCCTTCGGCCACCAGAATTTCCGACACGACCCCGCCATCTTGGGACTGAATGATTTGAATCTGCCGTGAGGGAATGACCTTGCCTTCCCCTCGAGTTACTTCATCGAGCTCGGCAAAGGCGCTCCAGAGCAACAGCAGCGTAACGGTAATCCCAATGGCGTACAGCAAACTTCTGCCTGACAACTGCCGCGCTTGCTGAATCCCGATTTCGGCATCTCGGCGCCAGCTTTCGGTTTCTACCTCGGCTTCTTTCATCCAAGGCGACATCGCGCCGTCGAGCCATTTTCTCAACACGGCTTTCAGCCATTGCAACGGTATGAGTAAGCGTTCAAGCATCGATTAAGCCTTACCTATCTTGCCCTGCTGCAAGGCAGCCACCACGCTGGCGCGCGGACCATCGGCCACAATCCGGCCATTATCAATGACTAAAATCCGGTCCACCATTTCAAGCAACGAGTTGCGATGCGTCACCACGATCCAGGTGCGACCCTCAATGAACTGCGCTAGCTGCTGCTTAACCGCCATCTCGGTGGAATGATCCATCGAGCCCGTCGGTTCATCCATCAACATGAGTCCGGGGTCGTTCAATATCGCACGCGATAACGCAACACATCGGCGCTGACCACCGGAGAGCGAATCCCCCCGCTCGCTGATCATCATGTCGAAGCCTTGGGGATGCCGGTTAATGAACTCCGTCAGATTGGCAATCTCTGCCGCCTTTAAGATCTCAGCATCGTTCACATAGGGATGCGACAGTACGATGTTCTCCCGCAGGGTCCCGTGGAACAACGTAATGTCTTGGGGCATATAACCCACCTGCTTTCTGAACTCTGCCGGGTCGAGCTGGCGGAGATCAATGCCATCGACCAACACGGCGCCATCCGTCGGTTGGAACAAGCCCATGGCGAGTTTCTGCAAGGTGGTTTTACCCGAGCCCACGCGGCCCAAAATGGCCACCTTTTCACCTTGCTTAATTTTAAACGAGACGTCGACTAAAGACGGCACTTCAGAACCGGGGTAGGCAAAGCTCACCTTTTTGAATTCGATATCGCCATTAAAGCGGTCGCGAGACAAGAATCGCGCGCCCTCTGGGCGCTCTTGGGGCGTTTCCATCACCTGTTCTACCGAGCCAAGCGAGATTTGGGCGTATTGGAATTGGGTAATCATGCCGGCCATTTGGCCAACAGGTGCCATGACGCGACCAGACAGCATGCTGCAGGCAATCAACCCACCCATACTCAGCTCACCCTCGGTAATCAAATAAACACCCGTCACCACGACAAACAAGGTCACCAATTGGGTGGCCCCCGCCGTGACGAACATATTCGAATTCGAGACCATGCGAAGCTGAACACCGGTGCGCGCAAGAAACGCCGTGGCTTCCTCCCAGCGCCGCTGCGTTTTTGACTCAGCGCCCAGAGCCTTAATCGTATCGAGCCCGACCAGACTTTCAATGAGGGTCGCATTACGCTGAATGCCGGCTCGATGGGTAGACTCGGACAACTCCCGCAACTTCGCCCGACCGAGACTCACATACCCCAACACCAGGATTACACCCAAAATCAGGGGGAGCAGCACCATGGGCGCGATCCAGAAAATCACGGCGCAGAAAATTACGGCAAAGGGCACATCGATCAGGGTTGTGATCGTTGCAGAATTAATGAAATCTCGAACTGAATCAAAGGCCCGCAAGTTGACCGCGTAGGTCCCCACCGAGGCCGGTCGGTGCTCAAGTCGGCTCCCCAGCACCCGCTCCATAATCTGAGCGGAGACCCCAATATCGATGCGTTCACTGGCCAAGTCGAGAAAGTGACTGCGCATCATGCGCAGGGTGAAATCCATGATCACAACAATCACCAACCCAATCGCCAAGGTCCACAGGGTCTCAACCGCATGATTGGGCACCACTCGGTCGTATACATTCATGGTGAAAAGGGGCAGCGCCAATGCAAACAGATTGATAAAGAACGCGGCAATCAGGACGTCCCGATAGACCGGTAAATTGCGGCGCACAGCAGACCAAAACCAGTGCTCATCTTTTGCTAAAGATTTTTTAGGTGCGCGCTCATCGTATTTGAATTTCGGCTGGCAGACGATGGCAATGCCATTACTAAACGCCTCGAGGTCTTCACGGCTAACATCAACGCTGGTGTCTAACAATTCAGGATAGATGACCCGCGCTGAGGTCCGGCCATCATGCCAGCTCATGAGCAAACACGCTTGCCCGGTCTCGCTCAGGATTACGGCCGGCAACAGCGCCCCAACGATCGCACTCGGCTGCTGTTTCACCAGATTACTCGTTAGCCCAATGCGCTGGGAGGCACGGGTAAATAGCCTAGGGGTCAGCAAACCCGCCTCCAGCGGTAGACCGCTGACGAGGGCCTCAACCGTCGTGGAAGTGCCATGATGGCGACTCAGGCCAATCAGGCATTGCACCAACGGATCGTTCACTTGCGTATTCATAGACCTTAACTTTCCTTAACGGCCTGCCCACTTTGGCACTCTTGCCAACGCTAACTTTGAAACTTTAACCCCGAAAGGCTCGCAATAAAAGCTCACGACGGCACAAAAACGAACTAATTAGTACTATTTTGTTTACCCTACTCGGCGACGTCATTCAGTTAAATTTGCAGATAATAATATTAAAATCATGACTTTATTGATGATTGGTAAAAACCGATGCATAAGGAGAACGATGCTTGTAAAAGCGCTTTACCGCGATCAAGAAATAACGCACTTTGACAAGGTTAAGCGACGCTCCGAGCGCCTACTAAAACCCAGATGGCGCGAACAGGTATATGACTAGACCTGCAATAACAGATAGCGCTAGGATATTTAATCTTGAACACTGTATCGCGCGGATAGGAGAAAAAATGTTGGGGAATAAACCTGGGAACGTACCGGCCTCATCCGCAAGCGGTCCCAATCACGAACTCAGCGCCCTAGCCTGTCCAAGACAGGCTAGCGAGGTTGACCTGTTTAGCGACGGCGCCCAAGAACATTGGTATGAGGCGTATCCGTTATTACACGACGCAATGCCTGTAGTCCGCTTAAAAGGCGAAGGCCCAACCCCTGACACGGACGGCTTTATCTTAACCAAGCATGAGGACATTGCGCGGGTCGTTAAGGACCCTGAACGATTTCCGCCTCGCATACACGCCGCCATTGTCCAGATTGAGCAAGCGCAAAATGCGGGCAAAACGCTCCCAGGGGTCAATGCCATGTTGGCCTCAATGGTCACCCTGAGACCGAGCCACGAGCTCTATCGGAGCCATCGACAGGAACTCACCGACCCCTGGGTCGGTCCCGGCGCCAGCCGCCATAATGAGATGATCAAAGACTGTGCCCATCGCCTCATCGATCGTTTCACCGGCGATACAAGCATTGATTTTGTACAACAGTTCGCCCGGCCCCTGCCTCAAATGGTGATGGCCAACATGCTCGGCTTTCCAGAAGACGACATCCCGCAGCTGGCCGAATGGGGCAACGCTCAGGTCGCCGCCTTCGTTTATGGTAAGGGCCATCGCAACTTGTTGAGCAAAACCGAGTCTGAAGCACAATTTAAGAAGCTTGAGGCCTTTAAAGAATATGTCCAAGGCCACGTCGCTGAAAAACGGGCGCAACCTCAGGATGATATGATCAGCTGGCTCACCCAAGTACATTATGAAGCGCTGGGGCGGCCGCTCACCGACCTTGAAGTCAATGGCGTGGTGTATGCCATGATTATCGGCGGACTCGAAACCACCCAGTATGCCCTCGAAGAAGCTGCCCAATTAATCTGTGACCGTCCCGGGCTCTGGCACACCTTGCAAGCACAACCGAACCTGATACGTAATTTTGTCGAAGAATCAATGCGCTTGCGGTCTCCGACCCAAGGCCTAAGCACGCGGTTAACCGCCCAAGACGAGGTTTTTCAGGGTGTTAAAGTGCCCAAAGGTTCTCTATTGCACCTTCGCTTTGGTGCTGGCAATGTTGATCCAGACGAGTGGGACTGCCCATTTGATCTCAACCTGCAGCGCAAGGCGCTCACCCGTCATTTAGTGTTCTCGGCCGGGCCAAGAGTCTGTCCCGGGGCAGGCATCTCTCGGCTTGAACAAAACCTAGCCTGGGAGATCTTGCTCGAGCGATTACCGGGCATTCGATATGCGCCGAACAATACCTTCGAGCACCAGCCCGGCATTATGCTCGGGACCCTTGCCCTCCATCTGGACATTACAGGCGCTGATTGAGGTCTTATCAGGCAAAAGCCGCCTCGGCCTAGCCCCGCCACCTGGGCAAAATCGCGTGTAGTCGCCTTAAACACGCATGCACGCCGCTTGCCCGTGATAGCGAGCAGCTCACGTATTGGGCTCAATCCTCTAAGCTGGCAAGCAGGCCTTTCAATATTGCCTTCAGCGTGCTGAACGTGCGGCACGTTACGCCGCCTAGGTTGGGACACGCATTCAACGGTATGCAATAGCCTCTAGCATCAAGACCCGAAAAAATGCGCAGAGACTACCTCGCCGCTGCACGCCGGACGAATGAAGGACCCAAACACTGACGATTTACCTGAAAACGACGCGGCTCAGGGTGCATCCGGGCACCGCTCGGCAATTTTTCGCAAGCTTTGCTATATTAAACACAAGATAAAGCGATTCGCGTCCGACTGTCGGCGCCTTAAGACAAGGGAAGGACCCTGACAATGAATAAAAGCGACCAACCTGAAGTCGATTGGCTGATTTTCGGCCTGAGCGCCACCTTGCTGGCCCTCGTGGTCCTACCAGTGGTGCTATTTCCCGAAGCCAGTCAGAATGCCATCAACGCCATTTTCAAGGTGTTAACGACCCAATTTGGCGTGCTGTACGTCACCCTCACCACCGCAATTATTGTTTTACTGCTCTACATCGCAATTAGCCCCTGGGGCAATATTCGGCTAGGCCGGATTGAAGCGCGCTACAGCCAGTTTAGCTGGATCTCGATGTTGTTTTGCTGCGGCATCGGCGGCTCGGTTATTTATTGGGGCGCAACCGAATGGGTCTTTTACTATACGTCGCCACCCTTTAACGCGCTCGCCAAGAGTGACGCCGCAACCCTCTGGGCCCAGACCTATGGCATGTTCCATTGGGGTCCTGGCGGTTGGGCATTGTATTGTCTGCCGACCGTTGCCATCTGTTGCACCTATTATTTGAAGCAAATTCCATCGCTCCGACTTAGTGCCGCATGCGAGCCCATCATCGGTAAGCAATCAACTGGATTTGGTGGCCGCATCATTGATCTGCTATTCATCGTCGGCCTAATCAGCTCAGCGGCGACCGGTCTGGGTTTTGGCACCTCGGTGGCCTCATCCGCCCTCACCCGACTGATGTCGATTCCAGATAATTTTATTACGCAGCTCACCATTATTTCAGTGATGACCCTAGTGATTGCAGGGTCGGTCTATCGCGGCCTAGACGGCGGGATTAAAACCCTCAGCAACATCAACAGCGTTCTGGCCTTGTTGCTGATC
>Ga0233432_10005152_pt1 | contig 11413 bp, 12 predicted proteins | sample SI_122_August201_6_FD_179870 | JGI IMG/M metagenome (GOLD analysis project Ga0233432, IMG submission 179870) | Seawater microbial communities from Saanich Inlet, British Columbia, Canada - SI_122_August2016_10_MG | ecosystem: Environmental > Aquatic > Marine > Inlet | place: Canada: British...
ATCGGAAATCTTTCGAGACCGCGTTGACATCATCACTGGCGGTTACCCCTGTCAGCCTTTCTCAGCAGCGGGAAAGCGACTCGGAGAAGATGACCCCAGACACCTCTGGCCGTACATCAGAAAGCACGTTGAAACAATTAGACCTGTTCAGTGCTTCTTTGAAAATGTCGAAGGCCACATCTCGCTTGGACTCTCCACAGTCCTCAGCGATCTGGAAGAAGATGGTTATCGAAGCGCGTGGGGAATATTCTCAGCGCGTGAAGTCGGCGCTCCTCACCAAAGAAAAAGAGTCTACATCATGGGCGACTCCGAGAGCAACAGACTCAGCCGGTGGGCCAAGGACTCTGAACGAGAAGGGTCAAAGAATCTCGGTGAGCGATCCGACCAAGACTTACGGAGCCAATCTCAGCGATCAGGTCAGGCATTGGCCGACTCCAAGGGCAAACAAAACAACATCAGAAAACCCAGAAACATGGCTGAAACGTCAAGCAGAGGGAAGTGTGGCAACGCCACCGTTGACTTTGGCGGCTCAAATGGGGACTCCAGATTTTCGACAGTGGCCGACAGCGGAGGCGAAAGAAGAATCGAAGCCTCGTGGCCAACTGAACCCAGAGTGGGTAGAGTGGTTGATGGGTGTGCCAACAGGGTGGACAGAATTAGGCTCTTGGGAAATGCAGTAGTCCCACAGACAGCCGCAAAAGCATATTCAGTTTTAAATGAGAGGGTGCTATAATGAGATGTATATCATGTGATAAACTATTGACAGACTTTGAATCTACTAGGAGGTCACTCCAAAGCAATGACTTTATTGAACTGTGTAATGATTGTTTCTACTACGCATCAGATGATATTGCAACGCTTTCTAGAGAAGACTTGAGAAGTGAACACGATAATTTCATAGGAGAACAAGAGTATGAGCAAGATTGGCAACTGGGTCTTAGAGACTGAAGAAAGAAAAGCAGAATTACGACACACTAACCCTTATGACAGACACAGCAACACAGGCAACACAACGAGGCAATACTATGTTGATTACGCTGGATATAGAAACAAACACCAGCCACGACAAAATCTGGGTAGTGGTGACGCAGGACGTAGACACTGGCGAGGTGCTAGAGCATTATAGTGGGACAACACTAGCCCCTCTAGTAAGCAAGGCTACAGGCGTTATAGGACACAATCTCATAGGCTTTGATGCGCCAGTGCTTTACAACGTGTGGAATCTAACCATACCCACAGGAAAGCAACGCGACACTCTTGCAATGTCTAGACTCTGGAATCCTTCTTTAGAGGGTGGTCATAGCCTGGATTCATGGGGGCAACGCTTTGGCGATCCTAAGATAGACTTCCACGATTATGACGGTGGACTGTCTGACGAGATGGTAGAGTATTGTAAGCAAGATGTAGCACTAACAACCAAGCTATTCAAACATTTAACCGACACACTAAAGCGTGAGGAGTTTTCACAACAATGCGTAGATTTAGAAGAGAAGGTCGCTATCATTACGGCTCAACAGGAACAGAACGGATTTCAGCTAGACGTAGAACAAGCAACCTTGCTCTGGGTAGACCTGTGTCACAAGATGAAACAGATAACAGAGAGTCTACAGAAAGTGTTTCCACCAATAGTGGAGGAGCGTTGGAGCGAGAAGACAGGGAAGCAACTGAAGGACAAGGTGACTGAGTTTAACGTAGGCTCTCGTAAGCAAATAGCAGAGCGTCTACAAGGCGTGGGCGTGAAGTTTAAACAGAAGACAGAGAAGGGTTCTATAATTGTCAATGAGAAAGTCTTAGAAGGTATCGACATACCAGAAGCTAAGATGATCCATGAGTACCTGCTACTACAGAAGCGTACAGCACAAATAGATTCCTGGTTGGGCTTTGTTAAGGACGGTAGGGTTCACGGTAGAGTGATTACCAACGGTGCTGTAACAGGCCGTATGACGCACCATAGCCCTAACATGGCTCAAGTACCAAGCGTAGGCGCACCGTATGGAACAGAGTGTAGATCGTTCTGGTGTGTGCCAGAGGGTCACAAGCTAGTCGGTATAGATGCCAGTGGCTTAGAACTACGTATGCTCGCACACTACATGCGTGATGATAACTACACCAACGAGATACTTAGTGGTGACATCCACACTGCTAACATGAAAGCGGCAGGGCTTACTGACCGTAGTCAGGCTAAGACATTCATATACGCCTTCTTGTATGGTGCTGGTGCGGCTAAGATAGGTCAGATAGTAGGCGGTGGATACAAAGAAGGCCAACAACTAATTGACTCGTTCCTACGCAATACACCAGCGTTAGCTAGGTTACGAGAGCGTGTAGCTAAGTTCTCTGCTGGTGGTACGCTACCTAGCTTAGACGGCAGACGATTACGTGTCAGAAGCGAACATGCAGCACTTAACACACTGCTACAAGGTGCTGGCGCTGTTGTGATGAAGCAAGCACTGGTGTTGCTTATACAGCGTCTATCGACATACGACATACCACACAAACTTGTAGCAAATGTACACGATGAATTTCAGATAGAAGTACCAGAGAATTTTGCCAGTGTTGTAGGCAAAGCGGCAGTAAGAGCCATTAGAGATGCAGGAACGGAACTAAACCTGCGTTGCCCTCTCGATGGTGAATATAAAATAGGAAATAACTGGGCAGAAACACATTAATGTGCTATACTAATCGTAGATCAGTTGTGATCTAAAACAACCAAAAGGTAATTATTATGACAGAAGCAAAACCAGTAACAATCAATGCAGACATCATGTGGGCAAGCCTGAACGAGCCTAACCGCATGTCTGGTAAGTTCCAAGTAGACCTGACTCAGCTATCTAAAGCGGCTATGGAAGCTCTTGAGATGATGGGACTCAGTGTGCGCAACAAGGACGGACAAGGTGACTTTATCACTGCTAAGTCTAACAATCCTATCCGCGCCTATGACACTGACGGTAACGAGATCAAAGGTATACTAATTGGCAACGGCTCTAAAGCCAAAGCTGTGATAGGCTACTACGACTGGAAGTCACCCGCTGGTCAAGCTGGCCGTAGCCCTTCTCTAATGAAGCTAGTAGTCACTGACCTCATTGCCTATAACGGTGGTGCTGAAGTAACTGAAGTGGCTCTGGACGAAGCATTGTGATTTTAATTGATGCAGACATTCTAGTCTATCGCATAGGTTGGTCATGTAACAACGAATCAGAGAAAACTGCCGTCAGCACTATTGACGGCTTTATCTCTGACATCCTGTTGCAACTCAACGTAGACAAAGAAACAGACTATTATGTTCTGTATCTCACCGGCAAAGGAAACTTCCGCAAGGAATATGCCGTCACTGCTGAGTACAAAGGAAACCGCAAGGATAAGGAAAAGCCAGTACACATCCAAGCACTGCGCCAACACCTTATCGACAAGTGGGCTGCTGTAGTTACTGAAGGAGAAGAGGCAGACGATGCCATAGCTATAGCAGGAACTACACACGGTGATAAAGCCATCATGGTCTCTTTAGACAAGGACTTTGACCAGATCCCAGGTTGGCACTATAACTTTGTTAAACAACGCAAGTATTATGTTAAGCCAGAGGAAGGCTTACGCTTTTTCTACCGCCAGATACTAATGGGTGACAGGATTGATAACATCATAGGCATCCACGGTATTGGCGAGAAGAAGTCAGAGAAGATTCTAAAGGACTGCGTTACTGAGCAGGAACTCTACGACAAGTGTGTAGAGATGTACGAAGGTGACGAAGACAGAGTGATAGAGAATGGTAGGATGCTCTGGCTACGTAGGTACGAAGGTGAGATATGGAGCTTCAATGAAACCACGGAATAACGGAAGATGGACAGAAGCACGGTTTCGTTCCTTTATCGTTTCTGCACTCCGACAGGCACATGCCAAATGGGGTGTTAAACACGATGTTAAATCAGCGGCTAGGGTAGCCAGAGGGTTGTATAAGTGTGCCAAGTGTGGCAAAGGCTCTTCAGCTACCCTACCACCGCTAGAAGGAAAGAAGCGTAGACGCAACAACGCAGCAGTAGACCACATAGATCCAGTAGTAGACCCAGCAGTAGGATTTATAGATTGGAACACCTACATAGACAGAATGTTCATCGAAGCTGAAGGGTATCAAGTACTGTGTCACAAGTGTCACACTGCTAAGACTAATGCAGAACGCAAGAGGCGAAAAAAATGACTAAGCATCTAGTAATACCAGACACACAGGTAAAACCAGAGCATTCTATTAAGCACTTACGATGGGCTGGTAAGTACGCAGCAGAGAAGAAACCAGACGTTATCATCCACATTGGCGATCACTGGGATATGCCTAGTCTAAGTAGCTATGACGTAGGTAAGCGTAGCTTTGAAGGTAGACGCTACACCAAAGACATTGACGCTGGTATAGCAGGCATGGAAGCCTTCCTAGAGCCTATCAGGGCAGAGCAGAACCGCCTGAAGCGCAACAAGGATAAGCAATGGCGACCACGCATGGTGTTCACTCTAGGCAACCACGAGAACCGTATTGAACGTGCTATAGAGTCTGATCCAAAGATAGACGGTTTAATCAGCTACAAGGATTTTCAGTTAGAAGAGATGGGCTGGGAAGTTTATCCATTCCTACAACCTGTCATCATTGACGACATAGCCTACTGCCACTACTTCACCAGTGGCGTGATGGGTAGACCTGTAAGCAGTGCTAAACTAATGTTGGCTAAGAAGTACATGTCGTGTATAATGGGTCACGTACAAGACAGAGACATTGCCTATGCACGTAAAGCAGACGGTACAAACATCATAGGCTTGTTCTCAGGAATCTACTATCAACACGATGAAGACTACCTAACACCACAAACTAATGGAAGCTGGTCAGGTATTTGGCTGTTGAACGAAGTAGCTAACGGTGGCTGTGACGAACTCCCAGTCAGCATAAACTATTTACGAGAGAAGTACGGAGACTGAAATGGCTCTCACCTATTACGATTTACTAGAGAAGATAGCGATGCTAGACGAGCTAACAATCATAGAGATATTAGACATAGACTCAGAAGATTTAGTAGCTAAGTTCAGTGATCGCATCAACGATAGACTAGATGAATTAGCAAAGGAATTTTAACATGACTGAACTAAAATCAACAGGGCTATTAAAAAGATACCAAGGCGAGGATAAAGAAGGTCATTATTATTGTAACGATCCTCACTCTCCTTACTTCGGTGAATTAAACTGTATGATACCGTTTCTTGAAGAAGAAGAAGAGCAGGAGGATAAAGCATGAGACTCAATGACGCAACACCTGGTATGTGGGACAAGGCAACCCAGAAGTACGGAAAAGTAGCAGAGAAAACAGGATTAGAGCCTTGGGCTACTATGGCAGAGGAAGAAGCAGTAGAAGATGTAGTCAACAACCCTGACCACTACAACACAGGTAGCATAGAGTGTATTGATGCTATACAGGAGTCCATGTCTTCAGTGGCATTCAAAGGCTACCTCAAGGGCAACTGCATGAAGTACCTGTGGCGTTATGATTACAAAGGAAAGCAGGTGCAGGACTTACAGAAAGCTGGATGGTACTTAGCACGGCTGACACAAGTGGTGGTGTTTGAGAATGAGGAGACTGACTGATGGCGTTTAACAAAGCAACTTGGAAAATAGTTAGTGTGTCAAATTCGATACAAGAGTTAGCGTGGTTACTTGGAGATGATGTAGGTTACGAGGATGTTCTTAAATCTCTTCAGGTCTCTGGTCTTATTTCCCAAAAACTAGCACTTGACGTAGAAGACAATGACTTTTTTGTAAGGCTTAATTACGGTGATGAAGAGGACGATTACAACGAGGAAGAACACTTAGGTTGTCAGAACTTTCCTGTTTGCGATATGGAAGGTTGCGGAGGAGGTAAATAATGCAAGGCTTTGATGAAGCATTTAAATTTGAACAAGAGGAATTATAATGGATCAGTATCAACAGTTTATACACAAGAGCCGCTACGCACGTTGGCTACCAGAGGAGAAGCGTAGGGAAACTTGGGCTGAGACAGTAACTCGTTATGTTGGATTCTGGGTTGACCGTGGACAGCTAGATAATAAGACTAGCGATAAGATGTGGCATGCTATACATAACCTAGAAGTAATGCCTAGTATGCGTTGTATGATGACAGCGGGTGAAGCACTAGACAAAGACAACGTAGCTGGGTTCAACTGTAGCTACCTGGCCATTGACTCACCCCGTAGCTTTGACGAACTGATGTATGTCTTGATGTGTGGTACAGGTGTAGGGTTCAGTGTAGAGCGTAACTTCATCACTAAGTTACCAGTAATTGCTGAGTCTTTCCATAAGACAGAGAGCGTTATTGTTGTTAGTGATAGTAAGATTGGATGGGCATCAGCATTCCGTGAGTTAATCGCTATGCTGTACGCTGGGAAGATACCTGAGTGGGACATAAGCAGAATACGTCCATCAGGTGCTAGACTAAAAACCTTTGGTGGTAGAGCGTCAGGGCCAGAGCCTTTGGTTGATCTCTTTAACTTCTGCGTAGAGATATTTCAGAAAGCTAAAGGACGTAAGCTGACCAGCATTGAGTGTCATGATGTTGTCTGTAAGATTGCTGACATTGTAGTAGTCGGTGGTGTGCGTAGATCAGCCCTGATTAGCCTGTCTAACCTGTCAGATCAACGTATGGCTAGAGCCAAGGCTGGTGACTGGTGGCGCAACGAGGGGCATCGTAGGCTTGCTAACAACAGCGTAGCGTACACAGAGAAGCCTGACTTTGAGTCTTTCCTGTCAGAGATGCAGACGATGTACGAGAGCAAGGCTGGTGAGCGTGGTATCTTTAGCCGTGTAGCAGCACAGAAGATTGCAGGACGCAACGGTAGGCGTGACCCTGAGCAGGACTTTGGGACTAACCCATGCTCTGAGATTATCCTACGTAGCAATCAGTTCTGTAACCTGTCAGAGATTGTTGTGCGTGAGAACGACACACTAGATACGCTTAAAGAGAAGGCAGAGATAGCCTCTATCATTGGAACACTACAGGCTACCTTGACTGACTTCCGTTACCTACGTAACTGCTGGAAGCGTAACACTGAGGAAGAGGCACTACTGGGCGTTAGTATGACAGGTATTATGGATCACTACCTGTTGAGCAAGGGCGAGTCTAAAGACTTGAGCAAGTGGTTAGAGGAAGTACGGGATGTCTGTGTGGCAACGAACAAGAAGTGGTCGGAGAAACTTGGTATTAAGCAGTCTGCGGCTATTACATGCGTTAAGCCAAGCGGTACTGTTTCTCAGCTTGTTGACTCTGCTTCCGGCATACATCCTAGGTTTTCTAAGCATTACATTCGGAGAGTACGTTCGGACAAAAAAGATCCACTTGCAGTCTTCATGGAGTCAAAAGGATTCCCAGTAGAGCAGGACGTTATGTCACCCACATCATCTGTGTTTAGCTTCCCTGTGAAAGCACCTAAGAAGTCTGTGACTGTCAGTGAAGTAGGTGCAATGCAACAGCTAGAACTTTGGAAAGCATACCAGAACCATTGGTGCGAACATAAACCAAGTATCACAGTTTATTATACAGACAGTGAATTCTTGCAGATAGCGCAATGGATATGGGATAACTTTGATCTGTGTAGTGGTATTAGTTTGTTGCCGTATAGCGATCATGTATATCAGCAAGCTCCGTATGAAGAGATTGATGAAGCCAAGTACAAAGAGTTACTATCTACTGTACCTGATGTGAACTGGGAAGGGCTGGGTGAGTTTGAAGAGGAAGACAACACCACAGGTAGCCAGGAATTAGCATGTGTAGGAGGTGCGTGTGAGATAGTGTAGATTGTAGGTACAAAAAAGCCCTGTGTAGATGACTGCACAGGGCTTTTTTTGTTACTCTGGTACTTGACTAAAGAAAGCTCCTAAACCTAATCCTACTTTTTGACCTGTTAATAACTGCTGTAGCCTTTCGTCAAATCCTTTAGGCAAAACCACTCCTTTATTTTCGGCAGCTTTAGCTGTTTTAATCATGTTTATTACTTTTTCTATGTTTTTTGGTGCTATTTCTCTAGAAGCTAAAAAAGAAGGTATAAAACCTTTCAACAATATTCCCACTTTAGGGTTTCTAACAGCACTAAACTCACCCTGCGCCACGGCTAACTGAAAACCAGATCCTCCAGACTGTACACGCTCTAAAATAGATAGCTCGTCAAACAACGTATCTAGTTGTTTTTGTGCTACTGTTCCTTTAAACAACTCGTCAAAAGTTTCTTTAAACTTTGGCTCTGCTAGTTTTTTTCTTAGTTGCTGAAAAGACTGGATAGAACTGTCTGGCCCTACCTTTAAAACTTGTGCTAAAAACCCCTTTCTGATCCCTTCCATTGGGTCTGCGTCTAAACCTTTTACCTTACTATCTTTTGGCAATTTAGTTTTGTACTGAGTAGCTAGTTTTTTAAGTTCCTTTACTTCTTTAATGCCGTATGTGAGTCCATCAGCAGTCAACATAGCTCCTATTTGAACAGGGTCATTTACTTCCAAAGCCTTTTTTAAATATGTACTAGTAACAACATTTTTACCTTTATTGTACATGTCTGTTACTTCGTCATACTGCTTTTTCAAAGCAGGGCTTAGTGTACCAGCGGCCTCGTCCATTGCTTCTTTAAGCATGTCTGCTGTAGCGGCTAATACTTCTATTCTGTCTGGGTCTTGTTCAGTAGAACGTATTGCTTTATTAAGACGCGCTTTTACTTTGGAAAGTCGTTTATGTGCTTCAAAAAAAGATAAATCATCTGGTATTGTTTCAAGATAATTAACCGCTGTTTTAGTAGCACTGGTTGGGTATTCTACTAAGGAGCTTTCTATAAGCTTCCCTTTGTCAGTGTATTTTGGTTTAGCGCGAAAGTCTTTTTTAAAGCTATTTGCAAGAGATGTAGCATCTTCTGAAGACCGTACAGTAACTTTTTTTCCTAGCGCGTCTATGTTTTTATACAGAGGGTCTACTATTTCTCTCAAGGCTTGGTCTGTTTGTGTTATTAAGGCTTGTAAAACCTCTCCTTGTTTTGTAGGCCCAGCAGCTTTAAAACTTAGCAACAGTTGTTCTGCTTGTTCTCCCATGTACTTGCCATAAGAATCTAAGTAGTTCTTGACCGTTCCTTTAGTTACTTGAGAAACTTTAGCAATGTTCGTCAAAATCTCAGCTTTCTTACTGTCGCTGACCATAGAAGGCAATAAACTAGCGTTATAAGTTTTTAGTTTTTCCTGTAAGTCCACTATAACTTGTTTTTGTTTTTCAGTAAGGAGAGTCTTATCTTTCAAACCTTTTCTAGTTGCTTTAACACCAACACCTACTGCGGGAAAAGCTACACCAAAAACAGTGCTAAAAAGCGCCTCTGTTTGTGCAGCGTCCATTGCTTCTTGAATAGCTAAATCAGGATTGAATTCCCTACCTTCTATTAAAGCTTCAGCGCCTTCTCCTGCAAGCCTACTACCATAGACAGCAGCAGTAGTTGCTGTAACACCAGCCCCTAAACCACCAACAAAAGCTCCTGGAGGGCCAAATACAGAACCAACAGCCGCTCCTTTTGTTGTAGCAGGGCCAGCAACAGCAAGTGCAGACCCAATTTCTAATACAGGCGAAATCCAATCTGCCCAAGTTTCTGGGTCTTCTGGTTCAGGATCAACTACGTCTAACAACTGACTAGCCCTAACAGCTTCTATTTCTGGGTTAAAACCCTCATTAAGTTGGTCAAGCATAGCCTGATCTGTTACTAAAGTCATGCCACCTGTACTGCTTGCGGTTGGAGATTGTCCTACAGAATTTAACTCTAGGAGCATGTCAGGGTCTACTACTTCTCGAAAAGACATTATTTAGTTTCCTTAACTTTTACACCTGTGAAAAACCAGCCTTGTGTTTCTGGATCACGCAACACAAACTCGCCATTAAGCACGCTAAGAGGGTTATTAGGTTTGTCTTCTGTTTTTAGATAACTAGCATACTCTTTAGAGTTGAAATCTACGTTTGAAGACACTCCCATCAAACTTCTTTTAAAGTTATCGTAATGTTCTCTAACTAAATCTATTTGCTCGTTAAACGCCTTTACACCTAACTGGGGATCAAGGGCTGTAACAGCAGAAATTAAAAGACCTATTTCTAAATTACTAACACTACCTAAAGCTCCACCAGTAGGTGAGTTTTTTCTCATTTCTTGTAACTCGTCAAAACCTAGATTGGCTTGTAAGCTTTTAATAATTTTTGCTAATGCTCTTGAATCAGTGCCAAAAGGCAAACGAGAAAGAACAGCATATTCTCCTGTCCTAGAAGAAGCGCCAGCACCGCCAAATCCGCCTTCTCCTTTAGCAAGTTCTTTTGCTTTTGTGGTTTTAGCTAATATCTGATCTAAAGCAAATAGTTCGTTCTGCGTCTGCTGCATCTTTTTCAGCAATAACTGAGCAGATTCTGGCGTGTCTACGGCTTCCCCTCTAGTACCGTTTGTCAGATTATTAACTCTATATTTACCATTCTCTAATGATTCAATTTCTAACTGAGGCAAACCAGTAACGCCTAGTTCTCTAATAACAGCCCCTGTTTTTTTATTAATTACAGAGGTGCTTGTGTAACCAGTAATAGGGTCTGTTCTCTCAATCGTGTCTGTTTCGACATTATTAGAATCCCACCAATCTCCATAAGACATTGTAGGCAATCCAGCCGCATCGTTAGATGCTTTTAATTCGTCCCATATTTTTTTATCTGGTGATCTATTGTCTGCTATTTTATCTCTATCTAACCATTTACCGAAAACTGGAGTAGTTAGCCCTACCGCATCATTAGCTGCTTTGACTGCTTCGTATAATTTTTGTTCGTTAGTCAGTTCAGCAACTCTTGGAGGAACGTCTATAAATCTTTTTTCAAGTGCGTCATATAGTCTACCATCAACAGTAATTAAATTATCTTTAGGCTTTGCAGAGCCTTGTGGCCCAGAAATAAATACAGAGTCCACTGTGTCAAATATATTACTACCTACAACTTTATAACGCTCTTTGTCCGACAATTCAGGCAAAAAATCTTTCATATTCTCAGGTGTAAGTTTTCCTGATAAAGCCAAGGGAGCTAGTGTAGGGTCTATTTTACGAATATAATCTGCAAATCCTTCCTTTGCTTGTTGCTCTTTCAACAAAGTAGATTGCTTTGTGGCTTCTGCTTTTTCTTTCTCAGCCCTAACCCTACCTTGCTGTGCAAACTGCGCCACCATAGCAGCTTCTTTTTCTGGAGCATACTTACGTACAATCTCAAGAATCTTAGGCTGGTGTGCTGGGTTGTTAATATCTAAGCCCTGCATAGATGCTCTAGCCACTTCTTGGTTAGTGCGCGTATCAGCGCCTGTCATAGCGCCTATGCCTCTACGTAGCCCTGTACCTGCTGACTGTGCCAGTCTCATTGAA
>Ga0233432_10005153_pt1 | contig 11411 bp, 12 predicted proteins | sample SI_122_August201_6_FD_179870 | JGI IMG/M metagenome (GOLD analysis project Ga0233432, IMG submission 179870) | Seawater microbial communities from Saanich Inlet, British Columbia, Canada - SI_122_August2016_10_MG | ecosystem: Environmental > Aquatic > Marine > Inlet | place: Canada: British...
TCATGCAACAGATCCAGGAAGAGTTTCTTGACTACCGCGGAATGGGAGTTTCTGTCATAGAAATTTCTCATCGCTCCAAGGAGTTCGATGAGGTTATCAATCGCTGTGATGAACTGATCAAGGAACTTTCCGGGCTACCTGATAATTACAGGATTCTTTATACCCATGGCGGCGCTCGCATGCAGTTCTCTGCGGTGCCAATGAACCTGCTGCCTCTGAAACCGGCCAACAAGGCCGTTTACAGTGAGACTGGAAATTTTTCCAAACAGGCCAACGTGGAAGCGCTACGTTATGGCAATATCATCGTCGCCAGCAGCGGTGAAGACTGCAATTACAACAAACTGCCACCATTGACTCGTGACATGGTGCCGGATGACGCCTCATATGCCTATATCACCAGCAATAACACGATCTATGGCACGCAGTACAAGAACTACCCGGAATTGGGCGACATTCCACTGGTAGTGGATGCCACATCAGATATATTTTCCAGACCTCTGGATTTTTCCGGAATCGGTGTGATTTTTGCCAGCATGCAGAAAAATCTGGGGCCTGCGGGCACAGCTCTTACCATCGTGCGCGAAGATTTGATCGGCCATGCTATGGCACTTACCCCATCACTACTTGATTATGCGGTTTACGAGAAATCACACTCTCTTGCAAACACCAACAATACCTTTGCCATTTACACCACATGTCTTGTTATGGAATGGCTTAAAAAGGGAGGTGGCTTAGATGCTATGGCAAAAATGAACGCAACTAAAGCCAATACTCTTTACCAGTTAATGGATAACAGTGACTTCTATTCAGGTACAGCTGACGTGGGCGACCGTTCTTATATGAATGTCACATTCAAATTACCCAATGAAGAACTTACCCAGAGATTTCTTGGTGAAGCGTTGAAAAATGGACTTTACGCATTGAAAGGCCATCGCGTTGTTGGTGGTATCAGGGCGTCTATCTATAACGCAATGCCTTTGGCAGGTTGCCAGGCTCTGGCAGCGTTCATGCAGGAATTTGAACGCACTCACGGCTGATCAGAACAAGACTTTATAGCAATAAATGCTTTTAAATCAGGCTATTGGCTTTGCTGGGCAAGAGCAATATTGTGCTCAATAGTTTCGCGGGCTTTTCTATTGTCCTCATCAACCATGGTCATTGCAGCCCGATAGTCTGCCAGGGCATCCTGCAACATCCCACCGACAAACTTGGCCGTGCCACGATTGTTCACTGCAGACCACTTATCTGAATCTATTGCCATAGCGGTTGAGCAGGCTGCAATTGCCTCTTCAACTTTATTCAGACTGGTAAGCACTGTGCAGTAAGCATTCCAGGCATAGTATCGAGGTAGTTTTTCGTGCCGCAGAGTCGTTCTATTAACTTTTTCAAGATAATTCTCTGCAGCAGTCAGCGCTGCAGTTTTTCTGCCATCCATCAATAATTGTCGAATAGTTTCCACTTCATCCGGTTTCTGAAGCATCAATATTTGTGATGGGATGGATTTTGAATTCACATTAGTGCCAGTACGCTCTGGCTCTGCCTGCAGTACATGAATATTTAAAACACATAACCCCAAAACCGATGCCAGTGTAAAAAAGATCCTGTTTTTCATTGGGCCACTCCGCTTTCGCTGATCAGTATGAAACTAACTGCTACATTGTCCTTTTGATGGATAAATCCGCAAACGACCTGGATACGGGAAAAGTATAATCCCGAAGGAGAGGAAATAACAATGTGACAGTTAATGTCTTAATGATACAAGAAAGCCATTTCAGAAAAAAATTTCAATCAGAAGCGAAAGTTCTTTGTATATTTCAAGACGATTTCAGAGTTGTTGGAGCTTAACTCGGAAAAGGTACCTTCCGAATCAAAGTTATAGTTCACCACCACGTAAAGGTCTTCACCTGCCTGTGGATTCCAGCGTAAACGGCTGTTTAAACCAACACCATTGGAAAAGTTGTCATATTGAATCAGGTTGATCCATGACCATTTGGAATTGAAGGCATAATTGGCATTGGCAGAAATGATCCGGACATCAAATGCGCCTTCCGGCAACTCAATGTCCTGATAATTGTAATTCAGCCCCAGATTGATGTGTTCATTGGGTCGCCAGTCTGCTCTTGCATTTATCTGCATGCGTTTACCATTGTAATAGTCGCCAATATTCAAACTAAAACCCGGTGCAAATTCACGCTGATTGGACAGTCTGGCCTCCATCTGAAAACCGCTGAACGTGTAATCACCAGCAGGAATTACAATACCTGGCCGGATGGTAAAGTCGTTTCTTAGACCTTCCCTGTTGCGAAAGCCGCCAACACCAAGTTGATCGCCACGGTTGGTATTAAAGTTCAGCATCCGCCAGAACCAGTTCTCGCTCTGCATTTCCTTGGTATCAAGGTAGCGTGTATGCCCAAAGCGCATGAATGAAAAAACATTGCGCAAATATTTGTGCCCTCTGAAAAAATATCGCCCTGAGCCGCCAAAATTGATGCTTTCTACCCCTGTGCGATTTGCAAAACCAAGGGCAGGATTAAAATCATCACCAAAATATTCATAATTCATGTTACCGCCAAACCCATTATTCTGGGTTTCCATACTGGCCTGCAGACCAAAGGCCTTATCATCGCCAGTCAGGCCTTCGGTATCGGACTGCTGGTACCAGAAATTTCCTCTCAGGCTGTGGCTGTCTGAGAAGCGCGTATTCTGATAGCGAAAATCCATTCCAGCGACAGTATTATCTGTTTCACTGGTAGGATCACCATGAGTAAGAATCACGCCAACGCTGGATTCGGACAACACATTGGCTGCCGCCCTGCCGACAAAAACATTCTGGCTATCCAGACTATCAAACTCACCCTGGTTTACCGCCAGACCACCGACGTTCCAGCGACCGACACGCCCGGTCAATTTGACACCGGCATCGATATCTACCGGATTCCCGGATCTACTCAAACCAATGCGACGGGAATAAAAAGGAATGCCGTTCTGGTTCAAACCACCAAAGCTGAATATATCCAGATCCTGCAAAAAGAAATCTCGCTTTTCAGGAAAGAAAAGTGAAAACCGGCTGAGATTTACCTGGCGATTGTCTACTTCAGTGGCTGAGAAATCAGTATTGAAGGTTACCGCGCCAGTCAAATTAGGGGTGATTTTATAAAAGACATTCAGTGAAGGATCAAAACGCTTATCAGTGATGCCCGAAGTATACTCTTCAGTTCTTGCCAATGTGACAGAGGGGATGATGTCCAGGCCTTTCCCCTGCCGAATGTCCCGTATTCCTGAAACCAAACCGGTAGTCGTAGGATTTATTCGCCGGTTGAATGAGGACCATGCCATATCCTCATTTTTTCGTGCAATGGTCCTGGCAATGGTAAATCCCCATTCTTCACTTTCTGGATCAAAGTTCAGGGTAGTAAAGGGAATTGCTACTTCAGCAGTCCAGCCCTGCTCATCCACACGAGATTCAACCTGCCAAATACCGGTCCAGTCGCGATTGAGATCATTGGGGTTTTCATAAATACCCTCGCGCCTGATACCGTTGGGATTTACCTGAAAATGATAACCAGTGCGTCCGTTATTAAATGTGTCCAGAATAAACTCAAAAGAATCATCACTGCCAAGGCCGCCGCCCTGAACAAGTTGCCGGGCTATAATTCTGTCTGCTTCACTATCGTTGAGACGGGCACCAACGAAAAAATAATTATCGTTATAGGAAATATAGAATATTGAATCTTCACTGGGCTGCCCATGATCTACTGGCTGGAACTGATGAAGGTCAGAGATTACTGTTGCTGTCTTCCACACATCATCATCGAGAACACCATCAATTATCGGTGCGACCATAGTTCGTTTAACTTCAACTCTTTTCCGAGCCGAGCTCGCATCAAGATTGCCACTAAACTCATTACGAATATCATTGGCAAACTCGCTTTCCGGCACCTGCGAAAATCCATGCGGTGCAAGAAAAAGCAGAGCTACAAAAAATATGTTTTTTGTGTAGAAAAAATATTTCATGGAGGGAAATTGATAGCGTTTGTAAATTGTGCGCGAGTATAACGGTGGCAACTTTTATGTAAAGTTAAACACCGGCATTCATTTCAAATTCCCCGAAATATTCACAATGTTTGTGAACTTGCCGACAATACGTTCAATTCAAGTGCCAAATGCACGAAATTGACCCAAAAAATCACACTCAGGGAGTCTCCCCTGGGCTCAAAAAGAGGATCCGGGTTGAGCGAGAAATACCTCTTCTTCAGCAGAAGACTGTCTGCCAAGAATTGCATTTCGATGAGGATAACGACCAAAACGATCGATTATTTCTTTATGGCGTAATTCGAAATCAAGATTATTTTCCAGACCTGGTCGGGAAAAAAGCATAACAGCCTGCTCATGAATTAGTTTTGATTCACTATGCATATACGGCATGATTAGAAATGATTGCTGTGTCACTTCCAGTTCATCCAGAGCACCAACAGCGACAGCTTCCTGAGCCAGAACCAGAACTTGATTGTCCCAGGCAAAAGCCCCTGATTTGTCACGATAAATATTTCTGGAAAATTGATCGAGGATAATAATTTCTGCCAGGCGCCCCTGTGCATTGTCACGCCAGGAATACAATTCACCACATGCAGCAGCCCGATGAAAGGGTAAGTACCTTTCCTTGATTAACTGATCAAATGCAGAATCTTTTACAAACCAGGATTTGGACGGGATGTCCTCAAACCAGAATTTTAAAATTTCCGAGGCTTGCATAAAAATCAGGCTATATTCGAAGTCTATTAATAAATGAGTAGAAAATTAAGACTCATGGTGCTCATAAAGCCAATCCAGAAGATCTTTCCACATTTTAGTGATTTGCTCATCTGCCGGCATGATGCCTGCGGAAGGTAATTCCATGGTAACGACAGGAATGCCCAAATTTAAGCCCGCATAGTTACCCAGTGACCCTGGATAAACGCCAAGCAAGTGTAAATGCAACTCGCCAATTCTCTCGGGTGGTTCAGGTGGGCCATCATAATCCAGCAAATGGTAAGGGGCATGGACCGAAACAATGACATCAGGTTTGTAGGAATTAATCTGCTCAACAACCCACTGTACTTCAGGTTCACTTGCAGGATGGCTGCCCGGATAACGTCTGGGATTCCGACTGGTGGTATTTGCCCAATATTCCTGAGCCAGATCCAGCCAGTCATCAGATGGAAAATTGCGGTTTAAATCAACGCCATTAGCATTCTGTCGAACTGCCTGACCATCAAGTAAACCATCAGGGTTGACGCTTGGTGCAAAACGCCAGTGAAAATCACGATTTTTGCTATTTTCCAGTTGCTCCATCCATTTGAACATAATGGAAATAGAGGAATATTCATCACCGTGGATTCCCCCCATGATGAGAATTTTTGGTTTGTCTTCATCACTGCTCTCAGGCAGAAAATCCCTGACTGCGATAGGCCTGCTCTGTACTGTATAAGCACCGCCAAAAACCAGTGACTGGGCAAGGCAATCATCCACGGTAACACTTCCCAGTTTATTGCCAATCTCACGACATAAGGCAAGAACACTGCGTTGCTGTGCTTCCAATTGCGCAATTTGCAGATCTTCAGCAGCTGTATTTCCAGGCATTCCTGATAAATCTACTGCTGAGTCTTCGCCAGTAGAGGGTGGTATATCAGAATCAAGGATAATGGTACTCAAGTCAGACCCGGTTTCTTCAGTAACACCCACGGCAATGACTTGTCTGGGACTTTCTGAAGAATCGGTGTCAGCCAACGGCGTATCCTGACCACCAACAGCAGTCGATGAGCTATCACCAGGTGAGGTGGCCCCTGGAGGAATATTTGTTAGCTGGGTACAGCCCGAAATCAGAAAACTCAGGGCAATCAAAGCGAGGATCTTATTAATCAATGTCTACTTCCACTCGAATGGGGTCCTGAGATTAAATTAATTTCGGGTCTAATATATGGTATTTCAGTGGCAGGTGCTAGCCGTTACCTTCAAACACAATCTGCCAACCCTCTGGAGATTCACGCCACAACTGCTCTTTCCATCCAAGCCATTGGTAGTTACTGCTTTTATAGTTCTGATAATAACGTACTGTCACCAGTTCAGGATGCTCAAGGTCTGCATAAAAACTGACCTTTGAGGCTTCAACTTCGATCCATTTTTTTCCGTTATTAACCCGGCTTTTATAATCAGACCATTGCGTTTTATTACGGATAAAATCACTGAAGTCATCTGCATAGTAAGAAAGAAATTCCGGATTGTCCTTAGCTTCCCAGGCCCGCCTCCAGCCTTCAAATGCCTGCGTAAGGGCAGATCTGCGATCATTAATACTTTCACTGGCAACCCATGAAATGGGGCTCTCAGAAAGCACCATGTGGGTGATTCCCGGTGTTATATATTTATTTATTTCACTAAAGCTTTCATTATCGATGACCACACATCCATCACTATCCAGCAATGGACGAGTTGTCACATCTTTCGGCAAGCCATGAAGCCAGATTCCCGACCCGGTCCGCTGAGCCTTGCGATCAATCACATTTGGATAATTAAGTGGGAAAGCACCCAGACCGTAAAAATCTATTAATTGTTCATCTGACAAAAATGATGTCAGGCGATACACCCCTACTGGCGTTTTCTTATCCCCTTCTTTTTCCTTACCAAAACCATTCTTGCCGATGGAAACAGGGATTACCTGGCGCAATTCCATGCCACCTTGCTCATTTCTTTCAAGAATATTAAGTTTCCCAAGCTCCAGGTCTACCCAGATTAAATACCGTTCTTCTCCGGCAAGCTTCAGTACGCCTGCTGGCAACATGGGGTGATAACTGCTACTGGCGGAACCGGAAGAATGGGAATCAGGTGCATTGAACCTCAGGGATGGGCTGGAGCCGGCCTGTGAATAGGCAGCCAAGGGTAAAAGTACCAGCATGACAACACCCAGGGATAAACCTGGCCGTTTAAAACCGTGCTTGAAAATCCCCTTTAAGGAGAAGCGATTTGCCTTAGCTGGAAACACCTGAAGTATTCCTCTACCTATTTGGCTGGCAGATTTAATTGAAGGGCGAAAAGGATACCCAGCGTAATTGGCTAAACCAACCAAATAGTTCAATAATTTCAGGGTATTAACTCGAAATTATCTGCCTGGGGCGGGTCTGGTAGCCCGATTTTGCTGTTGCGGACGAGTTGGCGTTTGGCGATCGGGTGCACGCTGAATTGTAGGTGATCTACGCGGCTGGGTTGGATTTTGTGTCCTGAATTGCTCTCTCGTTTGCTCTCTTGTTTGCCCTGCTGCACGATTTTCATCAAAGCGACGTCGTAATTCTTCCTGACGATCTGGCGGTAAATCACGAAAACGTTCAAAGCGATTGCGGACCGCACGCTGACGCTCGGGTGGCATATCCTGAAATCGGTTAAACCGATTCCTGATATTTTGCCTTTGTTCCGGAGATCGCTGTACCCAGGCCCTGAATTGCTGCTGCGCTTCACCCCTTTGCTCTGGTGTCAGTGACTGCCAACGACGCGCGCCATTACTCAGGCGTTGCTGACGGATAGGCGGCAATGCATCCCACTGGGGTTGCATAGGCCCAAGAATGCCTTGTAACTCGGAACTTAGGTCATCCCAGGCAATACCATCCTGTGCGATTGCCACAACTGGCAGGAAGCATATCAGGAACAATAATGACTTAAGCTTAAGATTCATTTTTAATCATCATCCTCTGTAACAGACAGAACGCGTTGTTGAGAAGACATAGTGTCGCCACTTTCGCTCCCGTCTAGATCAATGAAGGCTTCATTACCGAGAATTTCAGGACTGATCCATTCTCCTTCATCTGTTTCAAATTCCGCCAGAAATTCCAGCATATTTATAAATAAAAATTGTGACTCGGCATCCGCTATAGCTCCGGCACTGGCTTCAACGGATTCCTGGCTATATGCCTGAATTGTAAAAACAGACAGGAGGCACAAGATGATCCTAGACCGAAGATTCATTCTCCTCCAGCCATTGATAAAACTCGAGGTTTTCAAATAGTTCCAGACTTTCTGCAGAGGTCAAAATATCAAGATCTTCAATGGCTGTGCCGCTGTCTGGAACCACCGGCACAGGGATATCAGATTGTCCCGGATAGAACACGGAAACTACAAAAACCAGAACACAGGCTGTAACCAGACCACCAAAAGGCGCCAGGAAAACTTTCCCGGGAGACTTCTTGCCATGCTCAAGCGCCGCATGTCGAATACTGTTCAAGCGGGACAGGGTCTGACCATCCATTTGTTCACAACTATGATCCAGTTCATTTCTGGCCTTTTCCAAAAATGCCTGCTCATCAAAATTTGCTGTGTTTTTCTGTATATCCTGTTTATCGTTATTCATGCCAATGCTCGCCCAGGGTTGCACGCAAACTGTGGATTGCCCTTGAATAATGTGTCTTGACGCTGCCTTCTGCACAGGCCATGGCTTTTGCTGTTTCCTTTACATCAAAGCCTTCCCAGGCACGAAGCATAAAAGCCTGTTGTTGCCGTAATGGCAAAGATTGTAAAGCCTGTTCCAGCGCATCAATACTGCGACTGTTTTGTAATTCTATTTCCGGACTTCTACCTGCTTCATCAGCAACGCTCTGGAATGGGTCCTCTTCCACTTCCGGGTCACTGCTAAGCCAGAATCTGAATCTGTTTCTTACTGTGTTTCGGCGATACCAATCCCTGATTCTGCTCTGGAGTATTCGATGAAATAGAGGCGGCCATTCATTTTCCTTTTTGCCGGCATATTTTTCCACCAGCTTGAACATGGCATCCTGAACAATATCAAAAGCATCATCAGAATTACTGGTGGCAATCTGCGCAATGCGCAAAGCCCGCTTTTCCACTGAAGAAAGAAACCTTTCCAATGCGTGGTTTTTATCCAGCGCCTTTCTCCCGGTATCACTATGTGCCTGGCGATTATCATAGCCCAGCGCTATAAGGCTGTCACTCTCGCCAACCAGTCCTGTCATACCGGATCCAAGCCTGAATTATAAAATTGCATGATTGTTAATAACGCAGCAGTGGAGCATCGGTTGACAAAGAATCAGACATCTCATGACTCAAAAAAACTCTCTAAATAATTGTTTTTTATCTATAAAAAATAATTTCCGCACTTTCCTCGTTTAATACTGACGCCAGATTCTGCTGACACCAGAGCTTTGCATGCAGCCAGTAAGTATTTCAAGGCGAAGGATGGTAGGGAGTCAAAGGGCCAGGGGCTAAGTAAGAAGGTAGATAATCTTGTCAGGTAGGGAACAAGCTAGGCAGTGTTTTAAAAGGTTTGAGCAGACCTGAAGTTCCCGGCATTTTCACTGACTAATTACAAAATTGGAGGATCAGTTAAAATTCAGGTAATCGGCAACTCTGGAACATCAAGGGCTGGCATCGATTGAAGGCTGGCCCGGGATTGTTGGGCTAAATCCAGAACCCCTTCTACTCTGCCACTGAACCTGGCGTTCTGATGATTTGCAGATAACTGCCATAAAACCTTATTAACACCGGGATAATGGAAGGTAAGCCTGTTTCCTTTCTTTCTCACTTCGTAAACAAGCGGTTGCCCCCAATCGGGATAAAGATAAAAACCATTGCCGTCAAATTCATTAATAGCCTTATCCACTAAAACAACAGTCCCTTGCTTGATTCCTTCTGCTGTCATCTGGTTTTTAAGCCTGTGATAGGAAAGAGTCGCCGGGTCTTCTGTTGCCATCACCTTCAATATTGGCAGGCTAATTAAGATGCCTGTTGCCATCTTCAATAAACTGCGTCGGGAAGGCATTATAGAAGAAGCTTTTAAAGGCTCTTCTGAAGATTTTTTTGAAAGTTCTTTTGTAAAAAGTGTCTGCACTTATAAAACCCTGTAGTAGGTAAATTGAGAACGGTCTGGATTGGTCAATCGCTCTCCGGTTCCCACGATCATGCTTCTGGACATCCATTCATAGGGACCATAGGGCGCCTCGAAAAAAGGTGTGAATCTGAAATAAAGCTTGGTCTGACCGGGATTTTCAGGATCAGCCGAACGATGCAGATAGCCTTTGTTATTAATATAAATCCAGTGGCCGTCATCACTTTCAAGCATGTAGTGAGTATTAACCTTGATCCCCTCACTGAGGTTCTTGAAGATGGCATAATCTGCCCCACTGTAAGGCACTACCCTGCCATTTAGCAGCGGACCTTCCACGATACCAGTAGCGGGAGGTACATAGCCTTTCCCGCCTCTTGGTCCGACGAAATCGATACGCTCTGCAAAATTCATTGTTACCGCAAAGGCATATTCCAGTTCCAGTCCGGGGATTTGCAGTTCAGCCATTTAATTGTCCTCTGATTACCAGGTCTATTTGGTGTTTTTATCTGTTTTTTTTAACTACAGGATTTCGTGAAAATGAATAATGGTGTGGTCTGGATTATGGTGGCGCTCCCCGATACCGATAAATACCGTTTTGGCTAACCACTCATGTGGCCCGGACGGCGTGTCAAAATAGGGTGCCACTCTAAAATAAGGACGGCCATCTTCTGTAACATTGTGTTCATAGCCCATCAGGTTCATATATATCCACGTACCGTCACTGGCCTGCATCATCATATGGGCGTCCATCTGCTCATTACTGGCAAAATCAGCGCCACTTTGTGGGACTACCCTGCCCTGAAGTTTTGGTCCCCATATTTCTCCGCCAGTGGCAGGCTCGAAAGTTCGGCTACGCATAGGCCCCTGAAATTCAATATGCCCACCACTTTCAATGCGAACGGAAAAAGCATACTCATGATTGATTACCGGGATTTCCAGTTGCGCCATTGTTTCCTCTCTTAACTCTATATTTCGTCTTCTTTAGTCTATGTGAGTCTGTGCCCTGATTACAACTGGTCTGGTGGTGTCTCACCATTAAAAAATGAATTCAGGTTTCCCAATACCCGCATGCCCATTGCAATACGGGTTTCCTCGGTAGCACTACCAAGGTGCGGCAGTAAAACCACATTTTCCAAATCAATGAGTTCCTGTGGCACAGTGGGTTCATTTTCAAAAACGTCCAGCCCAGCCCCGGCAATCAGGCCTTTTTGCAAAAACTTGATTAGCGCTTTTTCTTCGACAACATCACCTCGGGAAGTATTAATGAGATAGGATCCCGGCCTCATATAAGCCAGCGTTTTCTCATTAATCATATGTTTGGTCAGGGGACTGCTGGGACAATGTACGGCGATAAAATCTGACTTGCTCATAAGCCAGGTAAGCTCAGTGCAGTATTCAGCCTGCAGACGCCTTGAATCTGTTTCTGAAAGGGGTTTGCGATTGTGATAAAGAATCCGCATACCAAATCCGAAATGGGCTTTTTCCGCCATTGCCCGACCGATTCGACCCATTCCCACGATCCCCAGAGTCTTGCCAGTAATCATGGAGC
>Ga0233432_10005154_pt1 | contig 11409 bp, 10 predicted proteins | sample SI_122_August201_6_FD_179870 | JGI IMG/M metagenome (GOLD analysis project Ga0233432, IMG submission 179870) | Seawater microbial communities from Saanich Inlet, British Columbia, Canada - SI_122_August2016_10_MG | ecosystem: Environmental > Aquatic > Marine > Inlet | place: Canada: British...
TCTAGTTCCCTGCCTTCAGCGGGCAGTTCTTCAACATATAGATTTTTTGTAAGAAGGCCTACAAGTACGGGCGGAGACGGATCTACTTTTGTAGATACTACATTAACTTTTACAGTAACTCGTGCTGTAGGAGCTCCTACAGCTTCTAGTGTAACATTTAATAATCCCGCATCGGCAAACACTACTGCAACTGTCAATCTATCAGCAAGTGGAAGTGGAGGTACTTTAGAGTATGCTTGCGAAGTAGGAGACAGCACACCTGACAACTGGCAGACCAGTTCTACTTTTACAATTTCACGTGGCACTGGAACTGTATATGCTCGAGCAAGAAGAAGTAGCACAGCTACCTCTAGTGTTGTAAGTGCAACTCGTCCCGGCTTTTTAGTAGGTGATACAGCAGTAAGCCTTTCTTCTACTACCATTGCTTGGAATGCTCCTGCTGCAAGTACACTTGTAACTCAGGGTACCGCAGGAGAAACTTACGCAGTAAGAGTAAATAATGGATCTACAAATCTAGGAACAGCTGTAGCAGATAGTATAGGTGTAGCTACTATATCTTTTTCGACTTCTTTACCTTCTGCTGGAAATACCACAACATATGAAATATTTGTACTCAGACCTACAAGTACGGGCGGAGACGGTAGTACCTATCACGCTACTAATGACACTTTTACAGTAACGAGATCAGCGCAAGCCCCTACAGCTTCTAGTGTAACATTTAATAATCCTGCATCAACGAGTATTATTGCAACAGTTAACTTATCAGCAAGCGGAAGTGGAGGTACTTTAGAGTATGCTTTGTCCTTAACGGACAGCACACCGGATAACTGGCAGACCAGCAGTACTTTTACAATTTCGCGTGGAACCGGTACTGTATATGCTCGAGCGCGAAGAAGCTCTACAGAGGTCTCTAGTGTTGTAAGTGCAACAAGACCTGCATTTTTAATAGGTGATACAGGCGTAAACCCGTCTTCGACCACAATCGGATACTCCGATACTAGTGAAATTACAACTGTATATTTTGGTACTGCAGGAGAAACTTACGCAGTACGTCTAAATAATGGATCTACAAATCTAGGAACAGCTGTAGCACCTGCTGGCAGCCCTTCAACAATATCTATATCTTTTTCGACTTCTTTACCTTCTGCTGGAAATACGACCACCTATGAGATATTTGTAAGAAGACCTACAAGTACGGGTGGAGATGGTATTACATATCATGCTACTAATGACACCTTTACAGTAACGCGCGACTCTGCAGATACAACACCTAACGCTTTTGACTTTACAAACCAAACAGGAGTAGCTCGCAGCACTACTGTCACATCCGCAAATACAATAACTATTGGAGGAATGAGTACTGGTGTCACAGCAAGTGTTATAATAAGTGGTGGTCAGTACAGTAAGAACTTAGGAGCATACACTAGTCAGAGTGGCATTACTGCAACTAACGGAGATACCTTTAAACTAAGGCACACTTCTTCTAGCAGCTTTTCTACCTCTACTACAACTACTCTTACCGTAGGGGGTGTATCAGGCTCTTTTGTAAGTACAACGCTTGGGGATAACATTGCACCTGTTATTACGGTCACTGGAACTACTGTAAATCTTGTCGTGGGCGCTACATATAATGATGCTGGAGCAACTGCTACTGATAATATAGATGGAAATATAACCTCTTCTATAGTGACAGTAAATCCAGTTAACACTGCTGTCGTAGGTACTTATACTGTAACCTATAATGTTAGTGATGCATCAGGTAATGCAGCCACTCAAAAGACTAGAACAGTAAACGTAGTTCCCATTGCTCCCGTAGTTAGTAATACACAAACTTTTGCAACAACAGGAAGCAGTAGTACCTCATGTACTATTTCACTAACATCAAACGGTTCAGGCGGCACTCTCCAATATAATAAATCCACTAGCACGACTGCGCCTACAAGTGGTTGGCAATCCAGCTCCACGGTTACTGGTCTTAATAGAGGCACTGCGTACTACCTTTGGGCTAGACAAGCGACGGGTTATCATGATAGAACTAACTCTGCCCTCACCCCCGGCTTTTTAGTAGGTGATACAGGAGTAAACCCTTCTTCTTCTACCATTGATTATGATGATAATACTGCCTCTACAACTATAGTAACTTACGGTACTGTTGGAGAAACTTATGCAGTAAGAGTAAATAATGGATCTACAAATCTAGGAACTGCTGTAGCGGTAAGTAGTTCTTCAGCAGGAACAGCTACTATATCTTTTACCGGCTCCTTACCAACTGCGGGAAATAGTACAACATATGAAATATTTGTACTCAGGCCTATAAGTACAGGTGGAGATGGTAGTACATATTACCCTACTGATGATACCTTTACAGTAACGCGCGACACACTTCCGATCTCTCCTGTAGTTAATAATACACAAACTTTTTTAACTACAGCAAGCAATAGTACTTCATGTATTGTTTCACTAACGTCAAGTGGTTCAGGTGGTACTCTTGAATATAATAAATCCACTAGCACGACTGTACCTACAAGTGGTTGGCAGTCCAGCTCGACAGTTACGGGTCTTACCAGGGGCACTGCGTACTATCTTTGGGCTAGACAAGGAACGGGTTATCAGGATAGAACTAACTCCGCGCTTCCTGTTCCTTTTTTAGTAGGTGATACAGGAGTAAACCCGTCTTCTTCTACCATTGCGTGGAATGATAATACTGCAAGTACAGTAGTAACTTACGGCACTTCTGGAGAAGCTTACTCAGTACGTGTAAACAATGGATCTACAAACCTAGGTGCAGCTATAGCAAACAGTTCAGGAACAGCTACTATATCTTTTACTAGCTCCTTACCGACTGCAGGAAATAGCACAACATACGAAATATTTGTAAGAAGACCTACAACTACAGGTGGAGATGGTAGTACCTATCACGCTACTAATGACACCTTTACAGTAACGAGATCAGTTCAACCTGATACAGGTGCACCTGTTATTACTCGTCTAGGTTCTGCTACTGTAACCTTGAGTAAGGGTGGAACTTATAGTGATGCAGGTGCAACTGCGTATGATACTGTAGATGGAAATATAACAAGCTCCATAGTAACAGTAAACCCTGTAAATGTAAACGCTGCGGGTACTTACACCGTTACATACAACGTATCTGATGCTGCAGGCAACGCCGCTACACAAGTAACTAGAAGCGTAACTGTAAACTATATAGCTCCCGATACTACTATTACTGATGTAGACACTATATCGCGCCCTAACGGAAGTACTGACCACCCTATTACTATAGCAGGAGGCTCTTCAAATACAATATACGAAGTGAGAACAGGCAGCGCCTCTGGAACTGTTGTAGGCACGAGAACGGGGAATGGAGCTATTACGGTTTCTAGTATACCTAGTGCAGGTGCATCCGCAACTTATTATATTACAGGAAGAGTAACAACTACAAACAATGGTTCTAATATTGCTTATCTAGCGGATACTTACATAGTTCTACACGAAGCAGCCTCTTCTGGAGGTAGTACCGGGGATGGGGGAACAGGAACTTACGGTTTACGAGTCTACGATGCGTCTGGCAATACAACTTTAGACTTATCTGATAGAGTCGTAACGTTCAGAGAAAGAGTGACAGGGTCTCTGTCCTCTTCACAAACGTCTAAGACTGTAACTCTTAGCGGGGTAGGCACTGCTGTTATTAATTTAGATCCTATAACAGTAATATATGTAGGGAATATACCGCAAAGACAGAAGATACTATATTTTACTATCTCAGGAACATCCTTAACAATTACAAGAACAGCTGTTAATGCGGCAGGCTCCTCCGCAGCAGCACAAAGCTACGACTTATTAGTCGTATATGATCCGGTGGCATAATGGCATATGGAATAAAAGTCTTCAGCGCGAATGGAGCAGTACAGATAGACTCTACAGATACTAATCAGATTCTTTACCAAGAGTTTGCAAGTGGTACCAGTAGTGCAGCTACAGGTGCGAGTAGTGGAGACTTTAGACAAATTATAGTCTCTGTCACAGGGTTCAGTATAGGAGAGTGTTTAGTATTTATACGCCCTACAGGAACTGTAACAGGGGTAAAAGCTTATGTACTGCCCGGAAGCGGTGGATTCAGTATTATGACAGATACGAATAGAAGTTTTTACTGGTATGTCTTTAAAAAAGCTTCTAGTCTGTCTACTCCTACAGGGTATGGACTTGTCGTATATGCTTCAGATGGCACTACTGTTCAATATAACTCAGACGTACTGTCTGCAAGAATTAAAGGTCGGTTAACAGGAACGGGTAGTGTAACTGGCTCAAACCTTTTTGGCATGGGCACTTTTCAATATACTTTTGCAAATGCTCGTCTTTCCCCTAATCGAGGTTTTATTAAAGGGTATAGATGGGAATGGACGAGTACAGGAGTGACTTGGGCTGTTAGCCAAATTTCTCCCTATGGAGCATCTTATACATCTAGTGATAACCAGCAAACGAGAGAAGATATGTTTTATTTTAATATATCACAACCTACTGCGCTGGTTATACAAGCACCGAACCCCTAAAAAAAGTTCTTGACAATTTATGAAAATTGGTGTATGATTTCATCAAATAGGAGAATTTTATGGACGATATATTCGCGCTCATTGAGGCAGTAGGTGCACCAATAGCGGGCGCTTTAGCGATGGGCTACTTTATATTCTTAATATTAAAGCAAATACTCGAAGGAATCGTAAGTCAGATCAAAACACTGACAATGTTCTGTACTTCTCTAGAAAACCGGGCGCGAACAATGAGTAATGAGTTAATAAAGATAGACTTATTAGTATCGGCAGCACTAGAATTACGTCCAGATATAGAAAGAATAGCGCGAGCTGAAAATTTTATAGAAGATGGTAAGCTAGACGTTAGGAGAGACTAGTGGATGTAGTAGCCATAGCAGCTGCAATAAACCAATATGGGTTTCCAGCTCTACTTGCTGTAGGAATGGGGTACTTTATTTATTTCATTTGGAACTTCATCAGTACAGAAATAGACCCAGAGCTTGCAAAGATGCACCTTGCACTCATAAAAGTAATAGATCAGACACGAATGTTAGATCAGGACTTAATACGTCTTCAAATGAAAGTAGATGTCGTATTAGAGTATAGGAGCAAAGACAATGCTGGACACATTAAATGAATATAGCGTTAAAGCCCTGACATGCTTTGGCAGGCTCTTTTGCCCAACTATTGTTGTACTCGTACTGATAGCTCCTTTTGCTGAGTCAGACGAGCTAACACACGTATTTAAGTCTCCTTCCTTTAGTGGGGCAAATACTTCATCGCACTACCTAACAATTGAAAATCAGGAACGCACACGCAGAGAGGCTATTAAAGACGATATAGAATCAGCTATACTCCAAGCGGAACGAGATGCTGAAAATACTACAATGGCAAAGTTTATTCGTAACTTGGAAAGTCGTATCTACGCACAGCTATCAAAGCAACTTGTAGAGAGCCTTTTCCGAACTTGCGAAGAAGGAGACCTGACTTGTACTACTGATACTTATGGTAGTTTTATGCTCGAAGGTAATTTAGTAACATATGAGCAAACTGGCTGTGATTCATCACAATGGGCATGCACCCAAGGGGAAGACGTTATTATTATGACCATCTTAGACGCAGATGGTAGTGAAACAGTTATTGTTATTCCAATAGGAGCAGGATCGGGTGCGCCTTAGCATACTTTTAGCTTTATTATTGTCCGGCTGTGCACATTATCCTTCAATGGATGATTCGTGTCAAGCAGCAGTTATGAAAGCTATAGGAGAATGCATAGAAGAGCCCTTTGTTGAAAGATTACCTACATACCAGAAGCTATTTGATTTACCAGCTCCTGAAAAGCAGCCTATCGTTGCTGTTTATGAGTTTAATGATAAAACAGGTCAACGTAAGCAAAAAGGCAATGCAGCTATGTTTTCTACTGCTGTATCACAAGGCGCAGGCGCTATGCTAATAGATGCTCTTCGTTCTGCAGGTAATGGCACGTGGTTCCGTGTAGTGGAAAGAATTGGAATAGATAATTTAACTCGTGAACGCCAGATCGTTCGATCTACTCGCGAGCAGTATCAAGATAAAACAGGACTTGCACCCATGCTCTACGCTGGGATGATTTTGGAAGGCGGTGTTATTGGCTTCGACACTAATATTGAAACTGGAGGTCAAGGAGCTAGAACTTTAGGAATAGGTTTCTCTCAGCAATATCGTAGAGATATAGTGACTGTTCACTTGCGTGCTGTTAGCACTTTAACTGGTGAAATCTTACTTAATGTACAAACGTCGAAAACTATACTATCTGTAGCAAAAGGATACGACGTATTTAAATTTGTTGATATGGATACCCAACTCGTAGAGATTGAGGACGGTATGACAGAGAACGAATCAGTAACACGGTCACTTCGATCAGTTATTGAAGCAGCAGTGTTAGAAATAATATACCAAGGGCATGATCGAAGCTATTGGGTAATCAAGGATGGCCATCGTCACCCCCATCAAATACATGGGACAAACGAGCAGCATCAAGAAGAGGTAAATGGAGAAAAAAATGAAGATAGCAATTAAGGTTGTTGCAATCGGAGGACTATTACTGCCTGTAACAGGATGGACAGTAGGAACAACGGATAATGAAATTATGTTAGATCAGGCGGGTGATACACTAGCACTAACTATTGATCAGGTTGGCTATGGTAACAAAATAGGGGGATCAGTTACAAGCGGGCTTGTTGCTTCCGATTGGATATTAACAGGTAGCAATGTAACCATGGATATTGATATGCTTGGTAACTTGAACCAAATATTCGGACCAACCTTATTTGATAGCACTGATGTGGATTTAAAAATGACCGGTAGTTCAAACATCTGGGACTGGAACGTAGGAGCAGGAGGTAGTGCCGATAGCTCTGTAGTAGACGTTGCAATGACTGGTAGTTCGAACACGTTTGATATAGATTGGGCTGCAGCAGCTTCTTCCGAGAGACTAAACTTTGATTTAGACATAACAGGCAGCTCAAACATCTGGGACATTAATATAGATGCAGATGATGTCGTTTGGGATGTTGACGTTATTGGTAGCTCTAATAATTTTGCAACAACACAGCTTGATGGAGGATATAACTCAATAACTATGGAATGGATAGGGTCAAGCGGGGATATTGATATATTGCAAAGCTCAGGAACCTGTGGTAGTAGTATATCTACTTGTTACGGAGTAATAAATGCAGATTTTGACAGTGAGAACGCGGTTGTTAACATTAAGCAGAAAGATACTACTGACTAGTGTTTTTGTGTGTTATCCTGCTTACGCAGAGGATATTGGTGGAGTAACAGAACATACCGGTAGTGGAGGGATTAATCGTGATGGCGATCTTATCTCCACAGCCGTAGGTGTGGGTGTTATGCAAGAAGATGCAGTCTCAACTGTTAATGGCAGAATGCTTCTAAAATTTCTAGACGACTCTGTAGTAAGACTGACTGAGCATACGGATATAGTACTGACAAAATACTACTATGACCCTTTGGATAAAGCTAAGAGTAGTATGACGATGAGTTTCGTCGCAGGCACTGCTAGATTTGCAACAGGAAGGCTAGGACTCGTTCCAAAAGAAAATATAGCAATAGTAACTCCTACAGCAACAATAGGCGTACGTGGAACGGATTTTACCACTACTGTAGACGAGTTGGGTAGAACTCTCGTAATATTACTACCTGAGACTGAGTGCACTGTTGATGGTGACTGTAGCCCTTCAGGAGAAATCACTGTTACAAACGAAGGAGGAGTTGTAATCCTGAGTGAGGCATACCAAGCAACTATGGTATCTAATCTCGGTACCTCGCCCACAACACCTACAAGACTAGATAACATTACTTTGAACATGATTGATAATATGTTTATTGTAAGTCCTCCTAAGCAAGTAGAGGAGGCTGTCGAAGAACAAGCGACACAGAACGATAACCAGAACGGTATACTAGATTTCACCGAATTAGATACGGACTACTTAGCAGATGATTTTTTAGCAGAAGATGACTTAGAATACAACGAGCTAGACAGAGACTTATTAGATGTTGACTTCCTACAAGACGTTTTAGTAGCGATCGAGGAAATAGACATTTTAAAGCGCTCTACCTCAGCTGCACAAGGTAACAACTTATTTACAGGTACAAAGATTGGTTTTGATAAAACTACACAGTTTAGTAGTATAATCGATACTGGTTCGGGTCAAATATGGTTTTATAGAGATGTTAATGGTGTTATCTCAGCCCGAATTCCTATTACTTCAAACACCACACTGGATACTACAAATGAAGGCAAACGAAATGTTATTACTGTTGGCGACGGTCAGTCTGTTGTTATCATTATCAACCAAAGCGGCGGATAATGTAATTAACTTAGATCAGTCCGGCGATAATCTAGATCTGCAGATTGAGCAGGTTGGGCATAGTAATAAAATATTATTATATGACTCAGGCTCTAAGATTACTGGGCAGGATGTTTCTATACATCTGCATCAGGAAAATGTCTTATCAGGAAACAGTCAAAACACTATTAAGCTCTGGCACATATATGGCGACGACAATGCAATACGTTGGGGACAAGGTGCAGCATTGAATAACTCATCGGACACTACTTTTGAAGCAGACGGCGATGATAGAGGAGGCCAGTATGCTATGATAGACATACATGGGAATAGAAACTCTATTGCTGGATATCAAATGAATGCAGGAACTGGCTCCCACACAGCAGACATATACATCTGGGGGGACGATAACTCCGCATGGCTTAGACAAAAGAACAACAACGCAAAGAACTTAGACCTGCTTATCAAGAATGATGATAATGTAGTAGCAGTTCTGCAGAAAGACCACGCCTCTCACAGTGCTACCATTACACTTGATGGAACTTACGGCACTAACTTAAATTTAACTCAGCAAAGCAATACAGCCCAAAGTTATACACTTATTCAGAACTGTCTAACCATCGGAGGATGTAACATCTCAGTGATTCAACAATGAAGTATCTCACTAGCATATGGACTTGTTTAGCACTAGTATTGATACTAGCAGGCATACGAGTATACGACCCTCTGTTAGTGGAGCAACTAAGGCTCAACTCGTTTGATCAGTATATTCGTTCGATGCCAGACTCCCAAGCAGAAGGTGTTATCCTACTGAACATTGGAGAAGAATCTCTAGCAGAGCTGGGACAGTATCCGTTTCCTCGACAAACATACGCACAAATTATATCGGATCTGCGAAATGCAAACGCGGGTGTGATTGGGTTTACATTCCTTTTCCCAGAAGAAGATCGTTTCAAAGGTGACGATATATTCGCCTCTTGGATTAAAGATAACTATATAGTACTAGCGCAAGATGCTCGAAGCAACGGCAGAAGCACTACGGCCCCGTTCGTAGGCACAGCTACTAAAGGTTTCGGTGATCCATACGACTTCGCATACAAGTACAACGGACTTGTCACAAATATATCGAAGCTCGAAAGCCAAGCTGCAGGCGTAGGTCTTGTCAACGGCTCTCAAGAAGTAGATAACATCACACGAAGACTTCCTCTAATTTCTCAAGTCAATAACCAGCTGTACCCCTCGTTCCCTGTAGAGATTCTGAGAGTTCAGGGCGGTGATAAATCCTACTCAATGCATGTCGAAGAAGATGGCATACGTGATATCTATATTCCTCCTTATGAACCTGTGAAGACAGAGTACAACGGAGCTATATGGTTGAATACTAACTATACTTTCGAAGAATATACTTACGCTGTAGCGCCTTTACCCGACCTTCGAGGCAAAACCGTGATCATAGGCTTGACTGCGTCAGGACTTTCTAGCCAGCTCGCAACTCCGCAAGGCCTATTCTATCCATACCAGGTTCAGGCTTCGGCGCTACAGACTCTTATGGACGGTATTTCTATATCCCGACCCGTCTGGGCCGACATTGCAGAGATATTTGGAATACTCTTTATCTCAATTTTAATAATTTTTGCGATTTACAAATTTTCTGCGGTAACTTCGCTCTCAATTATAGTTCCAGCCATACTTGGTATGTGCTACACTGCGTACTACCTATGGGTAGATGCTAAAGTTTTACTTGATATAAGTTACCCTCTCCTCTCATACCTCTTAATATTTTGTTCGGCATCGTTTAACAACTTTTATATACAATTCAAGCTACGTCAACAAGTGAAGAAACAGTTTGGTACATACTTATCACCAGATATGGTTGCAATGCTACAGAAAGATCCTTCTCTGCTAAAGCTTGGTGGAGAGCGTAAGGACATGACGTTCCTGTTTATGGACATTGTAGGATTTACTCCAATTTCCGAATACTATAAAAATAAAAACGATCCAGAAGGCTTAGTACTACTAGTGAACGAGTTCTTAGATGCTATGACAAAAATCATATTGGCAAATGGTGGAACTATTGACAAATATATGGGGGACTGTATAATGGCGTTTTGGAACGCTCCCTTACCTTGTGAAAATCATGCTGATGCAGCAGTACGAGCAGCTATGCAGATAGAGGAAAAGACAAATGAACTTAAAGAAGTATATAAGTCAAGAGGTCTTCCTGATATTAATGTCGGTACGGGGGTTAACACAGGAGATTGTATTGTTGGTAACATGGGCTCTGAATCTAGGTTTGATTACTCAGTGATAGGAGATGCAGTTAATCTAGCCGCTAGATTAGAGGCTACTGCAGCAAGGCATGAATATATAGAATATAAAACAATCATCTCTAGCCATACAAGAGATAGGCTATCTTCCGAGTTTGCATGTAAGGATATAGGCAGTATTAAAGTGAAGGGTAAGGAAGAGCTGATTAGTATATACTATCCGCACACAATTACAGTTAAACAATAAGGTAAGAAAAATAAATCTTGACAAATCATCTATATAAAGGTATAATTTGAACCATGGCAAAAGAACTAACCACAATATCCCCTGAGGGGCTAGAGATAGCGAATAGTTATCTACAATACGGCAATATTCGCGGTGTATGCGAGTACCTTCAGGTACCCGAGCAACAAGTAGTAGATGTACTGAATAAACGCGAAGTAAAGAAGTACATTGACACAGTGTACCTAGACATGGGTTATCGAAACAAAAACAACATCGGTTCCCTATTAGACGAGATGATCGCATCCAAACTAGAAGAGGCCCAGGAATCTGGCGTATACTCGAGTAAGGACTTGGCAGATCTATTACAGATGGCTCATAAGATGCGTATTGACGAAATCAAGGCGCAGGCAGATCTTGCTAAAGCCGAAAGCAGCAATATCAAAAACCAGACTAATGTGCAGATTAATGAATCAGTGCCCTTCGGTCAAGGTAATTACGGTAAGCTGATGGAAAAACTACTCAATGGGACCGAATAA
>Ga0233432_10005156_pt1 | contig 11403 bp, 11 predicted proteins | sample SI_122_August201_6_FD_179870 | JGI IMG/M metagenome (GOLD analysis project Ga0233432, IMG submission 179870) | Seawater microbial communities from Saanich Inlet, British Columbia, Canada - SI_122_August2016_10_MG | ecosystem: Environmental > Aquatic > Marine > Inlet | place: Canada: British...
CCCCATGTGGAAACAGTTTTTTTCAAAAAATAAAGATGAATTTAAAAACATAAGAGAGAGATTAATTGAGATTAGTCATAAACTTGGAATTTCAGTAACTGATTATAAAAAAATAGTTAGCCGAGTTCAAAAAGGTGAAAAAGAATCTAGAATTGCAAAAAAAGAAATGGTTGAAGCAAACTTAAGATTGGTAATTTCAATTGCAAAAAAATATACAAATAGAGGACTTCAATTTTTAGATCTTATTCAAGAAGGAAATATTGGCCTTATGAAAGCTGTGGATAAATTTGAATATAGAAGAGGTTATAAGTTTTCAACATATGCTACTTGGTGGATCAGACAAGCAATCACCAGATCTATTGCTGACCAAGCGCGAACGATTAGAATTCCAGTCCACATGATTGAAACTATTAATAAGATTGTAAGAACTCAAAGATTAATTTTAAGTGAGTTTGGTAGAGAAGCTACACCTGAAGAATTAGCACAAAAATTAAGAATGCCTTTAGATAAAGTTAGAAAAGTTTTAAAAATATCCAAAGAGCCTGTATCACTTGAAAAACCAGTGGGAGATGAGGAGGATAGTAGTTTAGGTGATTTTATTGAAGATACAAAAGCATTAGCACCTTTAGAACAAGCTATTAAATCAAATCTAAGTGAAGCTACGACTAAGATTTTATCAACTTTAACACCAAGAGAAGAAAGAGTTCTTAGAATGAGATTTGGTGTTGGTATGAATACCGATCATACTCTTGAAGAAGTAGGTCTTCAGTTTTCTGTAACAAGAGAGCGTATTAGACAGATTGAAGCTAAAGCCTTAAGAAAATTAAAACACCCAAGCAGATCCAAACAGTTAAAAAGCTTTTTAGAAAGTTAAATTTACTGGGCCGTTAGCTCAATAGTAGAGTACTGCATTGACATTGCAGGGGTAGTTGGAGCGTAACCAACACGGCCCACCATTATTGTACTTAACAAGCAATAAACAATATAGCTTATATTTTACCTGATATTTTGTAAAATAATAGTGCAGATACCTCTCTTAAACCATATTGAAATAAATCAACATTATTAGCTACATTTAAACTAAATTCAAAAATATTTTCATGATTTGCTCTAAAGTCAACTGGATACAAAATATAATTAATACCATTTTTTATTGCTAGTAATTTACATCTTTGCATATGCATTGCTGAAGTCACTATTAGATGTTTTTCATTATTAAAATTTTCTTTTAAAAATAGGAATGTATCTTCCGTATTTATTGCTTTATCATCAATTATTACTAAATTGTTATCAATATTGAATACTTTAAAAAACTTTTCTGCAACATAAGCTCCTCCTGAATTTAAGTCATGAGAACTTGATCCACTAAAAATTATATCTTTTTTTTTTTTTATATGGACCCTTACACCCTCAATTATTCTATTGTTTGTGCCCCCCAAATACAGATGGTTAAATTTTTTTGTTTTTCTTATATCTTCATGTCCAGAAAGAATTACAATTTTATCAAAATCTTGTTTAATATTATTTATATCATCTGGTTTATTTAGTTTTTCAACACTATAAACTAATAAATTTGGTAATGGACTTATAGAAATTAAAATTATTAAAAGTAATAAAACTATTTGAATTTTTTTGTATCGCTTTATAAAAAATAATAAAATAAAAATAATTAAAAATATCCCAAAAATATCAAATATTATTAATTTTAATGAATTAAGCATGTTTATTTTATTACAATTTAATATAAAAATTTATCTATCTATTTTTTTAATCATTTTTTTTAACATGTTGTTCGGGATAACTTATTAATACTGCGTTATGTTTTCCCTTATAAATAAATAAGTTACCAACCCCGAATCCTAAACCAGGATACTCTTTGGATATATTAACTATGTTTTCATAAGAATTTGCTCCACCAACAATTGTTATAGGTGTATTTGTGATGGAATAAATTAAATCAATTAACTTAAGGTCATATCCTTCTTTTGTGCCATCTTTGTGTTTACAATTAATTATTATCTCACCAACTCCATGCTTAGATATTTCTTTAATAAAATTAATACATTCTGACTCTTTTTGGGTTTGATAATTATCAATGATATAATTATTATTAAAATCCTTATCTAAGTCAATTGTAACCACAATACTTTGTGATCCAAACTTTTCAGATAATAAATTTAAAAAATTAGGATTTTTAATAAAACCTCTGGATATAGAAATTTTTTCAACTCCAAGGGAAAATAATTTTTCAGCTTGATCTATATTTGTAATACCCCCACCATAACAAAGAGGCATTCTTATATTTGAAGCAATATTTTCAATTAATTTATAATTAATATTATCTTTAGTAACTAAAGATCCTATATCATAAATTGTTATTTCGTCTGCTTCTTTATCACTAAAAATTTTTACAATATTTAATGGATCTCCTACATATTCTGGGTTTTTAAATTTAGTCGTTTTTACAAAATATCCATCTTGAATTAGCATTACAGGTATTACTCTTGTTTTAAGCACAAATATTAGCAAAATTAGTTAATAGTTTTATTCCATTTTGATGACTTTTTTCAGGATGGAATTGAACCCCATATATATTTTTATAATTTATGGAACTTAAAAAATTTTCTCCATAAAAAGTTGAAGAAGATAAATAATCTTTTTCGTTTGTTGGTTTATTTCCGTAGTTATGCAGAAAATAAAAATAGCTACCTTCTTTAATATCCTTAAATAACAAGTTTTTATTAGTATTTAAAATATTGTTCCAACCCATATGTGGATATCTTATTTGCGGTTTATTTAATTTTTCTACCTTTCCTTTTATCCAGCCAAAACCATTATTCCGTCCTTCTTCGCTTGACTCAAAGAATAAGTGCATACCAATGCAAATACCCAGAATGGGTATTTTTTTTTCTAATACTAAATAATTTATCCTATCAAATAAATTATGATTTTTTAAATTTTTGACAACACTATCAAAATTACCTATTCCGGGTATAATTAATTTTGAAACATTATTGATTTCATTTGGGCTCGATACAGACTTACAGTTTATGTTATTATCAAAATATATATTCTTAATTGAATTTATATTTCCAAAATTTGTATTGATAATTCCAATCATTTAATATTCCTATTTTCTAAATTTAATAATCTTAAAATAAAAGTAGATAATTTAAGAAAATGTGATTTTGACTTGTAGTCATAGTAATATTTATTTTTTCCAATTAAAATCTCTTTTAGTTCGTTGATCGTAAAATCTAGTTTTTCAGCAATATACTTGAATTCTTTATGAATTAAATCTTTGTTATAGCCATCTTTTTTTATTTCTAATAAAGCGTCAGATCTTCGAATCTGATTATTAACTATTAAACTGGATAATTGACCTACTCTAGCATCATGACCAAATTTAATTTTTTTCCAGTACCCATCAAAAAATTTAGTGTGATTTGACTCATGATGTTTTTCACCATAATTTTCCCAACCTATTTCGTCAGAAAGAATTTTTATTGCATGTTTTTTATTATAATTAACAAAATTTAATGGTTGATGAAGCTTAATTCCATAAATTAACTTATATAATATCTTATAATAAAATATGTCTAGTTTAGGAAATTTTTTCAATTCGATTTCACCAAATTGTTTATGAATGTCTTTTATAATTGTTAAATCTCCTGCGTAATATGCAATATATAGTGGAGCTCTAAAACATTCAGTTTGTAAATTTCCACCAGTTAAAATGTTTTTAATTTTATGCTTTTTAGAAAATAAATGCGTGCTGGCCCATATCGCATGATCTTGTATTGACTCTAAATAAGGCACTTGTGCAATTAAAAAAGATCTTGTTAGATCTTTTATTTCATTCCAGTCAATAACTTCAGTGTGTAAATCTAAATTAAATTTATTTATAAGTTTTTCTATATTGGAAACGGCTATTCTATTATTCCAACCAGTATCAACATGGTATATTAGTGGGTTAAGTTTTAAATTTTTTACAGCATGATATACTAGATATGAACTATCAACACCACCACTTACCCCGATTAAGCAATCATGATCTGTTTTATTTTTCTTTTGATCAATCTTAAGTCTTTTAAATAAATCTACCGAATATTTTTTTTGATTATTTAAATTTTTTTCTAAGCTGGGTCTAATTTTTTTTTCAAAATTAATACAATAGCTACATTTTCCATTATAAAATTTAACTTTATTATCATAATTAGTGTCAATAATACAGTTGCTACAAATTTGATATTCAATCATTTAAAATAACTATATTATTGTTAAAAATAAATCTATAAACTATTAAATATTTTAATAGCTTATTAATGAAGATTGTAAATTATAATAACCTACCAGAACCCGCTAAAGTGATGCAAGAGATTAAGGATAAAGGTTATTTGCTTTGTCATAATGTTATTAATAAAGATGTATTTTTAGAATTACAAAATTATTGGATTAGTAAATTTGATGAACGGAAAAAAGAAACCTACGATTTGTATAGAAGATCATTTTTACTGCGTCTTGGAGATGAAAATTTTTGGGCACATACAAAAAAAGAAAATAATGATTATAGAATTAAAAGAACAGAATTTTTATGGAATGAAATGCATGGTCTAACTAGATCTACTTTATGTGAATTACATAGATTTAAAAATTTATGCCTTAATAAAAATAGCGAAGACGGTTTGAATTATAATGATAATGATAATGTTTGCTTTTTATCAATGAATTACTATCCTCACGATAAAGGTTTTCTAAGTGAACACAAAGATATTAAAGAGGGCTCAATATTTTGGATGGTTTTTAATTTAACTATTAAAGGTAAACATTATGAAAAAGGTGGGCTATACATAATTGACAGAGAAGGTAGAAGAGTAGAACTTGATGACAATTATAAAGAGGGTTCGGTATTATTTTTTGATGGTGGACTTAGCCATGGAGTTGATAGAATAATTTCTTCTTCGAACACTGGAAAAATTTCTTTTTTTCCGTTTGATTATAATTTTCATAAATCAAAAGATATCCCCAATTATATCAAGACTATTATAAAAATGAATGACAAAATAAGTAAACTTTTAGGACTATCCAATTATTCAAAATCAGGCTTAAAAAAAATAGATAAGTAAATTTTATATCAAATTGTAATAAAATAAATGCATTTTACTTATTAAAATTTTAAATTATTAATAAAAGGAATTATTCTTCTGACTTTATTTGACACTAATATTTTTATTATTATATTAATAATAAATTTCATTAAAATTAAATTTGACCATTCCCACTCTCCAGAATATTTAAATTGATTTTGTCCTATTCCTTTTTTAAAATGATAAACACCAGGCTTATTTAATTCATCAATTGCCCCAAAGTTATAATTTTTAACACCTAAGGATCTACTTTTTTTAATTAATTCAATAGTTAAATAATAGCTTGCTAATAAATCTCTACCTTCATTGGTTGTTGCAGCACCTAAATCCCATGCTCTATCTTTGTAAAAGATCATACCTCTATAAGCTAAAGGATTTCCTTCCGATGAATAAATTACAGAAAATAAGGTATTCTGCCTTAAATTTTCTAATAGATATAAAAATTCTTTTTCACTATGGGGTATAAAGATTTTTTTATTTTTATTCATTACTGCACTTATTAAAACTAAATCTTTTGTACTAGGTTTATTTGTAATTTGAATTTTTAAATTATTATTAACAAATTTATTCAAAGATTTTTTGTAAGTTTTTCTCCAACCTTTTGTACATTTTTCTAAAATAAAATTAGTATCAAAATTAATATTACTATCAATTGATTTAGAAATATGTTCTCTATGCCAAGGTTTATTCCATTTATTTTTTTTAAAAATATAAGACTCTTTTTCATGGTTAATGTTATTTGAGTCTAATCTAATATAGAGAAATTTTGAGTTAGTTGCCTCTAAAATTTTTTTTTTAAAACTATTATCTAATTGGTTAATATCACCTGCTATATCACCAGGTATATAAGCTGCACAAAAAATAAACTTTTTTTTATATGTAATTTGAACCAATGTTTTTTTTCCAATATCATTAATTTTTTCCAATCTAAGAATTCTCCAACCCATCATTGATTTATATTTTCCCCAGTAAAAACTTTGTCGATAATGATTGCCAAATTTTACAAAGTGATTTTGCCAATCATTTGCAGTGCCTTTGTATATGTGCCAGGTCATTTTAATATTTTAAACACAATTATAATATTAGCAGCGATAAATAAATTAGATTAAATTTTAAAATAAATATATACAACTACAAATTATAATATACCAATTTTTATTAAATGAACCAAAAAAAACTAATTCTAAGTATTATTTTTCAGATATCTGCAATTGTAATTATATCTAGTTTTTTTATTTTTGATTACTTGGATATTAAAAATATCCAATTTACATTTTCAAATAAATTTTATGGTTTAATGATACTGTTAATTCTTCTTAAAATATTTATAGCCTCATTATTTTATATAATAGTAAATATAATTTCAAATAAGAAGAACAACTATCTTGATATAACCAATACATTTCTTCAGGGTGGTATGGTTAATATGTTAGTTCCTGGATTAGGTCTCATATATAAATATTATAAATTTAAAATTGATATGGGAATTAATTTTGCTAAATATTCTGTTAGTCAAAGTTTTTTATCTTTGAGCTCACTATCAGCATATATTTTTTTGGGTATTTTATTTAGTGTTATTGCAATAATAAATTTTAATTTACAAGCTATATTTATATTTTTATTGATTTTTTTTTCTTTATTAATTTTTTTAGTTAATTTTAGAAATAAAATTTATAATTTTTTAAAAAAAAATATATTAAAAATTAAGAAGATTAAAAATATATACAAAGAATTAGTTTTAATAAAATCCATAGTCATAAAAAAAAAAACTAATTTTGTTTATATTTTATTTGGCTTTATTTTATTGGCATTGTTAGAATGTTATTCTTTTTATTTAGCAGTAAAGGTATTTGGTTTTGATTTAAGTTTTGAAAGCTCTAATTTTATTTATATTAGCTCTTCATTAGCAACAGTTATTTCGATGTTTAATTTTATAGGTTTGTTTGAGTTGGTGTTATCATTAACCGCAACTCTTATAAAAGAAAATTTCGCTGATATGATGCTTATAGGCCTAGGCTTTAAATTAGTAAATACGAGTTCACTTTTATTTGTAATTATATCAAATAGGATTATTTTTTACCTAAAAAAATAAATATCTTAATCATTTTTTTGAATGTTCTTTAGGACAACTTATTAATCTTAATTACTATTAATTTTTTTAAAAATCTTGTATTTTGAACATAAATATAATTTCTTAAAATCAATTTTACTTAATTGCTTTATTATAAAAAGGAGCAAGTATTTTATACACTTCACAGTTTGGATGATCATCTGAAAGTGATCTAGTCATAGTTTTTTTTGAAGAGTTTTCAATTAAATATTTGTAAGAATTTAAACTGCTAATATTATGCTTTGTTTTTAAAAACTTAAAATAATTAATCCACATTTTTGCTTCTGGATTATCTTTTGATATATTTGTAGTATTTGGGAAATAAGTTAAATAAAATTCAGCCTCATTGTTTTCAACGAAATTTTTAATATAAATTATAGCATCTGTAATATATTTATTTTCTTCACTTTCATAATTATTCCAAAGTTTATTATATTCAGTACGGAAAAAAAATTTTTGAAAATATGAAATATTTATAAGGCCATCTTTTATAACAGCAACAGTTTTTAATGTTCTAACTTTGCTGTTGATATATTTTATAAAATTGTTTTTTGATTTATCCTTGACTTTATTATCAATTATACCGCCACACATTTTTGGTTCGTAAGTACCAAGTTTTTTATTTTGAATTACTGACAATGTACACATTTCTTTTGAAATAAAAATGTCATTATCATACAAGAACAAAACTACCTTATCATTTTTTTTTGGAACTATTTCACTAGTTAATAAGTCAATATAATTTGGTAATGATTTACCTCCAAGTCCAACATTTATTACTGTATACTCATTGTTAATTTTTTGTATTTCGTCAGGTAAAGTCTGTTTATCAAAAGCACAATAATCACCTTGAATAAAACTATCACCATAAACAAAAATTTTATTATTTTTATTAATTAATTTTTTTTTATCAAAATTAATTTCATATTTAACGTCATTTATTTTTGTTTGATAAGGATTTTGAAATTTTTTGTAATGATCATCAAATATTAAAAATATTTCTATTAAAAGTAAAACAAATATAATTGAAAAAAAAATAGTAAAAAAATCTTTGACATAATGATTGAGTTTTTTAAATATTATTATGTATTTTCTCATTTTATTTAATATGACATTTTTAACAACTATTTACCATGAATGTAATTATAAACAATAATTCTAGTCCAGAGCATAATGTTCCTTGTAATTTTTTTTTAGTGTTTCGTTTTGCTCTTCTTTAAACAATATATAATTACCAACAGCCAACACATCTAACTCTGTACCCATAAAACATTTAAATGCATCTGTAGGTGAACAGACGATAGGTTCACCACGTACATTAAATGAGGTATTCACCACAAGAGGACAACCTGTTTTTTCTTTAAACTTAGATATCATTGCGTGGTAGCGAGAGTTTGTATCAGCATGAACAGTTTGTATTCGTGCTGAATAATCAACATGAGTAATAGCTGGCACAGACGAACGAGGAATATTTAACTTATCGATACCAAAAAGAGAAACCTCTTTTGCCGTCATCGAACGACGCTTATCTTTTTGAATATCAGCTACTAAGAGCATATAAGGGCTATCTGTATCATGTTCGAACCATTCTTTTATGTCCTCACGTAAAACACTAGGAGCGAAAGGACGGAAGCTTTCACGAAACTTTACTTTTAAGTTAAGTTGCTTTTGCATTATGCCTGAGCGTGGATCTGCAATTATACTTCTTCCCCCAAGTGCCCTTGGACCAAATTCCATTCTTCCTTGCATCCAGCCTATAGCTTTTTCATCTACTAGTGCAGTAACAACTTCATCTATTAATTCATCTTTTGTAAGTTTTTGGTAAACAGCTCTACAAGTTTGAAGCTCCGCTTCTATTTCAATATCGCTATACTCTGGACCTAGATATGAACCCTTCATCTCATCACGCTCTGAAGAAATAACTCGTTCCTTATTGTGATGTAAGTACCATGCAGAAAGAGCAGCGCCTAGAGCACCACCTGCATCACCTGCAGCTGGTTGAACCCAAATATTATTAAATATTTTTTCACGTAATAGAATTCCGTTTGCAACACAGTTGAGTGCAACACCACCAGCTAAACAAAGGTTTTTTTCACCAGTATCTCTAGCAATGCCTTTTGCTATTTGGATCAAAATATCTTCAGTCACTTTTTGAACAGATGCAGCCAAATCCATGTCTCGTTGTGTTATTTTGGTTTCTGACCTACGAGGTGGACCACCAAACAATGTATCAAACTTTTTATTTGTCATCGTCAAGCCAGTGGCATAATTAAAATAGCTCATATCTAATTGGAAGCTACCATCTTTAGCTATTTTAATTAGTTTTTTATGTATCAAGTTAGTATAACGAGGTTGACCATACGGTGCTAAACCCATCATTTTGTATTCACCAGAATTGACTTTGAACCCTGTGTAGTAGGTAAACGCTGAATAAAGAAGTCCAAGCGAGTGTGGGAAGTGAATTTCCTTGATAACCTTTAAATCACGTCCTTTACCAATTGCTAAAGATGTCGTTGTCCACTCACCAACACCATCAATTGTAAGAACTGCCGCTCTCTCGTATGGAGAGGGGTAAAAGGCACTAGCAGCATGAGACAGATGGTGCTCAGAAAACAGCAGACGTTTTTGCCAATTAATATTCTCATCAAGTGTTGCTTTAAACTCCTTGATTAATGCAGATTTTTGAAAAAGTTTATTTTTTATCCATACTGGCATTGCCTTAGCAAAACTGATGAAGCCCTTTGGTGCAAATGCCAGATATGTTTCAAGTAGTCTTTCAAATTTAACAAAAGGTTTTTCATAGAAAACTATGTTATCGATTTGACTTGCAATTATATTTGCTTCTTTCAAACAATACTTGATGGCTTGGCGAGGAAAGTTAGCGTCATGTTTTTTTCGAGTAAACCGCTCTTCTTGAGCCGCGGCGATAATTTCACCATCTTTTAACAAACAAGCTGCACTATCATGATAGTAAGCAGAGATACCAAGAATGTACATAATCTAATTACTAGAATATTGTATAAACAAAAGGCGCTATGACTGAACCTTGAGCAAGTATCAATAGCCCACCAAATATAATCATTATGATAATGATAGGAGCAAGCCATAGTTTTTTTCTGACACGAAGAAAAGTCCAAAGTTCTCTTAATAGCTCCATTGTATTATACTTTTTAGAATTGACGTCTAAAAGAATCTCCTTGTATTGGTTCATTACGTAAAATCCAATAACTGGTTTTATTCTTAAATTTGAGACGTAACTCATCACGTCCACTCAAGCGCATTAAAAAAGCTACTGGAGTAAAAATGGCAAAGAATATTATGCCAAACACCAAAGGACTTATTATCTTACCTAACAAAAGCCCAAAGCGCATCCATAGTTTGTTAAGAGGTAGTAATAAATTTGCTTTCACAAAAGTTATTATAAAGAATATTACTACAATAATAGCAAAAAGAATTGCCCAACTCAATATACTGTTAATTAAAAAATACATACTCACTAAAGCAAATATTGATGTGAAGAAATATCCAAATTTTTTGTTAGAAGGAAGTTCTATTTCTGATAATTTCATAGTATTTTTTTATTGTAAATAAATATAAATTTTTATTATTATAACCTAAACTAAAAAAAAAACATTAATTTTTTTTTAAGAAGTTCCTGAAGTCTATAGAATTATGTAATAGACCAATAAGCTTCAGGTGACTATTATTAATGTAAATAAATATTAACACACAGAGATTCAAACACCAAACGCCAATCCCAATTTATAGTTAATTATAATTATGAATACTTTGTGTAAGTACCCATTGGCGGAGCCATTATTGATAAAAGCAACCAGTGCCCAATAATCATAATAACCTCTTCACTTGGCGCCCTCCAAAACTTTTAAGATTTACCTTCTTAAACTGTTTTCTCTTTCCCAAACAATTCTTCTTCCAGACTTTCCTGGCTAGCTCTAAATTCTTCTCTTGATCTTAACATATATTGCATTTGGTTACGAACTTGCAAGTCTCTCTAAAATGCAGTAAGCACTATATGATTGAGTAGGGCCTGTAGCTCAGTTGGTTAGAGCAGTACACTCATAATGTATTGGTCCCAGGTTCGAGTCCTGGCGGGCCCACCAAAAATTATTTTTATAGATGATTATT
>Ga0233432_10005161_pt1 | contig 11397 bp, 9 predicted proteins | sample SI_122_August201_6_FD_179870 | JGI IMG/M metagenome (GOLD analysis project Ga0233432, IMG submission 179870) | Seawater microbial communities from Saanich Inlet, British Columbia, Canada - SI_122_August2016_10_MG | ecosystem: Environmental > Aquatic > Marine > Inlet | place: Canada: British...
GGGGAATGCTGACCATACACCGGACTTCCATACTTCCTTAGCCTTCTCGGACAGCATCTCGGTTTGGTATAGGTCAGTGTGGGACATAGGCGTACCCACGCAGAACAGTGATGTGCCGGGGTCGAGCATAGGTGTAATGACCTTCTTGAACCATTCTCGCACGGAGTCCATTGTCATGTCCCCCATCTCAGCCAGTACATCGTCAAGTGCTACGACAGCAGGGTGTTCACCACGGATAGCGGAACCTACACCTGTGGCTTGAATCCACGCACCGTTTGTGAAGGAGATTCTTTGCTTGTTAGACCGGCGCTCATCGAGGTACTTTCGTAGTTCCGGGTGTCGGCGCATGTCAGTCTTAATTTCCTCAAGACGGTTGGTTGATTGTCGAATAGATGCCGAGAACAACCACACCTCCATAGGGTTGCCGTTGCGTTCCTCGAATAGACACATGTGTAGCAACTTGACACGCAGTGTGGCAGACTTGCTGTGGGAACGAGGGGCGATAATACACACACGATGTACTGCCGCTTCCTTGCGCTCACTGTACAATTCCATCCACTGACCGATATGGTCAGCCCACTTGTACTCGGGGGATAGCCATTCATAGAAGTGCTTAATGTCGTACTTGGACCGTTGAAAATTAAAGTTAGTGATACTCATTCACGAACCACCCTCATGTAGCCGCAGTACACCATCTTCTTTTTGATAGGACACCAGTTCTTGTGACTGTTGTATCGTGATTCGGTAGTGTGTCCACAATTTTGGCACTGCCTAACTGTTTTTCTAACTATTCGTGCCATGCCAATCACTCATGAGATACTGGTGCGAAGAGTGAGCCGATGTAGCCTTCTTTGTCGTCGATAAGGTATGCGGCAAGACCTGCCTTGCTGGTAGTGTACCCGGAGCGGGCGTGGTAGCGGTCGTGACCGGCGAGAGATGGCATTTGGATAATAAGGCATCCATCCTTCTCGTGCATTCGCTGGTGATGTAGGTGGCCGTGGAACCAAATCTTGTGTTCGGTGTTGCCCCACATCTCACGAGCCTCAACAGCCATGAGAGGACCGAGTGCAGTCTTACCAAGTCCATCTCCGTGAGTAAAGCCGAGGATAGTGTTACCATACTCGATGTAGCGTCGGTTGTTAGGTGTGATAACAATTTCGACATCACTGACATTCTCGTATGCGGCAGATAGGTACATCATTAGCGCAAGGGATGAGTGACGGTCGTGATTGCCAGCCATCATAACGATTTCAACGGGGGCGACCTGTCGTAGCATGTCGATATGCTCACGAGCCAACTTGCACCCAGTGATGAGGATTTCAGCAGGGGTGGCGCACATATCTTGGGGAGTGCCACGAGTAGTCATTCCAGCATCATTGTCCACATGGAACCAATCGGACCCAGCGCCAACAAAGATTTTTTCGGGCTTGGTCGAAATACGGGACACAAGTGTTTCAGTCTTCTCCATGAGTCGCTTCCTTGCTTCCTCGAAATTGTATGATTCTCCTACCTCATCGACCCAGCCGTACTTGCCCCAATGGAAATCAGTAGGGCATACGACGAGAGCGTATGGGTTCGTTGCTTTCTTTAGGCTCAACTTGGGCACAGACTTAGGTGCTTTTTGTAGCGACACCATGTGTTCCAAGTAGTCGTACTTGAGAGTCTGCCAGTTGCTCGAGTCACTAACCAACTGCTTGTGCTTTTTCTTAGCAATCTCGGTCATGAGAGTCTGTCGTCGGGATGAAAGGATTTCTTCAACAAGACCTTCTTGCTCATCTGCCTCAAACAACTGCTCATCGGTCACAGGGACTGAATGTCGGGTCATTTTGTGTACCTTGCGGTATTGTCGTGCTCGCAACTCCGGTATGTTGTGCTTGACACAGAACTCACTGGTGGACATGTTAGCGGCCCAATCACGCATCATGGCTCGGTGCTCATCACCGGTCTTGACGACAGGCACACCCGTTAGGTGCGTTGTGTAGGTATCGGTAGGTTCGTCGTACTCGTATGAGTTCGTGCCCTGTCCTCCATCAGACACCGCTCGAATGAGCCGCATCTCCCAACCCTTCACTGATACCATCGGGTACAGTGAGTGCAAATGCCGGGCAAATTGCATACGGGATGTGAAGTCATTAGGGTCATGCTCGCTGATGATGGCTTGGAAGTCCATGTTCTGTATGGTATGGTCGCCACCTTATCAATGTTTCCAAAAAAAATTGCCAAAAATTCGCATGGTGCTTGGCTGTCCCTATATACCATAGTCTTTGTGTTTTTGGCGGGCGTGAAATCCTCAATGTAAAGGCCATGCTGATGCTGGGAGAACCCAACCCCGCCGAGGCGGGGAAGGGTTCGGCTCTCGACCGTTGCGCCGTCGTCGCTGAGGGTGCTCAATCCTGTGGTTGGAAGTGGTCAAGGATGAGGTCAATGGCCACAGCCACAGCCAACCCAACCAGTAGTTCAAGCATCAGTATGCACCTCGGATTGATGCTTCATAACCACGATTCCACTCGGCGTGGTAGTCGTGCCAATCGTACTCCAAATCAAGGGCATCAAGGTACGCTTCTTGCTCTTTGGTCAATTCATCAGTACCGAAGTGCTCCATCACAAGGCAGTCCAGTAATTCCAATAGTTCTTCACTGGTTGAGGCTCCAAGTTCCTCATGCAATGTTTCCACCATGTGAGCGGTGGGGATGATGGTGCGCTCGATGAGTGGGGTTCCACATCGGTTGTCACACCATCCACATGCAACACACCATTCCTCGGTGCATAGCAGGGTCGGTTTGTCGTCGGGCTTCGTAGGTTCGGGGTTTCCGTCCATGCCACTCCTATTGCACGGTCCTATATCAATGCAGGTGGTGGGAACCCCAGCCCGCCGAAGCGGGCTGAGGTTCGGCTCATAGGCTCTCAGTGGCCCGATTGGTTGAGTGTTATTCACTCAAAGGCTGGCAAGATGCCATGCCCGTGACGGTCTGCGTTGCGGTCAATGTGGACCTGCATTACAGCATCGGCAAGGTCGGGGCGTTCCATGATGGACATGTCCCTCAACCGTGTGTCTTCCAGCAAGCAGATGATGTCCCTCAACCTGCGGATTTCGTTCATCAATTCATCGTGTGTTTTCATGTTTTTTTCCTCCTGTTTCGTTAGTACCCGCCATTCACCGGCTAAGTACCTGTATTTGGTACATAGGGTGTTGGCCTTATATATGCTTCGGAGTGGCATTCTCCTTTTGATTTGGGCCTCGAGGGACCATCACCATACTTGCGGGGGGATGCCCGTGTTAAACGAAAACGCGCTGGGGAGAGAGATTCGTTGATGGTATTAACGAAGTCTTACGCAAATATATGGCTTCGCCCCGAGGGAGAGAGAGAGAGTGGGGGCCCACCTTCCCCGCCGAAGCGGGGAAGGGGGCGGCTATCATCGTTGAGTGGACGGTTGGTTGAGTGCTATTCAATCACTCGTGGTGTCGTCGGTTGAGCGGGTTGATGTCCGTTCGTAGGTTGTCCGTGTTGTGGACTCCCATGCCGAGGCTTCGCAGTTCGTTGGTGGCTTCGTTCAACTTCTTTTGAAGTCGAGCGTGTCGTTCTGCGGTTTCCGCAATTAAGTGGAGGTTGGCACTGTCTAACCTCACCATAGCGGTGATGGCTCGACGGGCAACTCTTCGCACTGTCGCTCGGTCCCTCAAGATGAGGTTTCGTTCTTGGATGTCTTGGTAAGCAAGGTGTAGCACTTGCATCATCCATTCTTGCGGCTTCTGTCTTTTGCACTGCTCAATAATGTGTGTCCATAGGTACACCATCATCAGCGGGTTCATCCATTGTTGTCGGCTCATTTTTTCATCTCCTGTTTGTTTTGGTCGCTGTGCGACTTATCCATGCTAAGGCACTCCCCTATATCAAGCCAGCGGAGCGAAGCCAATCTCGGGCTGTTTGCCCCACTCAGTGGGGGGCACCCGTATATACCGAAAATGCGCTGGGGAGAGAAATGCTGGTATTGTATTAACGAAGTCTTACGCAAAACAATGCTTGCGCTGGGTGGGAGAGAGAGAGAACCGCCGCCCCGAGGGGCGACGGGTTGTTGGCTTCCATCGTTGAGTGGGAACGGAACCTGTCTGCGACTATTCCGGTTTATATTTCGATCTGTGGACTACCGAATTTAAGCGTTCATTGCGTAAAGTTCGGCAACGACTTTGGGGTATCGTGTGGCGAAGTACGAAAGCGACGAGCGGAACCGTCGCATTAACTTCTCATCTTCACCGAAGAGGGGGCGACCTTCTACAATCATCCCTGTTCGTTCCATAGCCACTCGCATTTCATCGAGCCCCGTGTTTTGTTCAATCTTCAACAGCACTGCGAATTGAGCAGGTGTTGGGCATTCTATGTTTTCCATATTTTTTCATCTCCATTTGGGCCGACTGCTTCGTTTGTTTCGTCGGTTATTCCGACATGGGAGGTGTCCCCTATATGAAGCCAGCGATGGGCTTAGTTGCCAGCCTCAGCCACCTTGCCGGGGGATGTCCGTATAAATTGAAAATGCGCTGGGGAGAGAGTACGATGCATATAGTAAGTAAGTCTTACGCAAAATAATGCCTCCGGCGAGGGAGAGAGAGAGAGATTTGCTCCCCGCCGGAGCCGCTGGGAGTCCCGGCCCGTAGGCCGGGAATCGCTCCCCGCTGTCGCCCTCAATACTGTCGGTTCGCCGCTGATTTCCTCGCTTCATTGATAGCGTGGTTCACCGGGTCACATCGGGGACATGCTGTCGCTTTGCACAATTCCATCTCAAGGTACATGGTGCGGAAGGTGTTGGTGATGTCTGCGCCGTTCTCATCAAGGAATTGCTCAAGGGTGGCGAGTGTTTCAACGACCGACTCTTGAACCATGTCGTTGCGCTGTCGGTATTCGGGGCGGTCGGTGTTGGTTCTCTCAAGTCGTGGTTGAACTTCCGCAGTCCACTTGAATGAAGTTCCAACATGGGACCACTTTTGGGTGCTGATATTGTATGATTTGGCACTCTTTTGGGTTGTTTCCTTTCGGACAAATGAGCCGAATCCGGTATGGACTGCGGGACGGAGCATGGCGTACTTTGGCTGTCGGTCGAACTTGACGGTTCGGGGTCGGTATTCGCCGTTTGTTGCCCCAAGTAGTTCCGTGGGTAGGTTGTTCACTTGGTGGGACAGTGCGTTATACTGTGCTTGACACTTAGCGATGAACTCACCTCCGTCATCGGCTTGGGTCATCTTGTCGGTTAGGCTTCGGGTTAGGAATCGGTGTCCGTCCATGCCCATCCCAATGCATCCCCGTATATCAATCCAGCGATGTTTAGGTTTTGGTTGGATTTGCCGCCAGTGTTGCCGCCGTGCTTGCGTCATTAGAAAATGAAAATGCGCTGGGGAGAGAGTGCTTGGCGTTGTCTTATACAATAGTCTTAGGTACTTCTCATTTTCCACGAGGGGCCTTGGGAGAGAGATTTCTCATCCCGTGAAAGTCCAAATGTCAGCGCCTCCGCCATGCTTTGGCCACATCGTGGATGCTTATCAATGTGTATGTTTCAACGGCCTAAACGCTGTACTGCGGGACCGCCGACCCCTCTCAACCGCCGGATGTGCTTTTTTCGGCTGTTTTGGGACATTTGGCCGATTGTCCGCCCTTGATTTTCTTGTGAGCCGACCACCCTATCATGATAGGGTCAGGCTCTCAGTACAGCGTTTTTTGGACCGACATCTTTAAGGTGTGGTGGTCTATGTTCACTTTGCTTGGGAAGTACCGACTCGAGCCGAAGAAGTATAGGCCCTCAGCAATGGGAACCGGCGGCGGTTCTTAGTGGGGGACAAGTGTCCATGCGACACATCGGATAGGGGGCTATTCTACGGAAAATGCCCTCCCGAACAACCAAACGGAACCTACCAAAGTTCACACTCGACAAAGCAGTCGGTCAAAGACAGTCCCTCGAATGGGGCTCGGGCATCCATGAAGATGCCTTGCTGAGATGTGACGGAGGTCGATAACTCACAGACATTCGCAGAGTACGGATAATCACCGAAAATGCAAGCGGGAGTGGCTAAAATAACAAAAGTCGTAAGCACTTCGTAAAGAAGGCACCCCACTCTCACGATGACACAACCGTGTCGGGAACACGAGAATGGCTCAAGATAAACCGGTGATTGGGAGTGACTGATTCGCAGTCGCAAGCACCCAAAAACCAACCTATCCCTTGAGGCTACACACAGGTGTAGTGATACGCAATGCAGTGAGTCGGGCCTGAAGCAAGGACTGAGCCTCGAAAGAGGCACCGGGGTAGGATGTGCATAGAGTGTTGAACACTCGATGTCGAAGCGGGGTCAAAGTCCGTGGGTCTTAGGCTAAGTTGCACATAGCGGGTATGACAAGGTTTTCAGTCGAGCCAAAACATCGGTCAGCGAGTCATACCTGCGAACATTCGTTCTTTCACATCAACCTGTGAAGATGCTGTGGGGGGGAGTAGCCGATGGCCTTGAGCCACCACCGTTGCGCCAAAGTACCGGTAGGCGTTGATACCCCTCCACCTTTCCTACTCACCAGCAGGGTTTGCTACAAACAACCCGAGGCTTGTACCCTCACCCTGCATCACCGGACACTGACCGACCAAAGACAGGCTCGAGCCCCGATTGCTGGGGCAACATATCGAGAGTCCCAAAAGGCAACAGGACACCCCAAAAAACAGGAGGAACAAAAATGCAAAACGCAACAATGATGAATGATGCAGACGGACTCGGGTTCGTGATGGCAATGGGATGGGTACTAATACTCATGACCGCCACCATACTATCCGCGTCAGTCCAGCGAAAGAACGAACGAAAGCAGTACGCCCAAGTAGGCGCTACCAAGATGTACGGCATTGGACTCGAAATCGAGGCCATCCGCTCCGCACATGCTGAACACGCACCCAACATGAAGATAGCCCACTGGCTCAATCTTCACAAAGCAAGGGACGCACCGGGAGCATTCAAACGCTTCCTGTCCTTTGTACAGGGTCAAAATGCCAAGGCACGACGAACTCGTGCTTCACGGAGGGCTTATCTCCGCTTGGTGAAGGCACAAAAGGAGCAGACCACACACACGCACGAGTCCTCGGACTGGATGCAAGGTCGCACTACTGGCGGTGTCACCCGTGTCACCACGGATGGCTCCCTCAGCAGTGGCGGATTTGAGGTGGTTTCACCACCTCTCGCCCCGGAAGAAGTGACCGCTTGGGTTCTTGAAACAGTAGAGCCCTTGCGAACCATTGCTACCGTCAACCGCACGACAGGACTACACGCCCATGTCGCACTAAGAAAACCCGAGGAATCGTTTGGGTACCACGGTGTAATGACAATGGAAGAAGCCAAGTCAATCGGTGGACGAGTCGCCTACGCTTGGTCATACTTCTGGCACGACTTGAAGAAGATTTTCCCGGCTTCCCGCTGGGACAATCAGTACGCACAGGCAACGGATGTACACAACGCTGGAAACCACCCCAGTGACTACAACTTCACCGCCAGTACGCACACTCGACGAGAGTACAACCACAGAACAGACGAGTACTATCAGGTTGAACACATGGGTGACGACCACTACCACTACATCTTTGACTGGCAAGCCGGTCACGGACGCTACCAACACCTCAACCTCAAGTCACTGTTCAGCCGTGGCTTTGGTACAATCGAGTTCCGGGCACATCAAGGCACACTCAATCCAATGAAGATTAACCGTTGGGTCGAGTTCTGCACACGGTTTGTGGCCGCTTGTGAAGACGAAACCAACTACATCGGTTTCTTCGACATGGACGACCTACCACAGACCCGAGATGCGCTATGGGCCTTCATGGACCTTGAGCAAGACCACCACTTGCGTGACTACTACGAAAAGCGAGCACAGGTACTCCACGGAATACCAACAGTGGCTTGCATGACTTGTGGTAGCACTGGCTGTGTACACGGCGAATGCGAAGTGTACATTGACAGGGCACAGGCACTACAAACCTTCAACAACCTTGACAGCACTGCTGTCATGGACCTCAGCGACAGTTATGTGCACTGTAATGACGATGACTGCTCGAGTAGTATAACTGCCAGTCACTTTGCGGGCAGATATACCACGGAGTACTTGCAGACCTTCTTCGGTGAACACGACCGAGGCGACTACATCGTCACACCTCGTGATGGTCGTGACATGTCGTGCCCTTACTGTGGCTCCCAAGACCTTGTTATGGGTCATGCAGAAATGCGCTCGGAGTACCAAATGGGTGGACTGGCAGTGTTCATGCTCGGCCTTGCGGTCACAGCACCTCTCGTGGGTGCAGTGGCACTACTGGTCGGGTGTGGCATTGGCCTCATCCACTCGGGCTCAGTCAAAGGCAACAACGCTAAGAAGGCATCAACACGCCTTTTCAGTGGCCTATCCAGTCGTGGCAACCAAGCGGCAGGTGCGGCGTGGTTCAACACCACTGATGGCGAAGTGTACTACCAAAAGTCACCAACCAGCAGTGTGGCCCTTGCACCGAAGTTGCTCAAGAAGTACTTCAACAAGGCAACCATTTGGATGATGATGCACACACGGTATGCGACACACGGCAAAAACACCGCCGCCAACGCACACCCTCACTTCGGGCCCAAAGCCCATGTGACACTCGTGCACAACGGTGTGGTCCACAACTACGACAAGGCTTGGGAAGCACTCGAGGCCAAACAGACCGGCCCAGTGGACAGCCAAGCAGTGGCCGCATGCCTTGAAGAAGGTGGCATCGAGAAGGTGGTCGAACTATGCGAGGGCTCAATGTCCCTCATCTGGTCCGACGCTCGTGACCCAGCAGGTACACTCAAGTTCTGGACCAACGGCGGCAACCCGCTCCACGCAGGTCGCCTCGACTCCGAAACAGGTATCATCGTGGTCGCCTCGACTGAGAAGCACATGGACGATGCCTACGGCAAGCGCATCTACAACAGTTGGGCTTGTGGTATCGGCAAGGAGTACACCATCTCACCCGATGGTGTGATAACCAGCCGACACATCGACGGCAGTGCAGACACAGCAGGTATCTCATACGACTGGCGCACATACGCCCAGTGGAACACGACACCCGCCAAAGCAACAGGCGACTCGGACACATGCGCTATTGGTAACATCAATGTGGCTTCCATCCCACTCACTATCTACGAGTGGGACAACATGGCCCTCAACGATGCAATTGACAACGCATACAACGAGATGCTCGGCTCCAATTGGAACACCAAGAAGGCGGCGTACTACCAGTCATGGCCAGCAGACGAAGTGTACCACGGTTTCGATGGCTTGTCACACATGGGCATCCGTCCAGACGGGACCAAGTACGACCTGCCACTCCGGTGGCAAGACGGCAAGGACATGTCACCAGACATCTGCTCCGACACAATGGTCATGGTCCTCACGGGCCGCTTCGACCCCGACAACGACACCCAAATGGTGCAGGTCGAGGTAGTAGATGACTTTGACATGGAGTGGCACGACATCGTGGCAAACAACGCTGAATGGTACAACTGGTCTTGAGTACGCTTTCGTTCGTGACGCTGTGAACACCCCTTGATTCAATCAAGGCTTACTCTCGCCATGCGAGAGGTACTACGGGGACGGTGGGGGACAAGTGCCCCCATCCTCCCCACTCACTTTCACATTCACATATCAAGAACAGGACTCCAAGCCCTTCGGGGCTGACGGAGGTGAACACAAATGGACAAACAACCAGAAATGAGGGTTTGCTACATGGTGGAATGCGGAGGCCTTGAGCAACCGCATTCGTTCGACGACAGTGAAGGAGCACTGGACTGTGATGGTCCCTGCTCTATCCGTCGTCAAGCCGAGTGGCGAGCACGGAACGAAGCAAAGCATGCAGATGAACCCGTTGAGGCACAGCCTCGACAGCAACCTACCAACAGGATGTACGCAGAAGTGCACCGGGAAACATACCTCCCGCTGTACAAAGCGTACATAGCCGTGTTGGAACAGGTGGCTGAGGGTAGTACCGAGGCAGTCAAAACCGCCCGGTCAATCTGCAACCTCATGAACGAACTGCAACACAGTACCTATGTGTTGTGGGACACGGACATGATGGACATGGAAGTGCAAGAGTTGGAGGCTTATCTCTTCAGCGAAGGTACCTTCCCGCCACGCTTCGGCCTGTACCCCGACAACTGAACCCCATGAGAGGACACCCCCCCAGACATAACCGCCAACACGAGCGGAGGACGGCACACACTACGGTGTCACTGCTGTCGCCCAACCGGGGACACCCGCGCAGACGCTGACTGCGACATCAACAGCGACCACAGTCCAACACAGGACAGGATATGAAAATGAGCAATGAATATGTGATAAATGAATATAGAACGATAGATGAAGTATGCCAAGCATGCAATGCTTGGGCCGGACCAAGAAAAATTTGGGGTACTGAGGGTCATTGGACGCAATCCGTCCCTTTGACCTTTTGGAACCCATGTTCACCGGAACTTCACGAACGCGGCATCATGCACATGCTGATTAGAGGCACATACCAAATACACGGCACAACCCCTCAGCCTTTCACGGCTGAGGATTTTGCCTTACTACTTTGAGTAAGTAGCACTGCATCAGCACACCGAGGTAGTCGAAGACAGACCTCGTTCCCGAAAGGGTAGCCGGACTGCCCCTCGCTTCGGCGGGGGGTGGTCCCATCACATCACAGTCCAAACACAGGACAGGAGGTACGGAAATGCAGATGACACTTGGTCATTATGGATTTACCGGCGAGGACGGTAAGCCATTATAGACATGGTAACATGCTAACGCGCACACCCCTGTACACACCCCATAAAAGGCGGGTTAAAGACACCGAGTGACACCCACTCCCCGGAGGCTGACCGGGACACCAACAGCCACCCCATCTCACAACGAAAGACGAACAGACAGTAGTACCTCCCGTCGTGGGGAGTGATAAGACGCATGGCCGGAGGCTATGGCGTTTTTTTTACGCCGCTTTATTTTTTTTCGGGCCTCCTAAGTCTTAAGACTAATCAAGACTGCGCACACGCATAGGGAGAGCGTTTTTCGGTCGCCCAAAAACCCAAAGACTCATGCGCCCGCACATGCGCTCGTGCGTAGGTATCAACGAGAGAGATTCCGGCCCCAATCGTCCTTTTGTAGTCTTAAGACTCAGCCTATTTGCCCATGCACATAGGGAGAGAGCCTTTTCCACCCAGAAAAGTCCAAGTGAAGGCAGATTTCGTGCTATATATGGCAAAGTGCCCCGCTTTCCGGCATAATTCCAATGAATTGTGTGAAAATACGGTGATTTGTGAGCATGTGGGTAGGTTCCAGCACACTTCCTCGCACATGAGGCCCACTTGCACACACAAAACCTTCTTAAACGCACCTG
>Ga0233432_10005162_pt1 | contig 11396 bp, 13 predicted proteins | sample SI_122_August201_6_FD_179870 | JGI IMG/M metagenome (GOLD analysis project Ga0233432, IMG submission 179870) | Seawater microbial communities from Saanich Inlet, British Columbia, Canada - SI_122_August2016_10_MG | ecosystem: Environmental > Aquatic > Marine > Inlet | place: Canada: British...
GAGCTGCTTTCTTAACATTTACTGATTGATCTCTCAACAAAGTCAGAATGACGAACCTTTTGGGTTAGTGGAAGGAATCATATTATATATTGTGATAAAAAATAAAATGAAAGTGAATCAGTCATGATAAAATCATGCCCTTCTCGCTAAAAAGTTGACAAAAACGCTGATTTAGGGTAAAATATATTCATGCTCTGTTATTTCACATGGGGGAGAAAGGACTTCTCGAGAGAACCTGTTGAGCTCAAGAGGAGACCTGCATGGGAATTCATGATTCGCTTTGGTGGGACTTCTTTGAGCCCAACTTTTGGAAAGGGAGCTGCCGCGCCTATGTCAGGAGGGCCTTTCTTGCTGGTCTTCCCTCCGCTTTTTTTACATGGGTGGGCAGGAGATGGGGAGACAGAGAGGATGGTGCTTCACCACACCTTGGTCCCTGAGATTCTTGAGAAAAATATACCCGAGAAGGGTTTTTATTCGACCTCTTTGACGTCAGTTGAATGCCTTCGTCTCGAAAAGATGGCTAAGGACACGCAGTGCTGGCTATCTTCTCCCTCGCCCTTGAGAGGGCTCCAGACTGAAACTCTGGTGGGAGAGCTCTCTCTCATGATTCTGGAAAAACTCAATCTCCCAAGTTCATCTGAAGGGAGAAAGAGTGATGACAGGATTGATCAGGCCGTCATCTGGTATTTGGAACATATGGAGGAAGATCCGAAATACGAAGATATCTGTCGGGCTGTGGGAGTGTCTGAAGCCCACCTTCGCCATCTCTTTCATCAGTATAGAGGTAGTAGCCCTCGTGATGTCTTTAAGAGGCTGCAGATGGAAGTGGTCAGAAGATATCTGAGAGAGGGGGAGGTGACGCTAGAAGAAATTGCACCTCAAGTTGGGTTCTCTTCAGCTTCATCCCTCAGTCGAGCCATTAAAGCTTATTTTGGCCACACGTCTTTTGAGATCCGAAACTGGCGCGTACCGAAAGATTCTCTAGATTTGCCCCCGAGCAAGGGAGTGCAACTCTATAGCAGTCCCTAGTTGTTATCTGGGAGCTTCTCTAACAAGGAGGTTTCGCTGAGGTCTTCCTGCTCTCCCTTTTCCATGTCTTTCCAGGCATAGGAGCCGTCCTCATTGGGGATGATCACGTATTGGGCACCGCGTTTGTTGGCTAAATTCATGCCTTTTTTGAGTTTGCCCGCAGGAAGAAGTTCGACCTTCCAGCCTTTATCTCGCAACTTACTTGCTAAGACCATGTCACGCTGACGGTCTGAGGCGTCCATGCCCATCATCACAATGTCAGTGGGTGACGCTTTTTTGAGATGAGTGAGAGCATCGCTGCCCATCAGATAGGATAGGAGTCGCGAGAGGCCAAGAGAAATACCAACCCCAGGGAGTCGTGTCTTGCTGAAGCGACCACAGAGGTCGTCGTAACGTCCTCCACTGCAGATGGATCCGAGTTTTTCAGCTCCGATAAGCTGCGTTTCAAAAACAGCTCCCGTGTAGTAGTTGAGACCGCGGGTGATGGAGCCATCCCAAAGGAGTTTCACTCCATCTTTAGGAACGATCTGGTTCAGGATCGTGCACATCTCCTCAATGCCTTCCTTGAAGACAGGGTCTTCGATCTCCAAGCTTTCAAGGTATTCCCTGAGATCGTTTCTTTCTCTGTTGGATTCGGCAAAGTCCAAAATTTTTGAGATGGCGTCGTTATTGAGGCCTAGTTGAGTCAGGCTGGTCGTGACGCCTTCACGTCCGATCTTTTCTAGTTTGTCGACTTCGGTGAGGACAGCCGGACGTTGGGAGCTCTCGATGCCTAGGTTGGCGTAGAAACCATCGAGGAGCTTGCGGTGGTTCACTCGGAAAATAATCTCTCCAATGCCGAGTCGGGCGAAGAGCGAGCCCATGACGTCGAGCATTTCGGCATCGTAGTCGATGGGTAGTTGATCGATACCGACAATATCGATGTCGCATTGATAGAATTCACGAAAGCGTCCCTGGGCGGGGCGTTCTCCTCGCCAGACTTTTTGGATTTGGTAGCGCTTAAATGGGAAGGTGAGCTGTCCTTGATGAAGGGCGACGTACCGAGCGAATGGGACGGTCAGGTCGAAGTGGAGGCTGTAACGATTCTCTTCAGGGTCTTCAGCCGCTAGTCGAGTCAGAGCGTAAATCTCCTTCTGTTCAACGCCTTTAGCGGAAAGGACTTCGGTCAGCTCAACGGCAGGGGTTTCAATGTGTGCAAAACCATAGGAAGTGAAGACTTCCCTGATGATGCCCATCCAATGGTCTTGGGCTGCCTGTTCAGAAGGGAGCCACTCGGGGAAGCCGCTGATAGGGCGGGGTTTAGTGATGGAGGCGCTCATTGGAGAAAGAGGTAAAAGGATTCGAGGAGGATGAGGGTGGTTAGGATGACGACGGCGATCATCTGGCGACGCATACTTCGGTAGAGAGCATCAAGGGAATCAGCTGTAATAAGAGGAACGCTTTGTACCTTCTGTTCCCGTTTCTCAGAAACTTTTTTATCCGAAGAGCGCATGTTTTCTGAAGACAGCTGAAACTGCAAGTCAGACATGAGTTCCTCCGTATTGGAATAGCGATCATCTGGGTCTTTGGCCATCATTTTGATGATGATATTGTAGATGTCAGTGGGGATGAGTTGTCCTGCCCCATAGGAGCGACCTGGAAGGTCGGCGGAGACGTGCTTTCTCATGATCATGGAAACCGTTCCGGAGTAAGGGAGGTCGCCGGTGAGCATTTGGTAAATGCAGACTCCAAGACTGTAGATGTCCGAGCGTTGATCGACGGTGTCACCGCGAGCTTGTTCTGGGCTAATGTAGTCTGGGGTGCCAACAACGGTGCCATCAGTTTTGAGGTTTGTTTCATGTTTAGAGTGGAGAAACCCAAAGTCCCCCAACTTAGCGACACCATGCTGATCGATGAGAACGTTGGCGGGCTTGATATCACGATGAACAATCTGTAGGCCACTGATGTAGTTGATGGCTCGGCAGATTTGCAGGGAGATCTCAAGAGCTCTTTCGAGGGAGAGTTGCCCCTCCTTGTGGATCAGTTGTTCCAAGGTCATCCCTCCGACGTATTCCATGGAGAAGATGTAGTGCGGCCCTTCCTTGGAGACATCGTAGATCTGCACGAGGTTTTGGTGAGATAATCGCCCCTGGACTCTGGCTTCGAGGAGAAAACGGCTTCTCAGCTCCACATCTTCAGCCCACTTGCTGTGAAGGATTTTGATGGCAACCAGACGCATCATAGAACGTTGCCGAGCCAAAATCACTTTACCGAGTCCTCCGCTTCCGATCTCACGAATGGGCTCGTAATTTTTAAATTGATACCCGCGTATTTCTTCCTTTAGTCGAGACTGTCGAAAGGTTTTATTGAGTTGGCGATAGACCTTATCTTCAATGAACCCCTCTTCTTTGAGGCATTTAAAGAGGAGGGGGGGAGTATCCCCGCGCATGTGGGCTTTCTCGATAATGCGATGGGCTCGGTTCAGGTCCTGAACATCAACGAGGCTACTTTCTAGTGCAACCGAGGTCATTTCCCCATTTAGGGCGATGATCTCGTCGTGTTCGTCCTCAAGGGGATTATAGGCCATCAAAAAAAACAGCCCGGTGGAGAAGATCCAAACCGGGCCGTGAGAAGGTCAAAATGAGGCGCCTTTAGAAAAGGCGCAGGGCATCAAGCCAGAGCAGCGACCTGAGCGCAGAGGCGGGCTTTCTTGCGAGAGGCCTTTTTCTTATGCACGATTCCCTTGCTGGCACTCTTGTCCAGACGAATGAGGGAATTCTTCAATTCTTTTTGGATCCCATCCTTATCACCAGTCTTCATAGCATCGTCGAGTTTGCGAAGTTGCGTGTGGAGAGCAGTCCTGTTCGACTTGTTGCGCTGGCAACGGATCGCGTTGACCTCAATCGTTTTGATCTGAGCTTTTCGGTTGGCCATGGTGGATGTGAAGGTATTAAATGTGGGGGAATAAAAGGCTTCAGGAGAGGGTTTCCACGCGTTGGGCAACGTCCCTGAATCCGAAGTCCTTTTCTAATATAGACTTGTAGACGTCAAGAGCTTCAGCCTTTTTCTCGGCATTTTCATAGCAGAGCGCGATCTCGTATTGGACATTGAGTTTGTCAGTTTTGCTGCCTCCAGAGCGTTTAGAGGCATTGGTGAATTCCTTGATGGCCATGTCATAAAGCTTTCTCTGTTTAAAGCAGTGGCCCAGATAAACGTTGGAACGGAAGGCTAAACGAGCGTCCTGAACCGCACGCTGAAACTCTGAGATGGCTTTGTCGAAAGACTTGGCATTGAAGTAAAGGGTGCCAAGCTCGAAACGGGTGTTCAGGTCGTTTGGGTTAACTTTGAGGCGTCGCGTGTATTCAGCCAGTTTCGTCTCACGCAGCTTCTTTTTGTGGGCATTGATGCGCCCTTTGAGGGCTTCTGCCTCCTCTCCAGACTTGCTTTTTGCCTTCTTTTCCATGACAGAAATCTGAGACTCGACCTTTTTGATCGCGGCGTCGCCTCGGCGGTTCTGGGCATTTTGGTTGTTGGGGTCGATAGCGATGGCTTCGTCGTATTTGGCGATGGCATCGTCGAAATCTCCCCTGCGAGCTAACAGGTCAGCGAGGACTTCTTTTGACCTGGGGTCTCCGGGGTCGGCCTTCTCGCGACCGATGGCTCTCTCGATAGCGTTTTCAAGGTCGTCTGCAGTACGTATCTGCTGAGATTCTTCTTCCAGTTTCTTGGCGGCGTCTTTGTCTTTGAGGACGTCAGTTTTATTTTCAGCCGACGAGAGTTTGTTGACCACTTTCTTCGCTTCGATGCGATTTCTTTCGCCACTTAGGTCCGTGTCATCCGGATAGGCCTCGCAAAGAACCGCCATGATCTGAACGGCTTTTTCGTAGAGCTCCAGATCTCCCGTGTCAGAGAGGAAGTCAGCCGCTTCGAGGGCCAAGTCTTCGTTTTCGGGATCCACCTCGGCCATCGTCTGGTGGGCAAAAGCCTGCAGACTGTCGAGTTCACCGAGTTCCCCAAAGGCCAGAAGCTGTTTTAGGGTCCAGATGTGCTTGGGGTTGAGGCAAATGAACCTAGCGCAGGCGACGATTCCGTCCTCGTGATTCTTCTTCAGCTTGTTGATGAAGATTTGAATTAGAGTGGACAGGCCACCCATGACCGCAGCCATGGCTTTGCCATCGTATTCTTTGGTACTGACGGTGCGTAAGCCCTGCCAGACTTTTGTATTGCCTGGATCTTTAGCGATGGCTTTGACGAAGTAGCCCTTGGCTTGCTTAAATTGATTGCGGCGGACGGCGTTGGTCGCCAATTCGTAGAGTTCTTCGCTATTCATGAGATATCACCCCGGTGAACCGGATTCTGGAACCCTTGGTCTTCTGTCAAAAAAATGATGTGAAAAACTTCACGTTTCAAGGAACCTTACTCTCCGGGGAAGCCTTCGAGGGGAGAACTGGCTGTGGCGTAACGTTTTCGAGGGATTCGGCCAGCTCGAGCCGCGAAGTAGCCTGATTCACAGGCCAGCCTCATGGCGTTAGCCATGGCGACGGGATCGTCAGCGCCGGCGATTCCGGTGTTGAGGAGGACTCCTTCGGCTCCAAGTTCCATCGCTTTGGTGACGTCACTTGCCGTGCCCACACCGGCGTCGACGATGATGGGAACCTCTTTGATTTTCTCTAGAATAATGTGGATGTTGTTGGTGTTGAGGATGCCCAGGCCACTGCCGATAGGAGCTCCCGCTGGCATCACGGCCACCACACCGAGATCTCGAAGGCGCTGAGCGAGAATGGGATCATCAGAAGTGTAGGCCAGAACCTCGAAGTCTTCCTCGACCAAAGTCTTAACGGCTTTCAGGGTTTCCACTGGGTCGGGGAGGAGAGTTTCTTGATCACCAAGGACCTCCAGTTTGACCCAGTTTCCCATTCCTAACTCCCTTCCCATACGAGCTACGCGGATGGCATCTTCAGCATTAAAGCAGGCTGCGGTGTTGGGGAGGAGCTTGTATTTCTTGGTGTCGATGTGGCTCATCAACTGTTGTTCTTTAGGAAGTTTGAAGTCGAGGCGACGAACAGCTACAGTGACGACCTCGGTCCCGGATGCTTCCAAAGCTTCGACCATGAGTTCGTTGGTCTTGTACTTTCCGGTGCCTACGAAAAGGCGACTGCTCACCTCAAGGCTTCCTATTTTCAGTTTTTTCACGATTCGACCTCCATCAGTCTTCCCCAGGCTTTTCTCAGGGCCGCTTCCTTTCTGCTCCAGTTCCGGCTGAGCTTTCCGATCTCACCAATCAGGTCTTTCAGCCCAAGATTTCCTGTGGCTCCAATGTGTTGCATTTCTCGAATAGCCTGCTTGGGGTCGATGTCTCCCAATTGGTCCAGTTCGCCTTTGACTCGATTGTAGGCTTGTCGAAAGGGGAGCCCCTCTTTCTCGACATACTCGTAGGCGCGATGAGCGGCGAAGAGTTCTGGGCTCATAGCTTTTTGGAGCCGGTCTCGGTTGGGGCCAAGATCGGGCACCACGGCATTGAGAACATCGAGGGCCTGTTCGACACTCGAGAGGGCCTCCATGACGGGCTCTTTGACTTCCTGCAAATCTTTGCTGTAGCCAGATCCGATGCCATGGGTAACACCTCTTACCCTTGATTCAAGGGACTGGATGCTGACAACTTTAGCCCTCAGAAGCTCGAAGAGGTCAGGGTTCTTTTTCTGTGGCATGATGCTGGAGCCTGTGAAGAAGGCATCTGGAAGATTGAGGAACTTAAACTCTTCAGAACAGAAAAGGCAGACATCGGAACTGAGTCGGCCGATCACTCCCATAAGGGAGGTGAGGGAAGACAGCATCACGGCTTCGAAATGGCCACGTGAGTTCTGGCAATAAAGGCTGTTGGACTGAACTTTTGCGAAACCCATGAGTTTTGCTGTGAGCTTTCGGTCAATCTTGAGTGAGACCCCATAGCCGGCTCCGGAGCCCAGGGGGCTTTGGTCGAGGAGATCGTAGGCGAGGGTCATCTCCTGAACTGTGTCCAGCAAGGCTTCGGCGAAATTGCCCATCCACATGCCGAAAGACATGGGCATGGCTCGCTGAAGGTGAGTGTAACCTGGCATAGGAATAAATTCGTATTTTTTAGCCACCTTGGCCATATGACCTGCCAGTGTCAGAGTTCCGCTGAGGATCCCGTGGAGGTGATCTTTGCAGTAAAGGCGCATATCTGTCAGAACCTGATCGTTTCTGGAGCGAGCCGTATGGAGCTTCTCGCCTGCGGTTTTGAGTAGGCCAGTGCCTGAGGTGAGTCGACCTTCGATGGCGGTGTGGACGTCTTCTTCTGCGACAGTGATTTCCCACTCACCTTTCTGGAAACTTCGCCACTGGGTAATCAGGCCTTTTCGTAATGTCTTGGACTCTCTCTGATCGAGGACACCAATCTTTTCGAGCATCTTGGCCTGGGCGAGGGAGCCAATGATGTCATGGTAAACAAGGTTGGCGTCGAGTTCGACGTCACGGGTGAAGCAGAAGGCTTCTACCCTTGGGTCCAAGCCAGAATCACCCGATTGTCCTTGCCAGAGTTTTTTCATTTTTTCCGGGGGGTTCCCCTTCTTCTTGCTCATGCCTGTGAGGCCTCGGTGGAATTCAGGATGCCCTCGATCGTTGAGCGATCGATGGGACGGGGGAGGTCGCAGTCTCCAATGCCCTTGGACAGGACGAAATTAACAACTCCGGCTTCGGACTTCTTGTCGCCTTCCATGGCTGACCAGAAGGCGTCGGTTTGTTTCCAGGTACTGAGTTTGGTTGGAAGGTCGCAGGCCGAGATCAGGTCGATGGTTCTCGACAGATCGTCTTTTGATGCCTGGTTAAAAGCCGCAGAGCAACGTAGGGCAGCGACCATGCCCGCGGCGACGGCTTCTCCGTGGAGAATCTTGCCATATCCAGCGAGGACTTCTTCGGCGTGGCCAAAGGTGTGGCCTAAGTTGAGGATGGCTCTGAGCCCTCCTTCTTTTTCGTCTTTTGCCACGACATCGGCTTTGCATTGAACAGAACGTTCGAGGGCCTCTTCAATGCTCTCGCCATGGAGTTCAAGGAGTTGAGTGATATTGGCTTCAATCCAGTCGAAAAAGTCGGCATCCATGATGATGCCATATTTGATCACTTCAGCTAGACCAGCACGAAGCTCGCGAGGGTGAAGGGTGGTGAGGACATCCCAGGACATGACGACCGCTTCGGGTTGAAAGAAGCGACCGATCATATTTTTCCCTTTTGGGTGATTGACGGCAACTTTTCCTCCAACGCTGGAGTCGACCATGGCGAGAAGCGTGGTCGGAACCTGAACAAAAGGGACTTCTCTCATAAAAGTAGAGGCAACGAAGCCAGCTAAATCTCCCACGACGCCTCCTCCAAGGGCGATGATCAGGGTTTTGCGGTCGGCTCTTGATTCGAGTAAATCGCCAAAAACTTTTTCTGCTTGGGTGAGAGATTTGCTTCCCTCGCCTGAGGGAATGATGCTCGACCCGATACAACGATCTCCCAGGATCTCCTTAACCTCTTCAAGGTAGTGAGAAGCAACGGTTTCATCAGTGATGATGAAGGTACGACGAGACGAAAAGGGTTCGAGTCCCTCGCGAAGAATGCCTCTCCCGATGAGGATCGGATAGGAGCGATCTCCGAGATCGACGTTGACCCTGCGCGTTGGGCTCAACTGGCCTTGGTAGATTTATCGGGAGAAGCTTTAGGCTTTTTGTCGCTGGCAGACTCTTTAGCATTAGAGCCTTTGCCTTTTTCAGCTTCGACTTTTTTGCTGTATTCGGAACCTTTGCCTCGATTGTAGTCGGTCTCGTAAAACCCACCCCCTTTGAAGACGACTCCAGCCCCACCGCTGATCAGCTTTGAAACCTTCTTTTTGTTGCAGGACGGGCAGACGAGAATGGGGTCTTCGGAAAAGCTCTGGTACTTCTCAAATTCGTGTTCACAGGCGGAACATTGATATTGATAAGTCGGCATGGGAGATGTCGTAAAGAGTTTGGACTATTGAACCGTTGGACGTCCTCCTGCAACTTGCCTCCTACTGTAGATTACTAGCTTGAGTCCATGAGAGCACCAATCGTCATGGCCTTCCTTCTTGCAGATAAGGTCTTCCGAGAGATGGAGACGGGGAAAGTTCACATAGCGGGGACCTTTAATCAGCTGTCCTCCTTGCGTTTTCCTATGCTTCACCCACAGTTTTATATTTATCTTTGTATGAATGATCTCGACGAAGGAGATCACAAGCTGAAGCTGGAATTTCGCTATCTAGAGACCGGCCTGCGTGTAATGGATATTGAGCAGCCCGTTAAGAGTCGTGGTCCCCTCGATGCCATTGAGGTGAACATGTGTTTTAACAATATTCGCTTTGAACAAGAGGGGAGTGTTGAAATCTCCCTAGAATTGGACGGTCAGGCCGTGGCGAATCGAAGCCTCCGAATTCGCAAAATTGTCCAGCCTGGGGCAAATACGGAGGAATCCTCTTAAGTTATTCTTCAGTGGGCAAAGAGGGGGTAGAGCCCTCCAAAAACCCCACGAGCGAATTGATAGCCCTTGGCTAGAGGAATGGCAAGATGATCGGGATTTGCGTCGAGGTAATTGTCTGCAGCTTCGGTGCCAAGCAGAAAGTGAGACCATTTTGCTCCACCATAGAGATGTTGGGGCGACCATTGGCTCTGGGGAAGAAAACTGAGGAAAACCTCTTCGTGGGGAGTTTCGTAACCCATGGGGCTGATCGTGATAGAAATATCCTGCCCTGACGACTTGCACTTGGTGGCAATATTGACTTCAGCTCCAATGAGGAAGGGAATAAGAAGACCTTCCCAAGCTGAGAGAACATAGGCGGACTGCTCGGAGCCCTTGATGAGGTGTTGGGTGGGCTTCAAGGTGAGCCCAGCGACGCCATCGATTTGGTGTTCTTCGTTAAAGTGAACGGGTGGGCGTTTTTTGACAAGGCGCTTCAAGCGGCGCATGGGGAGTTGTTCATTCTCGAATTCACCCAGAGAACAGCTACCTTTGAAGGTTAGCTTCTGACAGACAAGCTGGCAGAAGCGCTGGTGGTCATTTTCGAGTTCACCATGAAGCTCGACCCATGCTTTGATGAGCTTCTTAATTTTAATTTTTTCAGATTCCATTTGAACTAGTACTCTTCTTTGTTAATCGGTGAGTCGACCAAATCGATGACGACGGTTTGCACCTCGACTTGAAAATATTCGCAGAAAGTTTCGAAGCTCAGGTCCTCGGGCCAGAGTTGATCGTCTTCGACCCAGTCAGATAATTCGGCGACAAAGAGCTCTTGGTAGCGTGATTTTAGAATCTCTTCAAGGTCAGATTCACTGTCGACTTCTTTGATCAGGTAGGCGTTGCTGTCTTCCCAGAGTTCTTCTTCTTCCACTTTGGCATTCTCTTCACTCGTCTGGTGTAACCATTCAAGGAAGTTTTCGTTGGGACGTAAGGTGAGAAGGGTACGATTGATGAGATCCATGGGAGCTTCCTTCGAGACTCAACGATTAGACCTCAATTGAGGGGGATGTCAACCGCGTGGGAACTTGCGAAATAATGTCTCATCGATAACGACACCATGTTTGAACTGGAAAGTGGTGTCTGGGTTCTGGCGATCCTGTTGGCCCTCTTGGTGGGATCTGCCAAAGGAGGGGTGCCGGGGGTAGGCTTTTTAGTGGTGCCTCTTATGGCAGGAATCTTCCCAGCGAAGACCTCAACGGGTGTGCTTCTTCCCATGTTGCTCATGGCAGATGTTTTTGCCGTATGGTATTACAGCAGGCATGCAGACTGGACCTTGCTGAAAAAACTCTTTCCATCGACGATCATCGGGATTTTCGTTGGTGCAGCGGTCATGCATCGGGTCGACGATGGACAGCTTAGGACCCTGATCGGGGTTATCGTGCTTCTGATGATCGCCCTAATGTTATCCAAAGAAAAAGGTTGGCTCAAAGTGCCTGGCATCAAAGGTTCTCAACTGGCCTGGCTTGTGGGAGTGGGCGTTGGGCTCAGTACCATGTTGGCTAATGCCGCTGGGCCGCTGGCGAGTATTTATTTTCTGGCGATGGGTTTGGATAAGAACCGTCTCATTGGTACTGGAGCCTGGTTTTTCCTCCTCATCAATGCCTTCAAGATTCCTTTCAGCATAGGCCTTGGCTTGATCACTTTAGAGTCTTTTGTCTTTAATATTAAACTATTGCCTGTTATTGTTGTTGGAGTATTTTTAGGAATACTTCTGGTTAAAAAAATCAGCCCAAAACTTTTTGCACGGCTGGTGCTCTTCGTTGCTGCGATCTCGGCCATCCGCATGCTTTGAAGACTCTCTCGAAGGAGCGATGGTGATTCTAGAATCACGTCGGCACTTTTCCGTTGGGACTTGAATT
>Ga0233432_10005164_pt1 | contig 11395 bp, 9 predicted proteins | sample SI_122_August201_6_FD_179870 | JGI IMG/M metagenome (GOLD analysis project Ga0233432, IMG submission 179870) | Seawater microbial communities from Saanich Inlet, British Columbia, Canada - SI_122_August2016_10_MG | ecosystem: Environmental > Aquatic > Marine > Inlet | place: Canada: British...
CCGCGCCTTTCGGCGGATCCGACGAGACCATGCCCGAGTGAGAGTCAGGCGCGATCCTCGCCGGCGCGTAGCGTGACCCGCGCGCGGCACGACGCCTCGCCCACGCGACGCCGTCGGATAAAACGCCCCGAAAACGCCCGGTCCGGAAAAAACCGACGCAGATTCTTGGTGCGGAGGGATTCTTGACCGGTTGACCGGCGAAGCCGAAAGGAGGAGACGCGGTTTTAGAACCGGAGGTGTTTTTTTTATGTTTCAACGAAACCAGACGAGCCACGCGCACCTCCGTCGTCCGTCTGCTCCGACGGTTTTTCCGCTTGTTTTCAAAATGCACCCTTCAAAGTCGGCCGCACGCGCGCGGCGTCGGCGCCATGGCGTCGTCGTTCGCCGCGCAGCGCACGGAGAAGGTCGACGCGCTGTTCGCGCAGGTGGTCGAGCGCGTCATCGGCGTCCAGGCTGGCGAGGAGAACCTCGCCATCGCGCACAACTACTGCCTGTACCACACGAGGCACCACTCGTTCCCCGACCCAGATCCGCAGGCTGTGCGCGATGAGGTGGACGCCCTGCGCGAGCGTCTCGGCATACACGCGCAGCTCGAAAAGCAACGCGCGCTCGAGATGCTGGTCGGGCGCTTCGAGGAAACGCCATGGCCGGACGTGGACGTGCCCGACGTCCACGCCAGGGTCATGCTGCTGCTCCTCCGGCTCAGCGGGAACCCGCTGCACACGAAATACTCGCACGTCGACGCCGCGCGCGCCGTCGGCGACGGGAACGTCTTTTCGTCGGCTCGGGACGCGGGACTCACGATGCGCGCTCGCGAGCACGACGAAGAAAGCACCGTGTTGGACGACGCGACCGAGTCCGAGGACGACGCGAGATCGATCGACTCGGAGTCGACGCTGAGCGATTGGTCCGACGACGAAGAAACCGTCTCGCGGCGCGCGGAAGCCGTCGCCGCGCGCGTCGCCGCCGCCGCGCGAGCCGCCAGAAACGCCAAGGAGAACGAGCGCCCGCCGGATGCGACGAACGATCCGAACGATCCGAGCGATCCGAACGCGAACAAAAACGCGCCGTCGTCGGGGTTCTCGTGGCGCGCGCTAGGAAACGCGCTGGTCGCCGCGGAGGACTCCGCCGCGGAGGCGAACGACGAGAAGACGCGAACGGCAGACGCGACACAAGGGTCGACAAAAAACACAAAGTTTGTCTCGTCGGCGCCGCCGCCGCCCAAACGCAACGGCGCCGGCGAGACCGTCGTTGTCTCGGCGAGCCGTCTGTTCCCCGCGCTCATCGCCGCGCGCGGGGACGACCTCGCGACAAACGCGTTGGCGGGCGCGGCGGAGCGCGTCGCGCGCGGAGAGGGGAGGGAAACGCTCGCCTCGGCTGTGGCGGCGTCGCGCCGTCGACGCACGGAGGCGTCGGCGGTGGGCGCCGCGCTGCACGCGATGCACGGCGTCGCGCCCGCGGACGGGAGCTCGGGCCCCGCGTCCGTGCCGCACCTGTCGCCCTGCGCGCTCGAGGCGGCGCTCTCGGGCGCCAGGGAGGCGGCGGCGAGCCTGGACGCCACCAGGAGGCTGGCGCGCGCGACGCTCGACCCGAACGCGAGCTCGGGTCCGACGCTTCGCGCCGCCGCCGCCGCGACGAGCCGCGTCGAGCAGGAAATCAGAGACGCGCTCGCGCCGCTTCTGCTTCGCGCGGCGGGGCTCCAGGCGGCGTCCACGCGAGGCGCGCCCACCCTGTTAGAGCTCAGGGCGTCCATGCGCGTCGTGTCGGCGCGCTCGCGCGCGCTGCGCGCGCTGGCCGACGCGGCGCTGGCGTCGCCGCCGCCGGAGCACGGGCACGCGGCGTCTCCCGCGCGCGCGGCGTCGCGGTGTCTGGACGCGTTGCGCACCGCTGCGGCGACGCGCCAGACCTCCGCGAGCGACGACGGGTGTGGGTTCGTGGACGCCGCGCGTCTGTTTTGCGCGGCGGCGCAGCCTTACCTCGCCGCGCTGCACCGGTGGCTGGACTCGGGCGCGCTGGAGGACCCCGCGGGCGAGCTCTTCGTGCGTCGCGGGCCGGGCGTCGCCGAGCCGCCCGGCACGGAGGCGCACTGGCACGCCGGGTACGCGGTGCGCCGCGGTCGGCTCGGCGAGCCCGAGTGCCCCGAGTTCCTCCGGCGCTTCGCGGAGGAGCTCCTCGAGGCTGGGAAAACGGCGGGGCTGCTCCGCGCGCGCGGGCCCGGAGAGGGCGTCGAGGCGAAGAGGCGAAAAGGCGAAAAGAGGCGAAAAGATAAAAAACAAGGGCGCGACGAAGACGAAGACGAAGACGAGACGACCTTTGGCTCGGCGCTCCCGCCTTGGCGCCGACACCTCGGCGTCTCGTTTTGCCTCGGCGCGCGCGCCGCGCTCGAGGGCGCGTCCGTCGCGGCGGAGGCGCGTCGCTCCGAAAAAATAGCTTTTCTTTCGCGCGACGCGAGCCGCGACGAGAGCCGCGCTTCGGCCCTCGCCGTTCCCGAAACGCGCGGAGCGTACGACCCGGAGGACGACGAGAGTCACGCGCTGGTCGCGCCGCTGGCGCCGCTTGCGCGCGCCGTGCGCGTCGACGGCGAGCGCCGAGACCCCCCCCGCGACGCCGGCGGATTGGATCCGTTCGCTGGCGCCGGGATCGCTCCGCTTCTCGAGGAAGCCGCCGCGACGACGCGTCTGGCTGCGTTTTCGGGCGGGACCGGCGCGACGGCGGACGCTTTTTCGTCGTCGTGTCCCTTCTCTGCCGCGGCGGCACTGGACGCGTGGCTGCGCGACGCGCCGGCGGCGCGCGCGCCGGCGACGACGCCGTTCGCGGCGGTGGTGGCCGCCGCCGCGGTGGCGCCCGCGCGCCATCGGGCCCGCCGCCTCTCGCGCGCGCTCATGGCGCGCCTGCGCGGCGCGTGGGGGCTCGGCGCTTACCTCGCGGCGCTTCGCGCGACGTACCTGGGCGGCGCCGGCGAGGCGACCTCCGCGTTCGCGCGCGTCGCGCACGCGCGGCTGGCCGCCGCCGAAGCCGCCGCCGAGGGTGATCCGGGGTCGGCGCGCGCGCGCGCGGAGGAGGCGCTGGACCGCGCGGAGCTCGAGTCGGCTCTGGCGGAGGCGATGTCGTTGGATGCGTCGGGGACGCTCCCCGACCCGGCGACGGTGTCTCTGGAAGTGCTTCCGGAAGCGCTTCCTGAACACGGCGTGGTCGACCAGCAACCGTGGTCGTCGCTGGACGCGCTCGCACGCGTGCGCGTGCGCGTGGAGGCGCCCTGGCCTCTGGCGCTGGTCGTACCCGCGCGGAGCGCCGAGGCGTACGGCGCGGCGAGCGCGTTTCTCGCGCAGCTCCGTTTCTCGCGCGCCGCCGCGGAGGCGCACGCGACGCGCGCGTGGACGGCGTCCTCGCGGCGTCAGCCGGGCGGCTGCGGCGGCGGCGCCACCGCTAGGCTGCTCGCCGCCGAGACGCGTCACTTCGTCTCGGCGCTCCACGAGCACGTCTCGTCCCGCGTCCTGGAGACGAGCTGGGGCGAGTTTCAAAAAAAACTAGCGCGCGCGGAGTCGCTGGAGGCGGCGCGCGAGGCGCACGCGTCGTTCCTGGACGCCGCCTGCCGGCAGTGCCTGGCGTCTCCGGACCCCACGTGGACGCTTCTCGCGCGTCAGGTGAAGGCGGCGCTGGCGGCGGTGTGCGACCTCGCCGCCGCCGGCCGGCGCGCGGACCGCGACGCGGAGACTTCGGCGTCGGCGGCGGCGGGCGCCGTGAGCGAAGCCGAGGCGGAGCACATCGCGTCTCGGTTCCGCCGCGCGCGGTCGTACATCCTGCGCGTCGTGGACAGCAAGCTGAAGATCGGGTCGTTCCCGGAGCTCGCCGAGCTGCGGAGCAGGCTGGACTTCAACGGGTTCTACGGCGCGAAGGACCCCGGGGAGGAGTAGGGCGAGTGTGCGCGTACGTAGGTTGAGGTAGCGTGGTTCAACAGAGCTTTAGGTAGAACGAGAAGACTGGTCGACTGATCGAAAACGAAGCGCGACGCGTGGCGCGTGGCACGTGGCGGTTTCTGATTTTGATGTTTCGCCGTCCTCGGGTTGGCGAGAAATGCCTCTCAAAAGCCCGCCGTCGCGACCGTGTGAGCCCTTTATACACCGCGCGTCGCACGGTCTCGTCGACAAGGTACGTCTTGCGACCCATCCACCGCGCGCCTCCGAATGTGTCCCCTCGCGGCCAGGCGCCTTGCGCGTCTCGCGCGACGCGCCGGGCGCCGGTTCCGGCGCGCCGCGAGGCTCCAGCCAACGCGTTTCTCGCCGATCCCGCGCGCTGTTTCGACCCGGACGGCGGCGGCTCCGAGCGCGAGGCGACGCGCGGCGAAGGCCACACGACGCGGCGTTGATCCGAGCAGTGCTCGCTGCGAACGATCGTGACGCGTCCCGTGGGTTTCTCCCGCGTCGCCGCGCGCTCGGCGCCCCCATCACCGCGCGCGCGAAGGTTTTCCGCCTTTTAGGGTTTTCCGTGTCCATCGGGAGCCTCTTTTTTTCGAGCCTGCGCACCGCGCGCGGGAGCTCCCCGCGGTCGCCGCTCGGCTCCCCACCTCGCGGGCGCGCTCTTGGTCCTGCCGGTGGGCGGCTCGAGTCTCGCTCCGGCGACGGCGCGGTGCCCGGAGCGGAGCAGCGGCACGCGAAGGGACATCAACCCTCTCTCAAAAAAAGTCCCCGCGCATCGTCTGACCCCGCCTCTCCCGCTCCCCTCCCGACCGCAGCACCAGACAACATGGGGAAAATCGGCAAGGGTACCGGCTCGTTCGGTAAGCGTCACAACAAGTCCCACACGATGTGCCGCAGGTGCGGTCGCCGCTCGTACCACATCCAGAAGTCCACGTGCGGCGCGTGCGGCTACCCCTCCGCCCGCAAGCGCAACTACAACTGGTCCACCAAGGCCATTGGACGTCGCACCACGGGCACCGGGCGCATGAGGTACCTCAAGACGCTGCCCCGCCGCTTCAAGAACGGTTTCCGCGAGGGCACGGAGGCTGTCTCCAAGAAGCGCGCCGCCTCCGAGTAAGCGGATCGCACTTCGGTGTCGGCGGCGGCGATGGGCTCATCGGCGCCGCTCGCGGGGTGTCATAGCTCGTGAGGTGTAATGGATTCTATCCCACGGAACGAAAACGATCGCGCGTTACGTCGTTCGCCCGCCGCGCGCCTCTCGCCAAAAAGTCGATCTCCGCGCACGACGCCGCGTTTCCCCCGTTCATCGCACCCACGCATGCGTCGTCCTCCTCGGTCGCGAACGAGAAGTACGACGGAAAAAGGAGGAAAGACCGAGGACGCGAGTCGGAATGAGGCCAGACGCCGAGTCGCGCGGAGCGGCGTCCTCCGTCGCGCGCGGTGAAGCTCGAATAGAATTATTAAACGAAACGCGCGGGCGCCCGGGACGCTCGCGAAAAGTGCGTTTCTTCCCCCGCTAAAAAAACACTCACAAGTCCCGCTCGCGCATGGCCTTCTTGACTTGCTCCAGGGTGAGGAACATCACGACGTTCCAGCTCCCGAGCCGTCCGAAGTTGGGAACGAAGCCCTTGTAGAAAGCGCCGACGCCTTCGTTCCGCGCCGTCTTCACGACGCAGTCGAAAAAGCCGCCGTACAAACCCGCCGAGTCGCCCATCACGCGTGACTTGACGACGTCCACCGGCGAGCCCACGCAGGTCGCGACGAAGCCCGCGCCCAAGCCCGACAGTAAGTGCGTCGGGATGCCGTCCTCCATCCCCGCCGCGAGGAGCGAGGACTTGACCTGGTCGTACGACGCCAGCTCGGCGGCGTTGATCACCGAGTTGCGCGCGACGTTGGGCGTGAGGCCGGTCCAGAGCGCGGCGACGCCCTCCTGCTTGGCAATGATGCCGTACGCCGCGAACGCGCTGGGGTACTTCTTCGGAACGCCCGCGGGCAGCTTACCCTCCGCCTGCATGCGCACCTTGACCAGGTCCGTGGGGGACGCGACGGCGATGCCCAGCCCTCCGGTGGTCATGCCCGCGGCGATCTTCAGATGAAGAGGCACGTCCCCGACGTGGTCCTTCCCCACGTACAGGTTCTTGATGGGCTCGTACAGGCCGATCCGCAAGCCCCCGAACAAGATTTGCCTGTGGATGCCGGGCGTGATGCCCTTCCACAGCGCGCCGACGCCCTCCTCCTTAGCCACGGTCGCCATCGTGCCCACCATGCCGCTGTACTTGGGCTTCGGTCCACCCTTCGCCGCGGCGCCCTGCAGCTGCAGGCGCACCTTCGCGGTGTCGATGGGGATCGTGCACGCCTCGGCGAACGACGCGGAGAACGCGCTCGCCGCGAGGTTGCCCACGAAGCTCGTGCGATCGCCCATCGCGGAAGCCTGGGGGGGAGAGGGTGCGCCGAAGAATGCGCCGCGCGAAAACGCGTTCGTCGCCCTGCTCGATCGGAAAATGTTGTTCCCCGAGGGCGCCGGTCGTTCGCGTCGGCGGGCGCGTGAGGGAAGCGCGGGGAGGGCGGGTCTCGACGCGCGTGTCGATGGACGACGCGACGGGTGCTATCTATGCGTCGTCTACACCTGTCTGATGCTATCTCTCCCGGTCCCCTCCTCGCCCGGTGGCGTCCGTGCCGTCTCCGCCCCCGGGGAAACGCTCCCCGCGCTCCGATTCGGACAGAGGCTCGTTCGCCTGCGCCACGCCCTCCTTGTACCCCGCCACGAACTGGTTCATCGCGTCCATGTACGCCACGCCTCTCGTCTCGTAGAATCGCCTGAGCTCCCGCCGCCACCCGTCCGCGCCCACGCGCGCGCCCGCGCCGTATATCCGACCGAGCTCGTCCTTCATCGTCGTGGTGTCGTCGGGGTCGGGCCTCCAATCGTCCGCAGCCTCGTCGTAGTCTCCCGAAGCGCTCGCGTCTTCGCCGCTCGCAGCGCGCTCCGCCGCGATGCGCTCGCGGCGTTCCTTCTCGGGCTCGCCGTTGTACCACCGCCAGCCTTCGGTGTACATGCGCAGCGCCTCGCGGAACGCCCTCGCGTGTTCCTGCAAGGACAAATCTTTCATGTACCTCGTCCCAGGGGGGTCGTCCATCGGCCTCGGCCACACGATCTCGCGGAGGTCCCGCCGCACGTAGTCCAAGACGCGACGCACCACGTTCGTCGCGCGCCGGGTCATGGCGAACGGCGCGCGGAGTCGCCGCGCGCGGCACACTGATCCAACGAGGTCGGAGCACTCAAGACCCGGGCCGATTCTTCGGCACGACGTCATTCATCATTCCGGCGTCAGTTTTTGCAATACTGACGTCGATGCCAGTTGGCAGATCTGCTCTTCACTCTGACCTGCCCGGTGCGTGACCCGTCCGCCTCAATGAGCACCTCCGCGAGCGTCGCGCTCATCCCCCGCGCCGCGCCCAGGGCAGGCGCGTCTCGCGCGTCCGCGTCCCGCCCCGTCCGCGCGGCCGCCTCCGCCGTTCCCTCCGGCGACTGCCGCGTCGCCCCGGGCGACGCCGAGCGCGCCGGTCTCGGTCGCCGCGGCGTGCTGGGTGCGACCGCGCTCGCGCTCGCGGGCGCGCTCGCGCCCGCGGCGCGCGCGGCGGAGGTGTCCGTGGTCAAGGACGAGCCCGGCTTCGGTTCCAAGACCGCGAAGCCCGGCGACCTGCTGCTCGTGAACTACGTCGCGACTTTGCCGGACGGCACGATGGTGGACACCACTCTCGGCGGCGCCAAGTACTTCACCAACGGCAACAACCAGTCCATCCAGCCCGCGGAGGCGAGGCCTGTGATCGTGCGCGTGGACGGTAAAGACCCCGTCCCCGGGATCCCGAAGGGGCTGAAGGTTGGCGTGCAGGGCATGAAGGTGGGAGGGACGCGCGTTCTGTCCGTGCCGCCTGAGCTCGGATTTGGACAAAGCGACGTGCGCTCGCCGTACGCCACGGTGCCCGGCGGCTCGACGCTGACGTATGAGGTCACAGTGCTGCGGCTGTCGGACACGGGTCCGGACTCTTTGTTCAAGAACGTCGCGGGATGTGGGCTGGGGGGGGCGAACACCATGACCAACGGGTGCTCTGACCTCGTCGCCGAGGAGTGAAGAGACGTATAGGGACGTATAGGCGTCGGACTCGGTTTTTGCGTATTCTACAAATGTCTCACATCGCGGCTTGCGCTCGTTCGCGCGAGGCCGCCAAAAAGCTCTTCGCCTCTACCCGGCGTCGGAGGAGGCCGCCGCTTTCTCCGCGTTTAAAATCGTCGTCGAGCAGGTGCGGCTCGAAGACGTTGGCGAAGAACCAGTCGTCCCCGAACGCCATGTGCTGCCCGGGGCAGTCGAACATCACCAGCCGCCCGGATTCGTCCAGCAAACGCAAGCCGAGCCAGTCCTCCCGGTACAGCTTTGAGTCGCGCAGCGGCACGACGTCGTCGTCTTCCACGCGCGTGCCTTCGCGGAACGACCCGAACCACGCGCTGTCTTTCGGGACCACGATCGTGTCCTCGCTGAACCGAATCAGCACGAGGCGCTCTAAACGCACAAGATTCGCCTTGTATTTGGGGTTCTTCTCGGTCTTCTCGTTGTTGACGTCTGGAAGAAACGCGTTGCGGGCGAGGTATTTTTCCAAATCGCGCGGGTCGCGGAAATACTGCGCCTGCACGACGGCGGAGCGCGCCGGGAACGAGTACGCGGCGGCCCGCACGGCCGCCTCCGCGGCTCGGCAATACGCGCTGAGCGTGGCGTTGCCCTCGTACGCGACGCAACCGGGCAGGTCGCTCACGCCCGCGTGCTGCCCGCCCATGGTCACGAGCCGCTTCACGTTTAGACGCCCGTCGCCGGGGCGCTCGCCGCCGCCGCACCGCTGCACGACCGCGCGCATGAACTGCGAGCCCTGGGAGAAACCCACGGCGTAGAAGCCCTCCGCGAGCCTGGGCTCGGCCAGCAGGCGCGCGCACTGCTCCTCGACCTGGTGGTTCACGTCCCCGAAGAAACCCTCCATGGCGTCCACCCAGGGGTTCGGGCCGACCATCACGTTGTGCACGTACAGGCCGGGCACGCGCGACTCCATGACGGACTTGAGGTGGCCCATGGAGACGGGGTCGCAGCAGTTGTCCCCCATGCCGTGCCACATCACGATGGGCGTGGGGACGCGCCGAGAGGGCTCGGGGTCGGGGGGCGGAGGGAGGAGACCGCGCGCACCCTCGGCGCGCGAGGCCGCGAGCGCGACGAGCGCGGCGACGAGCGCGAGGCGCATCGCGTGTGCGGGCGCGATCTGAAGTGACGGGGCGTTTCCCAAACTCTGAACAAACAACGACGATTTGTGCATGTCTCCGAAGTTGGCACACTTCCTCCCGCGCAGTTTGTGCTTCCTGACCCCGGTCATGGCGACCGCCGTGGGCGGCGGCCGGCTCGACGAGACGTCCTCGGGGACGACAACGGTGTTGGGCTGGCGACGCGCCGCGGCCGAGGCGCGCGCGCGCATGTCTGCGGAGGAGTACCTGTCCGCCCACGACGTGCGCGGCGTCCTTTTGAACGCGCTTCGGCACGTCCAGCGCGCGTGCGCCGGGGACGCGGACACCGTGCGCCACATCGAGGCGGCTGCGGAGTACTTCCACTCCGTGGCCACCGCGAGGCACGTCGTGGGAATGTCGTTTCAGGAGGTCACCGCGACTGCCCGAGACGTCGCGGCGTTCCACGTCAACGCGCGTCGCGTGCTTCAGGCGATGGGCAGCGAATTAAAAAACGCGACGGCGCCCGCCGAGGACTGGCACGAGATCCTCCTTCTGCTGTGTCCGGACCTGCCTTTCGGCGTGACGCGCCTCGCGGTGCGCGCGGCGTGCGAAGACGACCGCGACTTGGAAAACGCGGAGGCGTCCGCGGCGGCGCTCGCGCCGGCGCTGCGCGTCGCCGTCGAACGATGGCGGTTTCTGCGCCGCGCGCTCGCCGACGCGTTCGCGGGCCACACGCGCACGCCCCGCGACGCCGAGCGGTGCCTGGAGACGCTCACGTACGTTAACGGTTTCGCCGAAACGACCGACGACAGCGACGCGACGCCGGAGTTTTTGACGTGCGTGCGCGAGTCTTTCGCGGCGGCGACTAAACCGACGAAAACAAATGAGGCGGAAACGAATGAGGCGACGCACGACGCGTTCGCCGTCGCGATGTGTCGGCACCCGCGGCTCCGAGCCGACGCGACGCGCGCGTGCGAGGCGGCGGCGAGGCGCGCGGAGGCGGCAGAGGCGGCGGCGGCGGCGTGCGACACCGGGTAACAGATAGGCACGTGCATATAGTCTACGTAAACGATGTCTCGTATGTCTCGTGTCGATGAACGACGCGTCGCGGAGCCGGCGGCGCGAACGGAAGAAACGCCAAACGCGAAAGTTTCGCGGCGGTGGTCAGTTTCGCTGGCGCGCGCCGGGGCGTGATCGAGAGATTCGCCCGCAGCTGCCAGATCTCTCGCCGCTGCTTTTCAAAGGCTCGCGCTCGCGCCGGCCGGCACACCGAAGGGACTCGCGTCTCTAGGACCTGTACGGGTATCGGCATGCAGTCCTCTACCAGGCTCGCCCTCTTCTGGGCCGTCGTCGCCCTGTGCGCGACGGGCGCGCAGGCTGCCGACGGTGATCAGGTGGCGCCCTTTTTCGGGTTCATGGGTGCCATGTCCGCCCTCGTGTTCTCGTGCATGGGCGCCGCCTACGGCACCGCGAAGTCCGGCGTCGGCATCGCGTCCATGGGCGTGATGCGCCCCGAGCTCGTGATGAAGTCGATCGTGCCCGTGGTCATGGCCGGCGTGCTCGGCATCTACGGGCTCATCAACGCCGTCATCATCTCCACCAACAGTGCGTCCACCGCGACCCGATCCCTACCGTCGATGTCGCTCCGACGCGCGAAGACACGCCTCGTTCGGGGACCCCGAAGACGAAGACACCCTCCCGTGTGCCGACGCGTTCAGATCCGCGAACGCCGCCGAACGCGCCGCGCACGTCTCGCCTCGCCGCGCGTACTCGCGATGAAGCGTCTCGAACGCCCCCTGACCCGCCCCTCTCCTCTCCTTCCTCCCCGCAGTTCACCCCGAGGGGTACACCCTGTTCCAGGGGTACGCGCACCTCTCGTCGGGCCTGGCGTGCGGCCTCTCCGGCCTCGCCGCCGGCATGGCCATCGGCATCACGGGCGACGCCGGCGTGCGCGCGAACGCGCAGCAGCCCAAGCTGTTCACCGGCATCCTGCTCATCTTCATCTTCTCCGAGGCGCTCGCGCTGTACGGGCTCATCGTGGGCATCATCCTCGCCTCCGCGGGCTCGGCGGCGGTGAAGCCCGAGTGAAGTAGGCCGCGGCGACGAAAGCAAAACAGCGCGCGCGGGACGGACGTTTGAGTTAAAGAGCGTAGCGACGTTGTGACTTTGAAACGACCGGACGACACGACACCGAAGAAAAGAGAAAACAACAACATAGACT
>Ga0233432_10005166_pt1 | contig 11393 bp, 5 predicted proteins | sample SI_122_August201_6_FD_179870 | JGI IMG/M metagenome (GOLD analysis project Ga0233432, IMG submission 179870) | Seawater microbial communities from Saanich Inlet, British Columbia, Canada - SI_122_August2016_10_MG | ecosystem: Environmental > Aquatic > Marine > Inlet | place: Canada: British...
GAGCACCCGCGCTATCCTTTGTCAGTACCGGGTTTTGTGCTTGAAGTCATTCAAATGCGTTTGGAGTTAGGTCAGGTTCCGCCCACCTTTATCAGTTGTGACAATGTGCCAGCCAACGGCAATACTCTGAAAAACTGTGTTTTGAAATTGGCTGAGCAGGTATGTCCTAATCTTGTTCCACGCATCGCTAATGAGGTGATTTTTTTAAGCACGATGGTGGATCGAATTGTGCCCGCAACGCGAGAGCAGGATATATCGGAATTTCAGTCTTGGGCCGGTGTTTCAGATGCCGCGTTAGTAGTTGGCGAGCCTTATCGTATGTGGGTTATTGAAGATGATAAACGCGCGCAATTGCCTGCCTGGCATGAGGTGGGTGCGCTCATCACGAATAATGTGCACGATTATGAGTTAGTTAAAATGCGGGCTGTTAATGGTATGCAGACAGCTCTTGCCCACTTAGGTCATCTCTCAAACTTCAAATATATGTCCGATGTTCTCGATAATGAGACTTTTCGCGAATTTGGCAGAACTTTAATCATGGAAGAAGTTCTACCTAACCTGCCACAGGTTAGTGGGATTGAGCCTGAGGACTATGTAAACGAGACGGTTAATCGGCTGGTGAATACAGCTATCGGGCATCGCACAGCACAAATTTCGACTGATGGATCGCAGAAGATACGCCATAGATTGCTTGATCCCCTATATGATGCATTCAAGGTTGGTATACCAAGGGACGGTTTAACTATCGTCGTAGCAGCCTGGCTCACGCATATGTTTAAGTTAGGTGGAGATGCAGATCAAAAAGAGATCTCAGACCCCTTTTTGTCAGTCGCGATAAAAGTGCGGGCAGAATCGGAAAACAATCTATCTTACTTCATTGATGAATTGCTGAAGGAGCGCACTGTGTTTCCAAAGTGGGTGAATGAAGTTCCCGATTTAGTCAGTGAGTTCAAGGCAATTGCTGCGCAAATATGGGATCAGAAAATAGATAAGATATTGCGTGAATATCTTAATACTCATCAACGCTAAGAATGAGTGCACACTTTTGTGTATTACAAACAAAGAGTGAGGCCCAGTTGCGAGTTTTGGTAAGTACTCACCTTTTATTCGCGAAGCAGAGCTTAGTCATTTTGGGTTTCAGGTTTTTGACCATTGTATTTTGCCAATCTCTGGTGATGAGTGCCGCAAAATTCTGATTCTGAAAAAATGACGTCTTTTAGTAAGGAACTGATTGAAACGAGAAAGCGGATCAACACATCGCATATGGGGAAATTCTGTTTGTATCTCCAAAACTCTAACTTTTAAAAGATAGAAAATGAAAAAACTAGATGTAATTACCATTGGTCGCTCAGGAGTTGATTTATATGGCGCACAGGTCGGAGGCCGTCTGGAGGACATGGGGAGCTTCCAAAAGTATATAGGGGGGTCACCAACTAACATTGCGGCAGGCTCTGCGCGGCTTGGCTTGAAGTCTGCCTTAATAACACGAGTTGGCGATGAGCATATGGGGCGGTTTATTTGTGAAACGCTTAAAGACGAAGGGGTTGATACAAATGGCATTGTAGTGGACCCAGAAAGGCTAACAGCGCTTGTGGTTTTGGGTATTCGCGACCAAGGTCAGTTTCCACTTATTTTCTATCGGACTGACTGTGCTGATATGGCCTTGTGTGAGCAAGACATCAACCCGGAGTTTGTTGCCAGTGCACGATGCGTTACTGCTACAGGCACACATTTAAGTAATCCAAAAACAGAAGCAGCAGTTTTAAAGGCGCTCAAAATAGCTAAAGAAACGGATGCTCAGACGGCATTGGATATCGATTATCGGCCGAACCTTTGGGGGCTTGCAGGTCATGGGGACGGGGAAAATCGTTTTATTCCATCGGATAGAGTTACTAAAAAGCTCCAACAAAACCTGCACCTTTTTGACTTGATTGTGGGTACGGAAGAAGAATTTCACATAGCCGGTGGAAGTACAAACACTGTGACTGCATTAAGAGCTGTCAGGGCCGTGAGTGATGCAACGCTTGTATGCAAAAGAGGTGCTGAGGGAGCAGTTGCACTTACAGACAAGATTCCAGATTGCCTGAATGACGGACAAAGTGGTCCAGGCTTCCCAATCGAAGTCTTTAATGTGCTGGGTGCGGGTGATGGGTTTATGTCTGGGTTACTTAAAGGTTGGCTAGATGGGGAAGATTGGCCAACCACACTCAAATATGCAAACGCCTGTGGCGCTTTTGCGGTGAGCCGACACGGCTGTACGCCAGCCTATCCTAGCTGGGAGGAACTACAGTTCTTTCTAAAACGAGGTATAAAAAATCCTGCGTTAAGGAAGGATGCTGAACTTGAGCAAATTCATTGGTCGACCAACCGAAAAGGTAAGTGGCCTGAGATCCGCGCGTTTGCCTTTGATCATAGGTTGCAGTTTGAAGAAATGCCGGGTGCGACTATCAAGAAAATTGATGCATTCAAGCAACTTTGTCTTCAGGCCGTTTTAAGCGTGCAAAAAGGCCGTTCTGGTTATGGGATTCTGTGCGATGGTCGTCTGGGGCAAAAGGCTCTATACCAGGCAGCAGGACAAGATTTATGGATTGGCAGACCAACCGAATGGCCAGACTCTCGGCCACTTGAACTGGATTCAGAACTTGGGTCGGAATTTGAACGACTTAGTGAATGGCCACTGCAACATGTCGTTAAAGTTCTTTGTTTTTGTCACCCCGAAGATGATGAAGCAACCTGGTCTAGCCAGGAGCGATCTATAAAACGTCTGTTTGAGGCTGCAAGGCACAACAGATTGGAGTTTTTACTAGAGATTATTCCATCTAAAGTTGGCGAAGTTGATGGCATGACGACGACAAAATTAATTCAGCGGTTTTATGATTTGGGGGTCTTTCCAGACTGGTGGAAGCTTGAACCGTTTAAGACACCTCGTGCCTGGCAATTGGCTTGCGATACAATTAACAAGAATGATCCCTACACTAGAGGCATTGTCGTGTTGGGCGTAGATGCTCCAGCAGAGGAGCTGCTTAAAAGCTTTCAATTAGCTGCACAACACGACCTGGTTAAGGGCTTTTCCGTTGGTAGGACAATATTTGGTGACGTTGCCCGAAATTGGATGCAAGGAAGAGTTACGGATACTGGAGCAGTCAATAGCATGGCACAAAATTATGCAAAAATTTGTCGCATGTGGGATGACGCGAAAAGCTCAGTAGCATAGATGGCAATAGTGGGTTATTTGTCGACGGCATATCCGCGTAGTCGACAACAAAAGATATCAATATTGTTCAGAAAGTTTACGAGGCCTTATAACAATCAAGCAATTTGGAGTCTCTCCCACTTATGAAGCGTAACGTTTTTCTTCAATTCCACGCACGCCAAGACCAGTAATGGCAAACAATGCTCCACTCTGATGGTTGTCTTTTGAATGATCTGGTGAAAGCTGGGCACCCATGGATGTCACATACAAAATATCCAGATCCGGCCCTCCAAAGGCAACGCTTGTGGGCCTCCTAATTGGCATATCGATGCTTTGTATCAACGCTCCATCTGGGGAATAGCGCTCTACCCTGCCGCCAAAAATACGGGCACTCCATAAACACCCCTCATCGTCTACCGTGCACCCATCAAAACTACCATTCAAAGGCTCATCAGTTGAGGTAATGACAACCTTGCTCTTAAGGGTGCCAGTTATAGGGTCATGATCGTAGCGCCAAATTTTGCCTGCGCCTGAATCCGATGCATAAAAAATTTTGCCGTCGGGTGACCAGCATGGACCGTTAAACACAACAAAACCCACATCTAACTCTTGTACGCATTTTTCTTTATCGCACCGGTAGACTCTGCCAAGACCGGCTTTCTCTGTCATATCCATGCCGCCAAAGAAAAAATTTCCATTGCGATCAACCTTACCGTCATTAAATCTTTGATTTTGCTTCATATCTTGAGGAGCAAAGAGGAGTTCAGTTTGCTCGCTCTCAAAATCAAACTCAAACAAACCAGTTTGGCCCGCTACTAGCGCGTTTCCTTGCTTAGTGAGGCAAATGGAACCAATTAGTTCTGGTACCTCCCAAACTTTAAGCTCACGACCATCAGCGGTTGTTCTATATATTCGTTTCTCAAAACTATCGATCCAATATAGACGTTGAGTTCTGGTATCCCATTGAGGTCCTTCGCCTAATACGTTCCTGAAATCGATAAGTGTTTCAATTTGCATTCTTATTCCAAGTTCTGCGATTCATTATTATTGCATGATATTCGCGCTATAGTGACGCGTCGTTAATCTATGAGGATGAAGTATTGTCGAATACCAGTCAGTTCTCACTGCTTGTTCAGCGCCGTTTTTTACCATTTTTCTCGACCCAATTCCTGGGCGCACTTAACGACAACATTTTTCGCAATGGACTTGTAACCCTAATCACATTTCAGGGAATTGCGATCCTAGGTATGGATCACACGATTCTGGCGAATGTCGCTGCCTTTTTGTTCACCCTCCCATTCTTTCTATTCTCAGCGACAGCTGGACAGTTCGCAGACAAGTATGAAAAGTCCATATTGATGCGGCGCATCAAATTACTGGAAGTTGGCTTGATGTCTTTTGCGGCTATAGCGCTTTTAACTCGGCAGTATTCATTGCTGCTGTTCGTATTGTTTCTAATGGGCTGTCAGTCGGCACTTTTCGGGCCCGTCAAATACGCATATCTCCCACAGAAATTACATACGGATGAGCTGGTCGGAGGTAACGCACTTGTTGAGGCAGGAACCTATATTGCAATTATTGTCGGTTTAATAATCGGCGTCGAGACAGTTGATTTCGAATCTGATCGACAAACCATGCTGGCCTTTGTTCTTGTTGCAGTATCTTCCATCGGGTACTTGGCGAGCCGCCAAGTACCCATTACAGAAGCCGTGGATCCAAGCCTTAAAATTAATTTTAATGCCTGGCAGGAAACCTGGAAAATCATCAGATTCGCCCGTGAAGAAAAAAGCGTATTTATATCGATACTCGGTATTTCTTGGTTTTGGTTTTTTGGTTCAGTGATGACCATCCAGATGCCAGCCTATACCGCAGATATTATCAATGGTAATGAATCTGTTATTACAAGTTTTTTGGTCGCATTCGCGGTGGGTGTCGGACTCGGAGCACTGCTATGTGAAAGAATGTCCGATCACCGAATTGAGCTCGGTCTTGTGCCGCTTGGCTCTATTGGAATGAGTGTGTTTGCCGTCGATCTTTACTTCGCGCAGCCTGAAGCTGCAGGAGCAGCCGTCGAATCTTTCACCGACTTTATCAGTCGTTCTGGCAGTTGGCGCATATTACTCGATCTGGCATTGCTTGGGGTATTTGGCGGTTTTTACAGTGTGCCGCTTTATGCGCTAATGCAGAAACGATCGCGTCGACAGCATCTCTCGCGTATCGTGGCCGCAAACAATATTATCAACGCTCTATTCATGGTTGGTGCCGTAGTTTTCAGCATCATCATTTTCAAATTAGGATTTTCAATTCCTGAGCTTTTTCTTTTCATCGCAGCGCTGAATGCTGTGGTCGCTATTTATATTTACTCTCTGCTTCCCGAATTTCTTATGCGCTTCCTTACGTGGTTAATCATCAACGTCGTTTATAGAATTTATCCATCAGGAATCGAGAACATTCCTAAGACGGGACCTGCTGTGGTCGTTTGCAATCACGTTAGTTTCATGGACCCGATAATTCTTGGCGGCTCTGTTTCCCGACCAATACAGTTTGTGATGCATTATAAGATCTTCAAGATGCCTTTCTTAAGCTTCATATTTCGCAACACAAAGGCTATTCCGATCGCCTCCAAGAGCGAAGATCCCGCCCTGATGAATGAGGCATTCGAGAAAGTGGATGCAGAGCTCGCGGCTGGCAATATCATTTGTATTTTCCCGGAAGGCGGTCTAACCGATGATGGTGAGATCAAACGCTTCAAACCCGACATTGAGAGGATCATTGAACGTCGGGCTGTTCCGGTTATTCCAGTTGCACTTGGTAGATTGTGGGGAAGCTGGTTCAGTCGCCAAAAGAATAGTGGTATTCGAACAATACCAGGCCGACTATTCACGCGTGTTCCGGTCATGTTCGGCGAACCGGTCCAGCCCGCGGACGCTTCTGCCGAAAAACTCGAGCTGTTAGTTAGGGCTCTTCGGGGGGACTTGCGATGAGCTTCTCGCGCCAATCGTGAAGCAGCTGATCCTGACTGCCAAACAACCCACTTGCAGCAGACCCGCCAAAGCTTAGCTCAAGTAGCTCTAGAAATCCGTTTCTCGCAACAGGAAGGTAAATCTTGTGCGCCTCGTCCATCATGCCATTGCCCTGTACGATACCCGCACCTCGCAGTGCACGCGGCACAAATAACGCATCGAGCCAACTCAACCCAGACTTCGACGAGCTTGCGCGGTGTAGCCAGCGGGCAGTTCTGAAGTACGCACGTGACCCATTCAAGTCGAAGGCTATTTCATGAACATCTGATGGCAATTGCATGGTTGCCGCGCCGATCTGTCCCTCGGCGAGCTGGAACTGACTCGCCAGATTGTTATTGTCGACAAGGATTAGGATGTTTTCCCTAGGAGACGCACGCAGTAGTTGTATTCCCTCTGGTCCCTGCCACACCTGTTGCATGCCCCATCTCTTATCCGGGTCATGACTTAGTAACTGAAGCGTGCCATCCTCTGCGCCTAAGTAGAGATCGCTCTCTCCAGCGAAAGTCATTCCGCTGAATATACTGGCCGAATCATACTCAGCAACAATTTCTCCATCGCTGATTTCTACGATTGAGACACGACCTGCACTCAGGAGTGCAACATATTCAGAGTTCCCTGAAAAAGCCATTTGTGAGACTTTCGCTCCCGCGATATTTACAACGTACGGAAGGGGCTCGCCGCTATCAGTTCTCCACAATCGCAATGAATTGTCCGCCGCGATGCTTGCGGCCATCGAGCCTGTTGGCGAAACACTCAATAAAACAACCTCACTCGTATGCCCAACAAAACTAACATTGTCGCTGATTTCAGCAATATCAGTTAACGAGGCATCGGGCGGTACAATATGCACATGTCCGGACGGATCTCCAATCACAAGGAACGCTCCATCCGGTGCGGCGACGATCGGACGGTCAGATGCAAAACCCCATATCGTATGTGACGCAGCCTGTGTTGCATCAACGGAGAGAACGCTGGGTACTGGAACCCGCCACACTCTCGCTTCGCCGGCAGTACTGCCAGTTAATAAGACCTGCTCATCCTGACTGAAGGCTAGCAAATCCTTGCTCTGCTCATACCTGCGCACACCGAGTGGCGGGCCAACCAACAATCCATCCGTACTGCTGAATATTTGAAAGCCAGTCTCAGGACGCCCGGCAGCAACAATGTTACCTGAAGGAGAAAACGCCAATTGCCAATGTCCTGCGCCAAACTCCTCTAGCATCGGTTGCTGTGGATTCGCCACGCTCCAAAGCGAAACTCCAGCATTGGGGTACACGACGCCCATCGTCGAACCGTTCGCTGACAAGCTGATGGAGCCAGGCTGTGCTGGCAAGTCAAATTGACCCAGTAATTCAGTCGTTTGCATATCCCAAATGCGAACCGCACGATCAAAGTCCGCGACTGCGATACGTCCTCCCGTTGCATCAATCGCAACCAGCGCCGGAACACCTGCAACAACGACTTCTGCCACTGCGATCGCGTCATCAAGACTCCATAGTTGGAATCGACTATCCACGTCTCCGCGGCGCTCGACGAACAGATGTGAACGGTCAGGCGTCAGCATTGCCGTCGTACTCATGGTGCCAACTGCCAGACTCGAAATTTTGTCTCCGGTCGCTGTATCCCAGATATTTACAGTGTTTTGGGACGCCGTGATCAATCGATGGGCCGACGCGTCGAGTCCAATGAGAATTTCGCTTTCTGGCAATGCGATTGCGCGGATTGGCTCAGCGAATGTCAAATCCCAGACTCGCGCACTATCACTCTGCATTGCACGCGCCACGGCATACCGGCCGGACGAATCAAACCAGATATTGTCAGTCTCGCGCTCGACAGGATCGGGAATATTCAGTCCTCGCTGAAAATACTCAACCACGCCCTGTGAATTCAGTTGCAAGTTCCAGCCGACTAGCTGCCCGGCAACGCCAAGACTCTCGTCGCGGACACTAATACTCCATGTACCACTTAGCGACTCACCTAAAAGATCACGAAGTTGCTCAACGGTAATCTGTATATCGTCATTATCTGAGGCTCGCTCCATTCCCGGATCAACCTCTACAGTACGACCGGAAGGTGCTATAACTTTGACACGCAAGTCAGACAGTTGCGCATGGCTAATAGTGAGTGTGAGTCCTATTCGACTGACCGAGCCTTCACGATCGACTATCACCCGTCGAACAAGGGGGCTGACCTCAAGAGCGGTCACCGCCCATGTCTCACGTTGCTGCACTCCTTTTGGCGAATAGGAGAACTGGGAAATCTCGGCACCGACTGACGTCGTCAATACCATGCCACTGGCATCAAAAGCTGTGGGCCCATCTGGCATCGCAGGAAGAGTCGCAACAAGATAGGGGTAGTCCTCACCTACAAGTGACGCCGCTCGCTGACGCCGAACAGGGGTTGGCAATACCAATGCCTGAATCTTCGCCAAGAGCGCCGCATCTCGATCCTCGATTTGGACGGACGCTCTCGACTGACGGTCCCAATAACCGGAGATAAATTCGTCGGCAAAACGCGATCCGTCTGGTAATTTGACAACCAGTGATGCGAGCTGCCCAATTTCTGATTCGTTATCCGACGAACGAGCACGGCGCTCAAGGAACCCACGATATAAGTTGTCGGCCGTGTCGGCATGGCCAGGAAAGGACCGGTAGTTTTCATATGCCTCTGAGGCCACTGAAAGTTCCACCTCGTCAGAGGCAAGTACTCGCAAGTACGGATTCGGTAACCATTGCGTGTACCAAAACGGAATCATCGCGAGCAACAGCAAAACGCCTATTACGATGACGGGCACCTTGAAATCTACGGATAGATTCTCATTTGCCCATCGCGCTGTGAAAACCATTTCGTATAGCTTGTTGCGAACCTGAAGGTTACTCTCATCGTCTATGATCAACAGACCGACTGCCATGAGTCGACGTTGATACTCGGACCCAAGATCAGCAGGAACCTCAGCACCCTTGCGTACTTTTCCGTACAGGTTAAGCAGTCCCTCTCGCAACTTGCCGTCATTCGCGACGATGCGATGGATGTGACTCATGTGAGGTTCACTATGCAACGCTGCGCGACCAGCGAGTTGCAAGGTCGCGATTCGATCGACCAACTGTTCAATATTATCCGGGCTCGGCTCCCGCGCAACCGCTCGGGCAAGCTTCTGACTTAGGTATGGCTGCCCGCTTGTCCAGTAATAGATTCGATCCAGTGCGATTGCTGCATCGTCATGATCCAAATTGAGTTCGGTAACGAATAATTCCAAATCTTTCCGTGAAAAATCGTTAAGTAAAACTTGCTGGGTAATATTGAATGGAGATAATTCCGCTTCTTGCATTAGACTTACTGGGTCGCACTCTCCAAGAAGCACGAAACTCAACCTCGAGAAATCCGGATCAGTCATACGCGCATTGTGGGCCGCTCGAAAACTCGTTAGAAGCTGGTCAGCGTGGGGCAAGTTCTCAATGCATTGAATTTCGTCGACAAAAATGACGATTGGCTCACTGATATTCGATAAAATTACTTCTGAATAAAACTCAAAAAGCCTTTGGCGGTTACTCAGAAAAGACTTGTCTTGCCACCACGATTGTAATTCATAGCGAATTCGAAGTTGTCTCAATAATCGATACGCAACGCTGTAGTACCAACGACCAGAATCGGTCCCACCATCACGATCTCCGATCTGTTCGAGATCAATAATTGCAACCTTGCTCCCCTGAGACTCCAATCGGGCTGCGGTTGCAGCAATGAGACTCGATTTTCCGCTTCGGTCGGGAGCAACCACGTGCGCGTATCGGCCGGATCTGACAGCATCATAAAGCTGGCTATCAGCATCCCGCAGAATATAGCCGGCGCGTACAGCATGCAGCGGCACGCCGACACTAAAGAACTCGCCCATCGTGTCGAAATAAGCACGCTTCTCATCGCGATCTTTTTCAGTTGAATCCGCGGCCACATTGCATCTCATGAAAACAATTGGTGTATTCTCTTTAATTATTCATGCGACTGCTAGTGCAAGACCGCAATAAATGAAAAAGGCATTTCTGAAAAAGGGCCTCCTCGGCCAAGTTTGGCGGCGGAGTGTTAATCTTTCGGTATACTCGCTCAGCAATAATAATGAACTTGAGAGAAGTAATGAATTATTGCCATAAACACAACTTGATTACTCAATCATTGGTCGATACCGAAAGGACATTCGGAATTCGAGTTACTTTGCCAGCCACTGATACTCTGCGGAAGATTCTTGGAGAGAATTGGGAGCGGATGCATTGGTACGCGCACGAAGCGGAGCGGAACCTTGCGTTCGACAAAATGGCCGAACACCATGGATACTATCGCGACACTGACGCACCAACTCAGATACTTGAAAAAATATCGCGATAAGAAATTATCGCGGTGGCGCACCGATCAACAAATAAAAATTGGTTTACTCTCTTTCGGCGAACCCGGCTATCAAATAAATCGGACAGAAAAGTGAACATGCGCAAATTCGATTAGCCACTAATGGAATATACGAAGGAAATCAGCATAGCTGACCAGCTCGTCAAGCTCTATACACAATACATCCGACGTCCATTCCAATCCAGACGATACTCGCGATATGAGCGCGTCATAATAAGGCCTACCTTGATCCACATCGCGTGCGATTCCGGTGCCGTTTACTCCAGCGCCAATGATCGCTAGATCCTACTGAGGCGCGAGACCTATCTTTAGGGTCGTACCTGGCCCGTTCCGCGAACCACGTATTTATAGCTGGTTAATTGTTCCGCACCAACTGGGCCCCGGGCGTGTACACGCCCTGTCGCGATCCCGATCTCGGCACCCATTCCGAATTCACCTCCATCAGCAAATTGCGTCGAGGCATTATGCAAAACGATCGCACTATCAACCGAGCAAAGAAAATGTTCAGCCGCCTCAGCATCACTTGCAACGATACTTTCCGTATGGCCCGAACCATACTTGGCAATATGAGCAATCGCAGCATCGATGTTATCGACTACGCGAATTGAGATAATCGCTTCGAGATACTCAGTCGACCAGTCACTTTCGATTGTGGGTATCGTCTGAGGTACGATCGCAGCGACAGTCTCGTCGGCGCGTATTTCGCATCCTGCCTCGCTCAGCGTTCTACACACCTCAGGCAGAAGACTCGCCGCTGCCTCGGCATCAACCAGCACTGTCTCGGC
>Ga0233432_10005172_pt1:0-7500 | contig 11388 bp, 4 predicted proteins | sample SI_122_August201_6_FD_179870 | JGI IMG/M metagenome (GOLD analysis project Ga0233432, IMG submission 179870) | Seawater microbial communities from Saanich Inlet, British Columbia, Canada - SI_122_August2016_10_MG | ecosystem: Environmental > Aquatic > Marine > Inlet | place: Canada...
TGCCAGCATCGCCGGATCGAAGGCAGAGGACAAGTTGAACTGCCGCCAAGGAAATGAGAGCAATGTTTCGATCACATTAAAGAAAGCGGCAGATATGGCGGCGCAGACATCCAGCCAAAAGGACCTCAGCCTGAAAGCGCTAGAGCTTTTTCAGATCTGCGCCCGCCAAGGTTCGCTTCAGGCGGCATCCGATGAAACCGGCCTGTCGATCAGTACGGTTTCCCATCACTTACGAGGGCTTGAGACCCATTTGGGGGTTGAGCTGTTCAACCACAGCCGACTCCCTATGGTTCTAACGCCTAAGGGCCGTGTTTTTCTGCGCAACATTGACGACGCCCTGCTAGCCATTCGCAAAGCAAAGGCGGAAGCAACCGCGGGTGATATTGCAGAGGCAAGCTATCTGCGGTTGGGCGCCATCGAAGACTTCGACAGTGACATCATTCCAGAGCTTGCCGTATTTCTATCCCGCCAGATGCCGCGATGCGATTTCACCTATCAGACAGATTCCAGCCACGCGATCATCGACATGCTGCGCAACCAGCAGCTTGATTTGGGTGTGACGACCAGCCCGCCTGAGCGTTTACGCGATTTACAAGACCGACCCTTACTCCACGATCCGTTTGTAGTTGTGCTGCCTGCCAAACGAGGACCATCGCTGTCTGACGTGATCGACGGAAAAGAGGATCTGCCGTTCCTGCGATTTTCCAGCAACCTGATCATTGCGCGCCAGATCGAGGCCCAACTGAAACGTATCGGGCTAAGCCTTTCGCATGGGTTCGAATGCGGCAGTAACCAAACGTTGATGGCAATGGTGGCTGGCGGCGCAGGCTGGACGATTACAACACCGCTGTTGTTCTCACGTGCGAAGCGGTTTCAACCATCGTTGAAGATGCACCAGTTTCCAGGAAAGGCCTTTGCCCGTACGCTCGCCATCGCTCAACACCCGATTGTTCCCGGTCCATCCTCGATCTAGTCGATACGCAATTACGTGCTTTGATCACGACGCACGCGATCGGGCCGTTTCACAAAAGCGCGCCCTGGCTGAAGGGTAGCTTTGGCTTGATTTCCTGAATTTCAGATAATCTTGAAATTATTTCTGATCGCGCGATCCTGTTCGTTCGAAAGATACTCTGGCTGATGATCGCGCAGGATCTCATTCGCCCGTACACGGGCCAATTCCCAGGCATCAGCCCCACCACTTTCCGCCCAACTGCGTGGCTCCGCCCTGTCAGCAAGGGTAGGGTAGAAATAATCCCTCTCCATCGCAGCATAGGTGTGGGATGATCCCAGAAAGTGTCCCTCCCCCAGCACCGCGTCACATATCGCCTCAAAGCCCAGGTTTTCTTCGCTAACCTCTATACCACGAAGGGCGCGGTAGGTATGCGAGTGCATCTCATCATCCAATACAAACGCCTCAAAGCTGGCGCCAAGTAGCGATGCTGTCATGCCTGAACTTTCATAGATCAAATTTCCGCCCGCCAACGCCGCAGCCATCGAAGTCAGACCCTTTTCCATCCCGTACTGCGCATCTATCGCTTTGGCGTCAGTCATTGAGCATGCTACGCCGGACGGCAGGCCCAGCCAGTTAGACAATTGGGCCGATGCTGCGTTCAGTACGGCGGTCTCGCCACTGCCGCCCGAAAATGCGCCGGTTCTGAGGTCAATGACCAAAGGCCAGTTCGAAAACACCATCGGGAAGCCGGGCTGAATGGCATGCACCATGACAAGGCTGGCTAGCGTTTCAGCCAAGGATTGCGCGAGGGATCCAGCCAAAGTCGCAGGCGCCGTTGCGCCAGCTTGCGCAGCTGTGATGCAGGACATCGGGATGTTGTGGCGGATGCATTCATAGACGACATCGACCGCGTCCTCACCATATCGCATCGGGGAAATGACTGGGCTGATATGCGCTTTTAGGAATGGGCGCTTGGCGAATGCACCTGCGCCGCCAGCCGCAATGTCCAGCATTTCGACGATTGGCGCGACGTGGTCTGCGATTGTGAAGGCCGTGGCGGTCGGTTTGGTGGTGTTTTTCAGAAGGGCGTATGCGGTGTTTACGTCCAGATCAAAATTATCCGGCACATCGGTGGCGATAAAGCATCGTGTGTACCAACTGACATTGGCTAGCTTGTCTTGCAACCGCGTGAAATTATGCAGGTCTTCCAGCGTAGATGGCCTATAGCGCCCGTTATCCAGATCCAACGTCTGAACCGCTGCGCCGCCAGTGCCGAAATAAACACGATTGCCACCTACCTCAATTGATCGGCTATTATCGCGCCCATGCAGGATGAACGTCTTCGCTGCTTGATCGACCACCGCCTCGACCAGCGAGGGCGGAAAGAGGATGCGGCCTTCTCCGTTGTCTTTGGCGCCGACGGTTAGAAGGTCTTTGCGCAGGCGATCAGGAACCTCCCCCATACCCAACCGATCGAGGAGGTCCAGGGCGGTTTCGTATATCTTTTCAAGCTCTGCTTCGGTGAGGGGTTTATACGTGCCGCCGATCTGACCTGGCGGGCAGGGATCGTATGCAGGTGGGTTCGCTCGGAGCGCTAGGCGCTCTCTACGCCCCCCTCTTTTGCTAGATCGACCAGCCATGTTCGCTCTCACTCGTCTTACTGTTGGCCGAGTTTTGCCTAGAAGCCGAGAAGATAGAGGACTCAAAATGTGAAGACTGATTTTTTCGCATGTTATATTGGATGTTATCGCATCAATGAACGGCACTGTTGCCGATGTAGACCGCTTCACTTCTAGTTCCCCGGAAATTTGCAGAGGATCCAGATCATGAAATCGCGCACCAAAGTGGTCGTCATTGGCGGGGGGATTGCCGGTTGTTCTACCCTCTATCATCTCACTCAAGAGGGGTGGAGCGATGTCGTATTGGTGGAACGGAATGAGCTGACCAGCGGCACAACCTGGCACTCGGCTGCGCAGGTAACGAATTTTGGCATGAACCAGACCATGGTGGGTCTGAAAACCCATTCCATAGATCTTTATAAAGAGCTGGCCGACGACCCAGACTATCCAATCAATTATCATCACGGCGATGGCGGCATCCGACTGGCGAATACCGAAGCGCAGATGCAGGGCTATCGGCACTTTCGGTCCATGGCGCGCGGTATGGATGTGGATTTTGAGGTGATTGATGCCGAAGAATGCGCACGCCGTCACCCGTTGATCTCAACCGACAACCTTGTAGGTGGTCTTTGGGACCCGATGGACGGCGACATCGATCCGGCCCAGCTATGTCAGGCATTGGCCCGGCGAGCACGAAAAGCTGGCGCCGAGGTTTATCGCAACACGCCCGTGACGGCATTGACCCAGCATTCCGACGACACATGGAGCGTGCACACAGAACATGGCGATATAGATTGCGATGTCGTCGTCAACGCTTGCGGCTATCGCGTCAATGAAGTCGGCGCCATGATGGATGTGCACCATCCAGTCGTATCGATGGAGCACCAGTATTTCCTGACAGAAGAAATCCCGGCAATCCGCGATGCGGGCCACCGCATGCCCCTGCTCCGCTGTCCGATTAGCGACTATTATTGCCGGCAAGAAAAGAACGGTCTGCTGCTAGGGTTCTATGAGCAGGACTGCAAAACCTGGGGAATGGATGGGATCGACCCGAAATTCGTCAATGCCCTCTGCCCCGACGATCTGGATCGGGTCACCGACGTTTTGGAAGGCGCATTCTCCCGCATGCCCGCATTGATGGAGGCGGGAATACACACAGTGGTCAATGGCCCAATCACATACACAATCGACGGCGCACCACTGGTCGGCCCCATTCCTGGAAAGAGAAATGCATTTTGCATCATTGGCTTGCGCGCTGGTTTAGGCGAAGGCGGCGGCCACGGTTGGCTGCTTGCACAACAGATCGTTCATGGCGAGGCTTGCTACGATACCTGGGTCACCGACCCACGCCGCTTTACAGGGCATGCGAATGTTGAAGTGACCGCGCTGAAAGCAATTGAAGATTATCAGAACGAATTTCGGTTTCACTTCCCGCATGAACACCGCCCGGCCGCGCGGATGGCGAAGACTACGCCTTTGACGCCGGTAATGGCGGCTGCAGGCGCAGAGTTTACCGTCGTGAATGGGTGGGAGCGGGTTGAGTACATCAAGCCTAGTCCCGAGTTCAAAGTCACACATAGCTTCGATTTTGATGAAGCCTTTGATGTGGTCGCCGCCGAAGTGAAGAACGTGCAGACCAATGTCGGGCTTTGCGAAGTGACTGGTTTCAACCGATTTGAAATTACAGGCGCTGATCGCCACTCTTTCCTCGACCGCATGTTTTGTGGTGCGGTGACAAAACGGGGCGGGCGTGTTGGACTAGGTTATCTTTTGAACCATTACGGCATGGTCAAAGGTGAGGCGACGATAGCAAACCTGCCCCCATCAGATCGCGGGCCGTCGCGTGTTTGGTATGGCTCAGCCGCTGCCAGCGAATTCCATGACATGGATTGGCTGATCAGTCACGTTCAATCGAATGAAGATGTTCATATCCGCAGTCTGACAAATGACTACACCATTTTGGTGCTAGCCGGACCAAAAGCGCGCGATGTGCTGAATGCTTGCAGCCGAGGAGATTGGTCGAAAGAGGCATTTCCCTGGCTAAGCGCACGTGAATGTTTCATCGGCATCGCCCCGGCGACTGTGTTGGGCGTCAGTTTTTCCGGGGAACTTGCGTATGAGATCCACGTGCCAAACGCCTCTCTATACGCTACATATCTTGTACTAAGAGAGGCCGGCGATCCAATGGGGATGAACCTGTTTGGCGCAAGGGCGGTTGAGTCAATGCGGATGGAAAAAGGCTATCTTCACTGGAAGGTCGATTTGATAACTGAGTTCGATCCCTATGAGACGGGACTTGATCGGTTTGTGAAGATGGGCAAAGGCGATTTCATTGGCAAGAAGGCGCTTGAGACGCGCGTTGCTGAGGGCCCGCGCCGGAAACTCGTTGCGCTTCAAGTCGATGCTGATACAGCACCAGCACATCCTGGTGCTTCAGTTGTCGATGGTGACGTTGTGGTTGGCACGGTTACGTCGGGCGACTGGGGGCATAGAGTGGGGAAGAACCTCGCCTATGCTTTTATTGAGGTTGAAAATTCCAGCGTAGGAGCAGCGGTAGAGATTGATATGGCGGGCGAGACAGCAACCGCGACGATTATTGAGCCTAGTCCTTATGATCCTAGCGCATCGCTTTGCCGTAACTAAAACTTCAAAACAATTTGTTTCGACAACGTTTAGTGAACAGCAAGCCTAGTCAGAAGGTTAGGCTTGTTGGCTTTGGATTGGGGAGGCATTTGCAAGCAGACGCACACGTCCAACTTCCCCCTAAACGGCAAAACCCGCTTGCTTTAGGAGCTAGCGGCTTATTTGGTTGCGGGGGTAGGATTTGAACCTACGACCTTCAGGTTATGAGCCTGACGAGCTACCGGGCTGCTCCACCCCGCGGGATTATGTTTTGCCTGTGGCTCGCGAAGCGTGCATTAGGCTTACGCCCACATGATCGATTGATATGGGGACGTCATCGAAGAGAGATGCATAATTGCGTTCTTACAAGGTTTGGCAGTGACCTACTCTCCCACGTCTTAAGACGCAGTACCATCGGCGCGACGGTGCTTAACGGCCGAGTTCGGGATGGGATCGGGTGTTTCACTCGTGCTATCGCCACCAAACCATGAAAGAACGCAAGTGCATGGGGTTTCGCTATTGCTACTAGTCCATGCAATTTCCAAGTATTTTCGATTTGCCTTAGCCGTGCAGCTAAGGGCCAACAGATCTTTCGTCTACTGGATCAAATCAAGCCTATCGAACTATTAGTACCGGTCAACTGAGCGCCTTACAGCGCTTACATCTCCGGCCTATCGACGTGGTGGTCTTCCACGGTTCTCAGGGAGAACTTGTTTTGTGGGGGGCTTCCCGCTTAGATGCCTTCAGCGGTTATCCTTTCCGGACATAGCTACCCTGCACTGCGGCTGGCGCCACAACAGGTCCACCAGTGGTCCGTTCACCCCGGTCCTCTCGTACTAGGGGCAACTCCACTCAATTCTCCTACACCCACGGCAGATAGGGACCGAACTGTCTCACGACGTTCTAAACCCAGCTCACGTACCTCTTTAAATGGCGAACAGCCATACCCTTGGGACCTTCTCCAGCCCCAGGATGAGATGAGCCGACATCGAGGTGCCAAACGATGCCGTCGATATGGACTCTTGGGCATCATCAGCCTGTTATCCCCGGCGTACCTTTTATCCGTTGAGCGATGGCCCATCCACGAGGGACCACCGGATCACTATGACCGTCTTTCGACTCTGCTCGACTTGTCAGTCTCGCAGTCAGGCAGGCTTATGCCATTGCACTCGACGACCGATTTCCGACCGGTCTGAGCCTACCTTCGCGCGCCTCCGTTACTATTTGGGAGGCGACCGCCCCAGTCAAACTACCCGCCACAGAGGGTCCCGGATCCTGATTCAAGGATCGCGGTTAGACGCCAAACAGGTCAAGGGTGGTATCTCAAGGGTGGCTCCACCAGAACTAGCGTCCTGGTTTCAAAGCCCACCACCTATCCTGCACGTGACATGTCTGACGTCACTCTGAAGCTGTAGTAAAGGTGCACGGGGTCTTTCCGTCTAACCGCGGGAACCCCGCATCTTCACGGGGAATTCAATTTCGCTGAGTCTACGTTGGAGACAGCGGGGAAGTCGTTACGCCATTCGTGCAGGTCGGAACTTACCCGACAAGGAATTTCGCTACCTTAGGACCGTTATAGTTACGGCCGCCGTTTACTGGGGCTTCAATTCAGAGCTCTCACCCCTCCTTTTAACCTTCCAGCACCGGGCAGGCGTCAGACCCTATACGTCGTCTTGCGACTTCGCAGAGCCCTATGTTTTTAGTAAACAGTCGCCACCCCCTGGTTTGTGCCCCCGGAATCTACTTGCGTAAACGCCGGGCCTCCTTCTCGCGAACTTACGGAGGTATTTTGCCGAGTTCCTTCAACGTAGTTCTCTCAAGCGCCTTGGTATACTCTACCTGTCCACCTGTGTCGGTTTAGGGTACGGTCTAATGAGGGGCTATTTCCAGGAACCGTCCGGCAGCCTGACCAATCCGATAAGGTCAAACTACGCTTTCGATCCGTCACCATCCTCTGGCCCAGTAATATTAAACTGGTTCCCATCGCCTACGCCTTTCGGCCTCGGCTTAGGGGCCGGCTCACCCTGCTCAGATTAGCTTTAAGCAGGAACCCTTGGACTTTCGGCGAGAGTGTCTCTCACACTCTTTGTCGCTACTCATGTCAGCATTCTCACTTCTGATCACTCCACCGGATCGCTCACGCGCCGGCTTCAAAGTAAAATCCAGATCCGACCAAGGCTGTTCCGAAGAACAGCTAAAGTCGGAAGGATTATATCACAGAACGCTCCGCTACCACGCACTTACGTGCATCCTCAGCTTCGGCTCATGGCTTGAGCCCCGTTACATCTTCGCCGCAGGACAACTTAT
>Ga0233432_10005176_pt1 | contig 11385 bp, 10 predicted proteins | sample SI_122_August201_6_FD_179870 | JGI IMG/M metagenome (GOLD analysis project Ga0233432, IMG submission 179870) | Seawater microbial communities from Saanich Inlet, British Columbia, Canada - SI_122_August2016_10_MG | ecosystem: Environmental > Aquatic > Marine > Inlet | place: Canada: British...
GAAAACGCATGCATTCCCCTGATCAGAATTGGATTTACCATCAAAGAGTTGGATGATCCAAGGCAATTCTAAGATCAGATCAGGCAAAGAAAAAATCGGAGTTTCAGATGCCTGGGGCTTGTGCAGTTGCGCGGGCTTCAAAGCCTGGTAACAACGAATCAGAAGAAAGCTTTTTTCCAGCAAAAGCTATGCAGCGCCTTAAGGGTGGCATTTTCTTGGTGCCAGAACATGATAGACCTTACCTTTCCAGTTCCATTCCTTCAACAAACGTGTCCTTTACCTCAAGTATTGAATCAAGCAGGATAAAATCAGCTCTTTTTCCAACTTCCAGACTTCCGATCTCATCATCCATCCCAACTCGTTCAGCGGGGGTGAGGGTGGCCATGCGGATGGCTTCGTGGATTTCTGCGGAGGTGTTTTCATACATGTTGCGCACCATGGTATCCATGCCTACCACTGAACTTGCCAGCGATTCCCTTGAAACAAACCCGACCTTGCCATCGCTTTCGAACCATGCGCCTTCATCGTTTGGACCAAATCGATATTTTCCAGGAGGCATGCCCATGGCACGGTTGGCGTCGGTGACCAGGCAGAGTCGATCGGGTCCAATCATACGGTAGGCAAACTCGAGTAACTCAGGTGACAGGTGTTCTCCATCTGCAATGACCTCCGTGCTCATTTCCGGTTCCATGAGGACGAACTGTTCCATGCTCCCTTGCATCGGGAATCCGTACTGTTTGCGTATTCCCGAGATGGAACTCATCGCGCACCAGAAATGATCCACATGCCGCATGCCCGCTTCAAACGCACTGGCCATTTCATTCCAGGTGGCATTGGAATGGCCGCAGGTCACCAGGTAACCCCGTTGGCTAGCTTCCCTGTAAAAGGCTTCGGCACCGGGAAGCTCCGCTGCGCAGGTTGCCACTTGAATAATGCCCAAATCGAAACATCGTATGTATTCGTCAGGATCAGGGTCGCGGCGTCCATCCAACGAATGACAGCCGACTTTATCGGGTGCAAAGAAAGGTCCGTAGTAATGCACCCCTCCGATACGTGCGCCATCGCTGATTTGATGATTTTCCTGAACCGAGAGACAGGCGTGGAGCATTCGATCCAACTGGTCGGGGGTCCCGGTCGTCGTGGTTGGAAAGAGGGTAGTGGTTCCGTGTCTGGCATGGATGCGATTGGCGATGCGAACCGCTTCAGTGGTGCCATCCATATAGTCCGCATTTTCGCCTCCGTGCACGTGGATGTCGACGTAACCAGGAGCGATCCATCCATCCTTGATATGCCTTACCGCTTGTTGCTCCTCCACTGGACAAGTATCCCATGGACCGACGTACTCAATGAGACCGTCGCCTGTGACGAGGCAGCCATCCTGAAGTATTTGATCCGGAAGCACCAGATTTCCTCTGAAGACGGAGTGATTCATTGGATTGCGCTGCGATGCTGCTGGTGCAAACGGAATTAGCGTCTATTCTGAAGTTTGGAAAGCAAGCGTAGGATTTCAATATAGAGCCAGACAAGTGTGACCATCAAACCGAGAGCTCCGACCCATTCCATGTATTTGGGAGCGCCTGCTTCGGCGCCGTTTTCGATGAAATCAAAATCAAGGACCAGATTGAGTGCGGCGATGACAACAACCCCCAGACTGAAAATAATACCAAACGTGCCGGAGCTATGGATGAAGGAAAGTCCTGAACCGAAAAAACTCATGATAAAACTCAGCAGGTAAACCATCCCTACGGCTCCTGTCGCGGCAAACACACCCAGCTTGAAATTCTCGGTGGCCTTGATGAAGCCCGTTTGATAGGCGAAGAGAAGACTGAACAAGGTTCCGAATGTCAGGCAGATTGCATTGAACACCAGCCCCGGGTATTGCATTTCAAAAATAGCTGAGATCGCACCAAGGAATAATCCTTCCAGCAATGCGTAAAGCGGTGCTGTGAATCCTGCCCACGTTGGTTTGAACATGGTTGCAAGCACCAAAACAAATCCTCCAATGGCCCCGCCAATCGCCAATGGCATTGGATTTCCTTCCTGAGATGCCATGCGCCAGGTCAGAGACGCACTGAAAACGGCGAGCAACAGCATGATCGCTGTTTTGACCACTGTTCCTTGAATGGTCATGGTGTTGGAGCCTGCGTACCCACCCAGGCGGGTGAAGGTGCGATCGTTTAAAACAGGATTGGCAGTGCGCATCATATCAACATGAAAATACACCTTTATGGGCTTGGGTGCAAGCGCCTCAGAAGTCTATTCTCCCGATCATTCCTCCAGGCAAGTTTTTGCTGCAATGTTTGCGTATCTGAACGGTAAAACCGCAAGGGCTGAACCTACTTTTCAATCGTTTAAATCTGGTAGCTGGTATTGGTTCAAGGTGCTGCAGAAGAAATACCCACATGTAGATCGTCCAGGCCTTCTTTGTTTGATTATGCCTGGGCCTTTGAATCAGCAGGGATCGGGTAGTGTTACCTCCCTTTTTCTGGAAGCAAAAGATCAGCATCCTCCCACCGGTTTTACTTGACCATCCACAGTCAGGAAACCATCGTGCCAAATATCTCTTGAGAACCCACTGCGGATCATTGTCATGAAAAATTTGTCTTTCAGAAGTTTGTCCCTCAGAACTGCCTCCCCTTATCTGTCCGGCTTTACCTTGATTGAGCTGCTGGTCGTTATTGCCATCATTGCCATTCTGGCAGGCATGCTGTTACCTGCACTCAGCAAGGCCAAGGGAAAGGCAAAGGCCATCAAATGCGTCAACAACAAGCGGCAGCTGGGGTTTGCCATGTTGATGTACAAGGATGACAACGAAGAAACATTGATCAATCTCGCCGTCAAAGATACCAACGCTTCCGACAAGGTAGTGACAGATGATCGACAGGGAGGCATTCGCTGGTGGCCGGATTTATTAAAAAATTACAGTGTGGAACGAGCTGTCAATCAGTGCCCTTCAGTCAAACCCCAGGATGGTTTCGGCATTGGTCTCAATTATCACGAGCTCAGTCTCTGGTTGCCGGATCCCGGTCGATCCATCAAGGCAACCACGGTGAAGCGTCCGGTGGAAACCATCCACCTTGCTGACTCTGCCGTGATCGAAAATCCCACCGAAAAGAATGCTGACCTCTGGAAGCCCACCACGAATCCCAGCAAGCAATGGTCGGTCTTTCGCACGGTGTTTTTTCGTACTCCCAACAATGGTGCTTACAACAGTCTTCCGTCTCGTGTTGTCAATCGACATGGTGGTCGTGCCACCATGTTATTTGTGGATGGTCATGCAGACACCAAACGCTCCGCCGAAGCAGGATGGGAATTTGAGAGGGGACATGTATCTGTGCTTTGGGATCGCGAGTAGCGTTTTTTTTCACGCCTTTCCAATGTTGTCTGAATCAAGCCGGGGTGGGGCGGATGCAAGGCAAGGACCTGAATTTCAATAAACATTGCGTCATTGGCGCTCTGGAAACCTCTCTGCTCAAATCCGGAAGCGCCAGTAGGGAAAGATGATTTCAAGGGCGGTTACAATCAGAAAGATGAGACTGATCATGGCATTGAGTCGAAAGAAGGAATAATTGATCCACTTGAGACTGCGTTTGCGGGCCAGCCAATGTTCCATCACCAATGCGATGAGGATCAGGGACAATCCTGCGATATAGGCGAGCCTAAAGGATTGAAGAAAACCGAAAATCGCAAGGATTCCCCACATGATCATATGGCTCAGAAACGCAGTCTGAAGCGCGTTTTTAACACCCCAGCCCACCACGACCGAATGAAGTCCGTGTTTGCGATCGAATTCGTGGTCCTGCATTGCGTAGATAATATCAAAGCCAATCAGCCAGAAAACGACGGCGATGCTCAACAGGACTGGGGCAAGACTCAGTGATTCTGTCACTGCCAGCCACGCTCCGATGGGGGCAAGGCCAAGCGCAATCCCCAAATAGACATGCGTATAGTCCGTGAACCGCTTGGTAAGAGAATAGAAGCATACAACAAACAGGGCGACGGGCGACAGGTAGAAGCAGATGGAGTTGATGTGATACGCGATGTAGAGAAATGCCGCACCGCTGGTGATCAACAGGAGTTTGGCGCTGAACAGAGAAATGGAACCTGCAGGGAGATGGCGGTTAGCTGTTCTTGGGTTCAGCTTGTCGAAGTGACGGTCCACAATTCGATTGAAGGTCATTGCGCAGGTTCGAGCGGTGACCATGGCGCCGAGAATGAGAAAGAAAAGACGCCAACCGGGCCAGCCTCGATTTTCCCTTGCAGCCAACAGCATCGATGCCAGCGCAAAGGGCAGGGCGAAGACCGTGTGGGAAATTTTTACAAATCCTCCCCATTTCGCTATTTCCTGAAAAATCCCTTTCATCTACTTCACTTGCCGGTGCCTGATTTGTTCATGGGCCACTCAGCCTCCAGCAACGCTTTGTATCCTCCCGCCAGAGAATGTATATTTTTGTAACCCATGCGCTGGGCCACTTCCGCGGTCAAGGCAGAGCGGTAACCTCCTCCGCAATACATGATCAATTCGGTGGATTTGTCAGGAAACATGTTTTCGATGTCTCTTTCCAATACTCCTTTTCCAAGATGAACGGCTTCGCAGGCATGCTGCTTGTCCCATTCCCTGTCTTCTCGCACATCGACAAGTGCCACATGCTTTCCTGTCTTCAATCGCTCGCGGGCCTGATCAACGGAGACTTCGCTGATCTTTTCTCTGACCTCATTAACTATGGCTAAAAATTTTGGTGAGTGTTCCATCTGGGGTAGGTGATTTAATATTTAAAAAAAGATTACATGCAAAAAGGATGATGTTCTCATCTCAATTATCATCGTATTGTATTCAAAGTATCCCAAGTCTCCAAGTAGAACAACTTGTCATCTGGAAGCAATTTATCAACATCAACCTTCAGGCCATACTCGCGTGCCGTGTCGAAGTCCTTTTTACGGTAAGCAATTTCAAACCAGGCCATATTGTAACCCGGGACAAGCTCTGCGGATAGTGTGTCACTTGGTATTTTTTTCATGTATTCCACTGCTTCAACAAATCTTCGATTGAGTGCAAGGGCCAGTGCATGATTGATGACCGACGCGATATTGACGTTTTTGTCACGATTCATGAGTTCATAAGTGAGCGATACGGCTGTCTCTGGTTTCCTGCGTTCACTCACCAGCAAGGCTGCATAATTGTTCGTGTAAGCCCAATTGTCGGGATCCATTCGATAGAGGTTTTCAGCTGCATCGAAAAGGGGTTCTCCCATGCCGCTGCTTGAAGCTAGTGTGAAGATGGTTTCCCAATAATCGGTGCTATCTTTGTAAGTGGATTCCAGAGGAGTGAGAATCGAAAGAGCTTGTGCAGGAAATCCCATATTGCCCAATTCCTGACCTATGAAATATCCAGTTGGAGCAAATGCATACTTGTGCTGGACGACTTGACCTATGAGTTGCTCCGCTGCAAGTTGCCTGCTTTCCCCAACAGCAGCGCGTGCTTCCATGAATTGGCTGAAACCTGTCAATGCATCGGTCACATGTCGGCTGTTTCTAATAATGAGAGCTGCCCTTCGTAGCTCAGGCCATTTTTTCATACCTGTGAGCAGCCGCGCATACACATGCCAAACGGTTTCATGATAGCCGTATTGAGGTGCATAGGTGGAAAGGAATTGCAGGGCGAGATCTTTCTCTCCCAATGAGGAAGCTACTTCTCCAAAATAGGCTACCTCTATTGCGTTCCTGGGTGGGGAGTTGTAGCGCTGCAGTTGTTGTAAGGCTTCTGGCTTTCTTCCCTCTTGAATGAGCATGCCCCAGTAATTCAAATGATGCATTAACGTGTCCTTGCCAACGCTGATCAGGAAATCCAGGGATTGTTTGTAATGATGTACTTCGGAACGAGCCTGACTTATTTGAATGTTCAGGATATGGGCCAATGCACCAGACTCCTTATCTTCCAATTTGGATCTCATGAACTCCAAATTGTCCAAAGCGGTTTCAGGCGGTCCCCATCCGGCAAGGTATGCAGCGCGATATAGTTTTAATTCGGGGTCAGAACCAATGTCTTCCGAGCTTAATTTGCTCAAATGTTCTCTGAAATCTTCTGCAGCTCCAGCACGGAACAGGGTTTTCACATACTTCTTCTCAAGATCGACTGATAAATCGCTTTCGAGTGTATTCAAAATGTAGTGGTTGTAAGTATGTAGATCGTAAAAATCAAAAACTTCCGCGAGTAATTGAACGTCTGTTCTATTGGTTTGACTGATTCTCAAAAACCACATGCCGTTCTGTGCAGCATCCTTGCTCTTGCTTCTGCGAAGATCATGTTCCATCAGGAAACGGAAGTATTCCCGCATGTATTCCAAGTTGCCGGGGTGGTTTGCAATGGAGGAATGCCAGGCGTGAACGGAATCATCGAACTTGTCCTCTGCCATCATTTTCAACGCGCTGCGTCTCAGGGACCAGGATTGGATGACATCCAGAAAACTAATTTTTACAGCCGGTTTGAATCCGTCTGGAGTGACCCGGTGGTATTTAATCAATGATATCGGCAATGAGAGAATCATCAGAAGCATGAGTAACAGACCCCACTTGAACCAGCGTGTGTAGAGCAGCAAGCGAGTCAACGGCACGTCACGGTCTCTGACAAATCTTTCAATTTTCTGACGTCTGTCTAATGCCTCATTGTCTCTCATTTAGATCATTACAACAGTCCTCATACTCCCCCGGTCGAGCCCACCAAAAGCTATGCAATGGTGTCGGAAAGCGCAACCAAGACTTTTTCGTGGACCCCTCCGAACCCTCCATTGCTCAAGATCGCCACCACATCTCCTGATCGTGCCTCTGCGGCGACTGCGGCGGCCATATCATCGGGATCGGCAATGACTTTTGCTTCTTTGCCCTGGCTCTGAATGGAATTCACTATGTCTGTTAAATTCAGGCGATCTTCCGGTTTCAGTAGCTCTGCTCTGGCAACTTCCCCAAAGAGTGACACATCGGCTTCTGAAAATGCATCCATCAGCTCCGCCTGAAAGACGCTGCGGCGGGTGGTATTGCTACGAGGTTCAAACAGCACCCAGAGGCGTCCCTCAGGATAAGCTTGTTTCAAGGTTTGAACGATTTTTTTAATGGCTGTGGGATGGTGCGCAAAGTCATCAATGACAGTGATTCCTCCCGTGGTTCCGATGATCTCCAGTCTCCGTTTGACGCCCTTGAAAGTCCGGATGGCCTCCTGAATGATTGCCGGAGAAATACCGCATTGATGTGCACACGCAATGGCTGCCGCAGCATTTTCCAGATTATGCTCTCCTATCATGGGTAATTGGTATGCATCCCCATTGACAGTGAAGTGCAGCGTGCCTTTGTCCGTGTGGTTGGAGGTGACCAGAAAGTCCTGATCTCCACTCAACCCAAATCGTTGGACCGGGCAAAAATCAACATCCAGCAGCGGAGCTAAATTTGCGTCTGTTCCATTGGCGAGTAGAAGTCCATTGGAAGGCACCAGACGAATCAGATGGGAGAAGGTTTTTTGAACTGCCTGAAGGTTTTCAAAGATATCCGCATGATCAAATTCCAGATTGTTGATGACTGCGATTTCCGGAAGATAATGAACAAATTTGCTGCGCTTGTCGAAAAAAGCGGTGTCATACTCGTCTCCCTCCAGCACGATCCAGTCGCTGTCGGTTAATCGGGCTCCATGCTGAAAATTACCGGGTAAACCGCCGATCAGAAAGGAAGGATGCAGGCCGGCACATTCCAGAATCCAGGTGATCATTGAGGTCGTTGTGGTCTTACCATGGGTTCCTGCGACAACAATAGATCGTTTTTCGCGAATGAAGCATTCCTTCAATAGCTCCGGCAATGAGCAGTAGCGCCATTTTTCAGCGAGCACATGCTCGACTTCAGGATTGCCCCGAGAAAGTGCGTTGCCGATCACGATGCAGTCCGGCCTCTCGTCCAAATGAGCGGGATCAAATCCTTCATGCACCTGAATGCCTGCCTGAGCCAAAAAGGTGGACATGGGCGGGTAAACGTTGGCATCCGAGCCGGATATGCGATAGCCCTGCGACTTAAGTGCAGCCGCAGTCGAGGCCATTGCGGTGCCGCAGATGCCTACAAAGTAAATATGATCTCCGTCTTGAACCACTCCGACAGCATGACTTAAACCTCACCCAAAAACCAAGTAGGATTTGTTGATCCACCAAAAAATTCCTGCCTCGGCCTTGTTTTTTCAACGGTTTCCTTCTTTCCAAGAATGAAAAAGTTTGTTCGAAAGCTTCTCAGTAGCTTTTTCTTCCTTGATTTGGGGCTGAAGGCACCTGTTAATTCTTTTGCCTCTGGTTTGCATCGTTGATGAACAATGCTGAGACCTAATGAGGCGACACACACATCATGGACCAGCAGCTGAACCAGAAAGAACTCAACAAGGCACTTGCCGTCGCTCAAGAGGCCGCGCAGGCGGCTGGCAAATTAATGAGCCAAAACCTTCGTAAAACAAAGAAACGGCAGGAGGAATCTCAGCATGATATCAAACTGGAACTGGATGTGCGCTGTCAGAAGGTCATCGAAAAAGTGCTCAAGGATTATCGCCCATCCATTCCTGTGCTGGGTGAGGAAGGATTTACTGGCGACGTGAACGAGCCGGTTCGCTGGATCGTCGATCCCATTGATGGAACTGTCAATTATACCTACGGCCTTCCCCATGCATGTGTGAGCATTGCCCTGCAAGGCGTCTCCAACAAAGCAGGGAAACGCAAATCCAAGCCTGAAACGATCCTTGGTGTGGTTTATGATCCGTTTCTGGACGAGATGTGGGCTGCCGTGAGAGATAAACCCGCACGCATGAATGGTCGCCTGATCCAGCCCAACAAGCACAAAAAACTGGAAGAATCCGTGCTTGCGATTGGTTTTTCCAAATCCAAAGGCGCCCTGGATGAAATGTTGCCTGCATTCAATGCTCTGGTTTACCGCGTGCGCAAGGTCAGGATTCTTGGAGCCGCCGCGCTTTCCCTGGCATGGATAGCCGATGGCCGGCTTGACGCCTTCATGGAAAAAGGGGTCCGCATCTGGGACATCGTCGCTGGCGGATTTATCCTGGAACAAGCCGGCGGGGATTTTTATCATCAGGCAATCGACGACGAACACCGCTACTCCATGATCGCTAACAACGGATGCCTGCGCCGCAAACTGCAGCCTTTCATGCCCAAACACAAATCCTGAATCATTTTCCAAGCATAACCCAACACAGCAATCATGGAATACGAACCCATTATCGGCCTGGAAACCCACGTCCAACTGAAAACCAAATCCAAAATGTGGTGCGGTTGTCCCAATCAGTATGGCGGTGATCCAAACACACAAGTTTGCCCTGTCTGCCTTGGCATGCCGGGTGTGTTGCCTGTTGCGAACGAAGAAGCGTTACGATTAACCGCCTTGACGGGTTACCTGTTGAACTGCGATCTACCACGGCATGCCCGCTTTGATCGGAAAAATTATTTTTACCCTGATGTGGCTAAAAACTATCAGATCACCCAGCTTGCATTGCCCTCCACCATCAATGGTCATGTGGACTTTGAGCTGAACGGCAAAACGGAGCGGGTACAGTTGACACGTGCGCATCTGGAAGAAGATGTGGGTAAAAGTTTTCACTATGATCGCCAGAGTGGAGTGGACTTCAACCGCGGTGGGGTTCCTTTGCTCGAAATCATCACGGAACCCTGCATTACCACTGCGGACATGGCACATGCCTACCTCAACGCCTTGAAGGATATCCTGACGTACGCCGGGATCAGTGATTGCGACATGGAGAAGGGGATGGTGCGCTGTGATGTCAATATCAGTGTGCGTCCCAAGGGAACGACCGAGCTGGGTGCCAAAGTGGAAATCAAGAACATGAACAGCTTCAGTGGGGTCCGTCGTGCCTTGCAGTATGAAATACCGCGTCAGATAGAAGCGATTCAGAACAACGAAACCATCGCTCAGGAAACCCGCCGATGGGACGACGTGGCCGGGATCACTGAAAGCATGCGCAACAAAGAAAATGCTCATGATTACCGTTATTTCCCTGATCCTGACCTCATGGCGTTCGAACCCTCTGAGGCCTGGCTTGAGGAAGTCAAAAAGGGTGTCGTCGAACTTCCACTCGCTCGGAAGAGACGTTTCATGGAACAATACAAATTGCCTGATGGAGATGCAGACGTATTCGTCAACGATGTTGCGCTGGGCGATTATTTTGAGCAAATTGCCGTCAAGGTGGAGCAGCCAAAAGCCCTTGCCAACTGGGTCATCAACAACCTTCAAGCCAAACTGACGGAATCCGAGACAAGCTTGCAGGAGCTTAAATTTGATTCCTCTGCATTGCTGGAATTGATCAAGCTGGTGGATTCAGGAAAAATCAGCACCAAGATTGCGCAGTCCGTTTTTGTTGAAATGTTTGATACCGGTAAATCTCCAGCTGCGATTGTAGAAGAGAAAGGGCTTGTTCAAGTTTCAGACTCAGGTGCGATCGAGACCTTCTGTCAACAGGCCATTGAAGCCAACCCTGGTCCTGCAGATGATTTCCGTAAAGGCAAGGAAGCGGCATTGAATTTCCTGAAAGGTCAGGTAATGAAACTCAGCCGCGGCAAGGCTAATCCCGCTCTTGTCGGTGAAGTGCTGAAACGTATCCTAAACGGTTGACCCAGACTCAATATGGCAGTGTCCACCTGATTCCTGAGGCTACCTTTTTCAGGTTGATAGTATGTCTTGAGGCAAATTCGCGATACTATATCGCCTATCTTTGGCGTATCACCGCTACACCTGTAAACGATCGAAGAGAATTCAAAATCTCTCCGAACACTTCAGTTCCATTCTAATGGACACCGTCAAAATGGCGGCATCGTTACTGGTTTGCATCGACTCAGGTTGAAGTTGATTCCTGAGCGCCTTCACCATAGTATTGCTGGATCATGACTCAACTTTCACATTGGTTCAGAAGCAATCGTTTTGGTTCTTTGTTTTTTACGACGAAGTGGGCATCGTCTTTTTTCATACTGATCGCTTGCACCTCAGTGAGTGCCGCTGAGTTCGGGGAAACCAAATTCCGTCAGCTTGAGGAAGTGCTTCCAACACCCAACAGCTATCGAACCGCTTCAGGTGCGCCGGGAAATGCATACTGGCAGCAGCGTGCGGATTACGACATCCGTGTGGAACTGGATGATGAGCGCCAACGCATCATTGGATCCGAGAAAATTCATTACACCAACAACAGTCCGGATGCGCTTGATTATCTTTGGGTACAAATCGATGCCAATCTCTTTGCCAAAGATTCCGACGGACATATTACAAGCTCAGCTCCTGACATCAAGCGACTGCAGTTCAAGTCGCTTCGAGGATTGCTCGAACGAGAGTCTTTTGATGGCAAGGCAC
>Ga0233432_10005177_pt1 | contig 11385 bp, 21 predicted proteins | sample SI_122_August201_6_FD_179870 | JGI IMG/M metagenome (GOLD analysis project Ga0233432, IMG submission 179870) | Seawater microbial communities from Saanich Inlet, British Columbia, Canada - SI_122_August2016_10_MG | ecosystem: Environmental > Aquatic > Marine > Inlet | place: Canada: British...
AGCTTCATCCATTTCTACATCGTTTTCTTCTGTCATTTGAGTGCCCTTATTTACTAACGCTGCAATTTCCTCGGCGTCACCTTTTAATTTTTTCGGTAAGTTTGCCGTAAATTTTTTCATGTCTGTTTTAGCGTATCCACGCATTTTAGTACCTGAGATTCCTGATACATCATCGGCCTCCTCATCTCTTTGGCCGGCTGACACGATTTTAAGTTCACTGAATTTGTATTCTTTTCCATTGTACTTATTTAATGTATTGTTAAACTCTTTGACTCTATCAGATCCAGCCACCAATACAACTCTATCAAACTGTTTATCAAGGAGTTTAAGTAATTGTATGATAGTTTTTGCTGGAGATTTCTTAACAACGGGACCAAAAGCTTTTTGAGCAAATTTGATTTTATCATCATATGCTAATGGATCTTTATTAACCGCACCTTTGCCGGTTTTAGTTTTTGCTCCTTGGGTATGTGATAAGTAAATTTGTGGAGTACCTTTTTCGGTCTTAGCCACATCAACAACTTTCTTAACGAGCATCTCGTGACCTGCAGACATAGGATTCATACGACCCCATGCAATAACTACAGTTCCGCCATTCTTTTTAGCTTCATCAATAGTAGGTTCAATATCAATGTATTTGGTAGAGTCGAACTCTTTATAACCTACTATTTTTTTGTCTTTCTTTTTTTCTTTATCAGCCATTTTGCCCTCAAGATAAAAACTATTCCCAATATTTATAAGATTGGGTAACCCAACCGTTTCATAAGATCTTCGCCCATAATTTGTGGAACCATATCTATAAACCTTTGTTCCAATTGCGTAGGAACACTTTTATCGTAATACGCTATTCGATCTTTAGTCATAGGTAATGAAGAACCTGAATGCATTGCCCAAACATACTCTGTGAATTGATATTCAGGCCAATTAAACTTTTTCCACATTCCATCAAAAATGTTTTCGCGTGAATCTTTATGTAATAAATCTTCCCACTTAATAAGTAAAGTTGTTTCAGGATTTTCGTCATGATACTTTAGCCAAGTATTAAACCAATGTTTATAGCATCTTAGCATTTGGTCAGGAAAGCAAGTACCGTTGTCATCAACATCAATTCTAGTTTTGTTTCTTTCCCATTGGTTTTGTGTCTCGTATACTTTACCGTATGTTTGTTGCCACCCACCGTTTGAGGCTCCTCTTCTATACAACATGGACTCAAGCCAAGTATATGGATTTTTGTGGTTTAAAACTACAGGTAAACCTGGGCGTAAAAGTTTTGGCACGTTAAGCTCATGCTTCCACGTTAATACGTCTGCGTTAGGCGGTTTAACTGTATGCGGTGTAAGATCATTTGCTTTATTGAATCTAAAGTTATCACGGATCATTCTATCAATAATAGTTGTCCCTGTCCTTTGTAATCCAAACTGATAATACGCGTAATACTTATGATCTTTCATAATATATTTTGCACCGTCTTTTTCAATTTCAATTTCGTGGTCTAACATCTTTTGGCTGCCTCCGTGTATTCACCTGTAAAATGCTCCTTAAACGAAGGTAGCAATTCTTTAGTATTATTGTGGGTTGCTGATACTCCCCATATTGTAGATTTCTTTAACGCTCCCATACCAGCAATAGGATCAGTGATACACATTTTTGTTTTTGTATATCCTACACGCGTATGCATAAAGTGTCTATTATCAATAGCTTCAGATACGCCGTCTTTTTCTATTTCATCAACTAAAGTTTGAGCCATAACATGGGTAAGAGCATATGCGTGAGATCCTGGGTGGAATTGAACATCAACCAATCTCTTTGGTGGACCCGCCGTTTGATAGTCATACTTATCCCAATTATAATACTTATATCCTAGCGCAACAATCCTATCATCAGGAATATCCAAATCAAGCGGATGCAGCATAATACCGTCATGTTCTAATATAATAACGCACTCTTTGTTTTCAGAAATACGTTTCCATAAATGAGCATGACTTGCAGTACAACCTGCGGCGCCTTCGGCCATAACTTTAAATTTAGGAACATTAACACCTGCGGTATCTTTAAAGTTTTTCCAAAGATCTTTTTGATTAGTTGGTTTATATCCTTTGTAATATTCCCACGGCAAACCAACTTTATCGCAGGACGCCGCTGAAACTTTTGCGTATTCAACAGACACTGAGTCTTCATGATACATTATATAAGCTTTACTTACTTTCATTATATAATATCCTTAGTAAATAGTGAAATGATTTGAGAATTTAACGGTAAATTTTTATTGTGATGCGCTAACTTGTAAACTGGCGCTGTAAAGTTTTGAACTGTTTTAGCAACGATAGAAAGATGCCTTGGATCATAAGGAGCAAATACATGTGGATTATTTCCATCATATGACGCTGGGTTCCATGTTGCATTATACTTTTTTACTTTATCCCATTTATTTTTAAACTCCGGCAACTGACTATAACATGAGTCAAAGCAAAAATGAAACCACAAGTAATCGTGGAATTTTTGTCTAGTATCCCAATAATTATCTACTGTTTCTTTCCATTTGTCAACTAAAAAATTACCTTTTTCACCATATAAAAACCAACTACAAACGTTATGGCTTTTAGTTGGGTTTGAAAAGGCAAACATACCTTCGGTTGTATATTCAGGCAACCATTCATCAAGTGGTTTATTAAACAACACTGTTGCATCAATCCATACACCGCCATACTTATTAAGAAGAGAAATACGGAGTATATCTGAATACGCAGCTAAGGGACCAGGATGATGAATATCACTAATGTATTCTTTTAAGTTAACATCAGTAAGTTCAATAATATTCCAATCAGGATTATAATGTTTAGCGCTTTTCAAACATTCTTTGACTAAAGGTGGTGCGTTGTCAAATCCTTGAGACCAATATATCCATATGTTTTTATTCATAGCCAAACAGTTCCAAATCTTTATGAATGTATGGATATAAATCTTTTTTGATTTTAGGGGTTAGGTAATCGTCATAATCTTTTCTTTTAGATTTATTATGGTGGCCAAACTCAACTTTCATATTAAGCTTTTCTGATATAACCTTTTCAGCTTTATCTTTTTCTTCTAACTTAAATACGTCGTCAACAAGTAAGTTAAAATGCTGGTCGTAAACAAACTTATACTGAGGAGCGTTGTGAGGTCTGTTTAACTTCATTTGATAGGTACTTTCCATCGACTGCATTCTTATTTGAGCTTCTAAGTTATGAGTGCGCATTCCTAGGTGTTGTTGTTTCCATATAGTTTCAGATACAAATCTGTGCCAAGGATTACGAACAAACGCAAATGTATAGTTTGAATTACAGAAAGAAGGATCGTTCCATTCTTTTAATTGCCACGCTGAAAGATGTTGAGTTTCTCCAGTCGGTAATGGCTCAGGAGTCTTTTGCCCAAAGTGGTATTTGGCACCAACTTCTCGTCCAAGTTGTTCAAACATTTTGCCGTTGTCTGCCATGTTTGGAAAGCCACATACGTTTCGGAAGAAAAACATTTCAACCGAGGTCCCACCGCACTTTGGGATGTGAATAAAATATGTGTTGATTTCTGGTATGTACATTATATAAAAGCCTGAGGAACTACGTCTTTATTCCACCAATATCTGTAATCTTTTTGGTAATAGTATTTGATTATATTTATATCATTTTCAGAAAGCTTTATTTGGTCTTTATATTCAAATCCACCAGTTTGACGTTTAACTGGTTGCACGTTTCTTCCGCTTATTTTAGAAAGAAATTTTGCGACTTTATCCATTTCGTTGATTGCAAATACTTTATCAAATCTTTCAGGCTCAAATCCTAATTCTCTAACCATAGGTAAAGTATGATGAGTAAGATCGCCGTCGTTGTATTTACCAAGGCGTAATATAAACTCTTCCCAACCGCCAGGAACAGATCCTTTGCCGTGGTATAAAACTCTGTTTGTGTATGCTGATTTTAATCGTTCTATAGGATCGCGTACCATGCAAATTCTATAGTGTACTTCATCATAAAAATTTTCATTGTGGAATTTATGAAAGAGCGTTTCTTGCCGGCGGTAGGAGTCTTTATAGGTTTGTTGATTTTCGGGTATACCCCAATCTACTGAAACTTCGTTTCGCCAATCTAAACCTTCGGCATCAAGCATCATTGTTTTTACTGACGTGCCACCACACTTTGGTACATGAGTAAAACTAACAACTATATCATTTATATTTGCACAAAAGATTGGCATAATATACTCCAATAAACAAAAAAGGGCAACCTAAGCTGCCCTGTTATTTATAAGACTTTGTAGTCAATATTATTGGTTATCGTATAAATCTTTGATTTCCATCATACAACGTTTCGATTCCTCGTGCATACCCATTCTTGCGAGCTCCGCTGCCGCTCTCGAGTAACCCACTACCTGGGACCAACGATCTATTGAAGACCACAAGCCCGACAATGGCGAAAATACATAATTGCTTACCAATGCTGTCATTATACCCACCCCTGCAAATTGTGATTTGCTTTTGCTGTTTCAATAACAACTGATGTACGTGCGATAGAGTAAATATCTCCACGACTAATTCCAATATCATCTAACTCTGCGTTTGACAATTTTGCCAATTCTTTTTCAGTCATGCGAATTGCTTTGCGTTGAATTCTTTTTTCGTTTACTGATTTCATAAGATCTATGAAACCTTCAACGCCTTGTGTTACAAAACCGTGGGCTGTAATGATAGCTTGTGACATATTCCGTTTCCTCTAATATATGTGTATGTTGTATGATCCGATCCTAAGCCATATTGCCTAGGTTTAATCCTTTTTACAAATATATTTATTAGAGAAATAGGTAAACAATGGTTACCAATTTGATATAGCCGGATTGCTTAGAATGCAACGGTGACATTATGTCGGGTTGTCAACCAATATAATATCAAATGAAGATGATATAACGGTACCTGTATCTGCAGATGCTACCACCTCAATATCAGTTTTTTCTGGAAATCTGAGCGGGATTGAATAATTTTGAGTATGAAACCCACCAACAGTATCTACAATATCTTTTGTTCTAAATGGTGCGCCGCCATCAAGTTCTCTTGATTTCAAAAGAACAGTAGCTTGATTGTTCATTGGAGCGCAGCCAATATTCCAAGTTGTAAGATAACCAGTTTTTCCAGCAGGAACTGTATAAAGAGCAAGTTGTGTTTGACCTAAACCAAATGTTGATCCAGATCCAACAAGTCCAATATCTGCAAGAACCGTTCCTGTACCACCTGCACCAGTAGAAATTAAAATATTATCATCATTCGTAGTTAATGAACCTGCAGTGGCAACGAAGGCACGATAAATTCTTAAAAACGTCTTAGTCGACACAGCGCCATTTACAGTAATTGTTTCTTCTATTTCATTAAAGTCGTTGTCTAATCCTAAAATTGAAACGGTACGAGCACCATCTTCACCTGCCCCGTCATCACTGCTTGAGCTATATGCATATACAGTACTTGGAGAATCAACAGCAAGGTATTGATATTTGCCGCCGTGCATCCAAATTGTTTCTGGTGCGTTTCCTATATTTGGATTTCTACCAAATTTATGAATTGCTGCGTATCCATCAACATCGCCGTTTGCGATAGGAATATTAGACGCAACCCCAAACGAATTAATGACGTTACCATCTTTATCCGAGAGCATAAATGCTTCGAACAACGTCTTGTTGTCTTGCATATAGGACTGCGTGTCCTTATTCCACATTGCCATGGCTTATTCTCCTATGTACACTTGTTCCATATCTCGTGAAGCCTTCCCGACTTCATTAATTTGTTGAGTTTTTTGTATTGTGTTTTTATATATTTTTTCATCGTTTTTGCCATCCTTTTATAAATTCGTCAGAGAAGTTAGCTTTTGAGAACGTCAATCTGTCTACCAGCTTAACTGCCTTACCGAACTTATCGATAGCAACGAAACCTTCTTGTTCCGAAACTTTATATCCGTCTTTGGTTCTTAAGAATGTTCCTACTTTCTTTGCTTTATCTAGCTTACTAATTATCATCAATTTTGCATCAATGATAAGATTGTACAAGTCAAACATCAAAGCGATTTGGGTCTTGTCTACACTTGAAAAGTATGCCATAACCTCTTTACGCTTTTCTTCTTTGCCAGCTTTGCCTCTCTCTGTTTTTAATTTGTCGATTTCACCTTGGTAGAAATCATACACGTAGTTCATCAAGTCAGTAGCGAACTGGCTTGTGTTTGTAATTCTTTGATCTGCAGCAACACCCATATTAATAAAACGCTTGACACGAATTAATAAGTCATCGTTATCAGATATAGCATTAAGTGTTTCTGCGTTTATTTTATTGAATGTCTTTCCTGCATTTGAAAGAACTGTTGTGATTGCATCTGTCTCGTCTTTGGTCATAGTTGCTGAACCAGACACATCTTTATACGAAGCGTCTACCGACCAGACCTTTTTGCTCGCTCGGAGTTTTGTTGCAATCTCCTCTCCAAAACTTGCTGACATTGTTTCAAAAGTTGTTCCTCGGTATACTGTGTGCCAGACCACACCGACCTCGGATCCAAGTATTGTTTTTGCGAGCTCGCTTTTCGCTGGTATCGCATAAACAAGGGTATTAGGATGGAAAGTAATATACGACTCTCCATCGATAGCCACCTTGCGTAAATCTTTCTTCGCATAGAGAAAATCACCTTGTATCACTCCTGTAATTCCTAAAGAAGGTAGATGTTTGAGACCTAACTTTAACTTGTCGATTAGTTCTCTCTTACCTCTGTTATCATCCTCAATCTCTTTATTTGTTTTGTAAACCTTTGGGTTCTTGTTAAAGATGCCTTTCTTAGCAACAAAGAACTTCTTGTCTCTGGGGTCTACGCCAGCAAAGATTGCTGGTGCACCGTCCCATTTAACAGTAACGTCAACCTGCGATTTCGATTTACCTGACAACATGTCTCTCAAAGCACGGAGATAGTTTATGGTATCTCGTGTGCCGTCAACACCTGCATTGAGAATATTATCCTCAAGGTGTTCCATGTGAGTGTTCTTTTCCTCGTTGAGGAGCGACCAATCTTCGACAATGTAGTCAGATAATCTTTGCATCTTAGTCTTCTTTTTTCCAAATAGTCCAAGCACCATATGCGATTGCGCCATAGGCGACTAAACTAGCAATGGGCTTAAAAATTAAAAATGCGACACCTGCTGCTACGAGCACTGCGCCATCTAATGTTGTTCTTTCGCCTAGGCGTTTAATAATCCATTTCTTCATATCTATATCCTCACTTTGAATTTTGTGTCGTTTGGATACTCACCGGCTTTCGAGTTACGAATTTCGATAGTGTATCGCTTGTATTTATTTTCTGCTAAAATAGTGATTTGCTTAGATGACTTCGAAGGATATCTAATCTGTGTCACTGTTATATTATTTGTCAATTGTTTCAACTTTGCTCTGTCAATCCAGAACACTTGCCAACCTGTACGTTCTCGCTTTACGTACATGTAATTCATTCCCCAAGCACGTTCAAAGATAGGTATCAAGTTAGATGATCTAAATGTCGACTGCTTGATTGGCACCCGAGCACCTTTGTAGTTTCGTCTTTCGTCAAAACCCGCTTGTACGAGATTTAAGTTTACTCCAAATGCACGAAGAAAATCTGCACCCGCACTATCAGGTTGCAAATTTCCATCAGTATCAAATAACGATGCCGCACCTGAGTACGAACTAAATGTTAAACCGTTTATATCTTTGAGCGAGATAAACCATTCATGTCCAGTTGCATCTTCGAGAACAATGTCTCCGATGATAGCTCCCAACTGTTCAATAGGTACACCTTCTTTCTTTGTGGCGCCTGTTCGTTGTTTTACGTTAACAATTTCAGCGTCTCCAAAGGCAGGGTATGCATCGTTCATCTGTTTGATGAGTTTGCCAAACTCTTTATCTTGTCTGGTGTTGAAATATCCCTTTAGGTTATTTACTGTCCTCACCTCAAAACGTTCACCACGGTTTGCTCCACGAGCAATGACTAGATCAATATCGTACCCATCAATGCTAAAAGAGAAACTAGGAAACTTTGAGCTATTAGGACTTATGTCGTTATACGTAATGTTATCAATTCCACTAGTAAACCTCAACTGCTCTTTTAAGTATGGTACAAGATCATTAGTTGTATCTGTGTTTTGATTAACAAGTTGCAATCTAAACTCTCGCATTGTCTTAACGTTTTTACCCGGCTGTCCTTTCGGATACCGGGGAGCGATCTGGAAGTTTCTAGGTCGAACAAGTTCATTTATATCTGAACCGAACTGTTCGAAATACTCTGTAGGGGATAATTCTGCCATTTATCATACCTTAATTCGATATGATTATTTATCCATCTTCTCAGGACTAGTTCCCTTATAAGGTCTAACAATTAAATCTTGTTGGCGTCCAAAGAATACTTCGGTTGCAAGACTTCCAAGTCGGGTTGCATAAACGTTATTTTGCCATAGGTAGAAATCAAAGTCAGCTTCTAATGTTTTATCCGCTAACTGTGTAGCAATATCGTTTTCAAATCCTTCGTAGTCCCAACACAATGCTTCACCCATTGTAATCTCATAGTCACGCATCATGCCTAGGATTCTACTTTGAAAAAGTTCAATTGACTGTGCCGACTCTGCTTCACGCTGATTGGCAATAACTTTTAACTGTTCTACGTATTCATTAATATTCATTGTACTCCTCGCTTACGAGTTTCGGTAAGGCCCATAATATTAAGCTGATACCAAATCCGCAACCGAGGAAAAATTCTGTCCACGTAGCAGTATTCATTTCTAGTCCACCCGCAGCGCCCATAATTAAAAAAAGGCCAAAAACAAACCGGATCATGCTTAGCTCCTTATAATGCTATTTATTGAATCTTCATGCCGAGGTAATCGGTCTTCAATACATTTAAACGTTCCCAAGCAACATCTAAATCGATTTGCTTGTATTCAGCTTCGACTTTGCAATCAGGGTACCGTCTCCGGAGATACATTATTTCTTCTGAGGTAGAGTATCCAGAATACTCTTCACCTTTGTGGAGAACTTTACCTTCTGGAGAAGTGACGGTGATTTCGTAAAAGCATTTGAACATTGGTAACCTTTCTGTTTATTGTTTATACTATTAATATAACGTATTTTAAACAGATGTCAACCCTTAAATGCATTATTTTCGAAAAATTTATTAACTACTTTGTCCATTTCTCCGAATGGACCCGAAGCGTTTTCCTCTTCTTGAGCATCTAAGATATCCATCAAGTCGAGTTTCAACTCAGCAAGCAACGCCTTAGTTTCATAAGGAATCGCACCAGGTCGGATACTTTCAATCGTAGCAAACGCACCATGAGCAGCGTTTATTGCATCTATCTTTTGTTGAACATTTTCAATAGTCATAATATAATCCTTTTAAATTAACTTAGGAACAACACCGGTAACAGACATCATCTTAACGATGCATGACGAAACCATTTCTTCGGATAACCAACCACGAACACCACCAGAACCTTCTTGAGTGATGCCAGGCATTTCTTTAAACTGGTCATTGTAGTACACAGCAATCTCATAGAGACCTTGCTTGCCACCATAACTATGTTCGTTACAGACAATACTCATCTGATAGTTTTCATCGAATTGTAGAAGACACCCCTTGCCAGAGAAGCTATCTTCAAAAACTAAATCTTCAAATCGCATAGGAGACCTCATATCAATACTCTTTATAGGACATGGTTACTTCTTCGTTATAATAGTAACCGGCGTGGTATTCCTGAACCTGTTGTTCAGTCATTTCTTCTTCTGGAGTCCTGTCACCTTTTCCGGTTCCCAGAACATAATAGTGTGGCCTGATGCCACGTTGATAATATGAATCTGCACCACCACGGTCAAAAGGACCGCCATGCTTAAATAGCGGATTCGTGTCTTCAAAGGTAACGTCATACTTGATACCTTTAAAGGTATAATATTCCCGTTCTGATATACTATCACTCATCAACATTCCTCACTATTAACATTAATCATTGCATAATCTTGCCATTTATTCTGAAGGGCAATCTCTTGTAGAGCTCGCATGGCTAGAAGTTCAGCGACTTCCTTGCGCTCATGCTTTCGCATCTCTTGAAACATCTCACCTTGATGCTCTAGTGTGGCAAAGGCAACAAACATTATGCTGCCCAATCCATCTCTTTATACTCCACGATTTCTTCCAACCGGGAGATGAGTTGCCGACCATACTCGTGGAACAAGAAACCTTGCTTCCAAACCCAATGCTCGACATCTTGGTTATGATAGAATTCCTCATCAGCCACCAACCAGCGAAGAGCTGTCTCCTCATCACCCGCACCCAACTCGATGGTACGTTGAACAAGAGCCTTGAAGTCCTCAACTTGCTCAGCCTCGAGACGCTTGTCTTCTTCGTACTGTGCATTAGCGTCTTCGTCAATACGAATAGCCTCTGCCTCGAGTTCTTCAAGCGACATTGCTTCGAAGTTATAGTGACGACCTTTGACGCCATAGGCGTCTTTGAAGCGGTCATAAATGAAACTCTCAAGTTCTTCACGGTTAGGTATATAAGACATTTTTTACTCTCCCGTTATAGCGTATATTAATCTAAACGACAACCAGCGTAGGCAGGAATATCCATCTTTTGAAGCTGCTCAGCAAACACTTGAGCACCTATATACTTGGCATCCATATCTTGAGTATAGTTGCCAGAAGGATTCCACATGCTATGACCAGCACCGACATACTTCTTTTTGAACCCAAACTCTTTTAACAAGTTCAGTTTGTGACCACGGATACCTGAGATCTCGACCCAAGCGAAACCGCAACCCATTGGATTCTCACCTTGCTCAGCGATATATTGAGCAGTTGCTTTTCGTGCCTCAAGTTGAGCAGCACGGAGTTTAGCAGCGAAAGATTTCTTTTCAGATGTATTCATATCAAATTTCCTCTCAAAGATCGTATAAGTAAATGCCGACACCAGTAGTACATGAGTCAAACCAATCAGTTCGGATTGTGCCTTCCTCATATGTCATTACCGCACCGTCATCATACATAACTGTAGCAGACTTATCATGGTTCATTTTCACAATTTCACCCCAGACAGGAGCAATAAGAGCACCGTATTCAGCAAGAATTTTATCACCACGTTTTAACATCGTCAACCTCATCATCAATTTATACACATATTATAGCACAAAGAAAAGTAATGTCAAGCACTATTTTCAATTATTTTCAAACTTTTTTTCGTGGCTTAAAACCTAACATTTCCATCGCTTCCATCGGAGAAAACTCTTTTGATAGTCTCAAGTAGATCTCAACATGAGAGTTTTTAACTAGAAAGTTAACCCACGATTTCCAAGGCTTCGATCCATACTTGAATC
>Ga0233432_10005179_pt1 | contig 11383 bp, 7 predicted proteins | sample SI_122_August201_6_FD_179870 | JGI IMG/M metagenome (GOLD analysis project Ga0233432, IMG submission 179870) | Seawater microbial communities from Saanich Inlet, British Columbia, Canada - SI_122_August2016_10_MG | ecosystem: Environmental > Aquatic > Marine > Inlet | place: Canada: British...
TCCGCCATTGCGTAATCACTTCCGTAACGCGCGATGAGCTCGCCGATGGCGGCGCTTCGGTCTGGGCCGCAACCATCCGTGCTATTCGCAACCGAAACCCCGGCACGGCTATCGAGGTCCTTACCCCTGATTTCAAAGGAAAACTCGACCTCGTGGATATCGTCCTCGAATCCAATCCTGACATATTCAATCACAACGTCGAAACCGTCGAACGCCTCCAGAAACCTGTACGCGTCCAAGCGAAATACGATCGTTCGCTTAAAGTGCTGAAACACGCAGGTGATCGTGGGCACATCACTAAATCCGGGATCATGCTAGGTCTCGGCGAAACTAAACCGGAAATCGACCAAACGCTACGCGACATGCGGGCCGCAGGTGTCAAAATAGTCACACTCGGACAGTACCTCCAACCCTCGTCCGAACATTTGACCGTCGATCGCTGGGTCACTCCAGAAGAATTCGCCGAATGGAAACGCTTCGGCCTCGAGATCGGTTTCGACTTCATCGAATCCGGACCGCTTGTCCGCTCCTCCTATCACGCCGACGAGCAATCTGCAGCTTTCACTGGGATCGAATCGCTGCAAAGAACTTCCGCTTAAATTACGTCTGCGGACTCTATACGAAATGCAGGCAGTGCAGGCCCGAAACGCCTAGGGCTGAAATTACGCCGAGGTGCCTATCGCCAAAGGGAGTTAGCTTCCAGATACGACAGTTGGAAACCTGGTGTTGCCCCCCCGATGATTGCCGACCCTCCGAACGGAACTTAAATTCGGAGGGAAATTCAGAGATAAACTGACGATAGCGTCCCCATACAGATCTGCAGGACTGGGCTGATCTGTTGTTCTGACAAAACTCAAAGCTGCTACCAATAACGTTCGAAACGTTTAAGCAGATCGTGGATTTCGCAGGTTTCGCATATTGCATCGATGGTTCTCCAGATAACCCCAAGGTGCTCAATCGAGCTCCAGGCTAGCTTAATGAATTACCAGGAAGTTCTGCAAAATTCTCTTGTTTAGGAACTTCGGGTAAAGGACTTTCCCTTGGGACTACGGTAAAGCCCATCTCGCGGCAGCAATAACACGCGAATTGCCACCAATTGTAACGATAAGTACTACATTTGTAGTCTTAATCGATTGACATGCTGATCAATCGCTTTCTTATTGATTCTCAGGACCTTTCTTTACGCCCATTCTCGACAGCCCCCCCCCCACCAACTTGCGTATTCAAAAGCTGAATTCTCGAATATTCGTGTATTCTCTCGTTATTCTCGCAAAAACCCTTGATTTAAGTCTTCGAACCCATTGCATAAGCAAACTCTTTTGAAAATTCTGCAATAGAACCGCCCAAAATCGTTTTAAATTCTTGCAGTCCCCGCTAATCCATCATTTTTCTTTCAATCTTTTCCTGAATTCTGCTGATAACCGAATTTTGACACTCAATTCTTACATACCCTTTTACCACTTCCGAAAAACCAAGTTAGCGGCTTCGGACTCCGAGGGATATCATTCGACTGATATCTCTATTTTTGCGACCTCCCACTTTCCAACCAACCCAGAAAACAGTTCCTAGAAACTGCCACTATCCTGTAAACCTGATTCAAGCGGGCGTGTTTTACGCCGTGATTGCAATGCGCATCCGACTTCACTCGCCATTGAAAACCTTACGACTAAAGAGAATATACAATGATTAAGATCAAAGTGTTACCATTAATTGCAGCAGGGATCGCGATCGCCGCTTCCAGCTCATTATTTTCAGCTCCAGCACTGGCGGAGACTCGTTCTACTCTAAAGGACTGGGTTGAGCTCAAAAAGCTTGTTTCCGAGGAAAGCAGCAAATGGAGAGTCGAAAAGGAAACCCTGAACGAGTCTATCGATTTGCTCACTAAGGAAATCGAAAAGCTCGACGAGCAGATTACTTCGATGCAAAGCGAAGCGGACGCAGCTCAGCTCGAACGCCAATCTCTTAACAACGAAGATGACGAACTCAAGCAAGCCGCGGCAGTGGTTAAGCAAGTCGCCAGCGACCTGGAAAGAGACACTCTTCAACTCTTAGAGCAATTTCCGAATTCCCTGCAGAAGAAGCTCAAACTTCTCACTGAACGTATTCCCAAGACTCCCAAGGCAGCCGATCAACTCGGCCTGTCGACCCGCATTCAGTATGTGATCGGTATCCTCGGTGAAATTGAAAAGTTCAACAAGCAAATCTCCGTCGAAGAAACGATGCAAAACATCGGTGGATCTGACGTAGCCGTAAAAACAATGTACATCGGCCTATCAGTCGGTTACTACGTCGATGGTACTCGCACGGAAGCCGGAATCCTTCGCCCTGCAAAAGGCGGATGGCAAAAGGAAGCCCGCAACGATCTCGCTAACGAAATCGCCACGGCAATTGCCGTTTACGAACGGGAAGAAACCGCTCAATTCGTTAACTTGCCAGTTAACGTTAACTGAACAGTAGAGCCATCAAGTAGAACCACAGATTAATTTCAAAAAACATGAAAGCGGTTAAATTACTCACTGTCGGACTAGTGCTCGCTAGCAGCCTATCCCTTTTCGCCCAACCAAAATTCGCTGACGTCGCCAAGGAGGCGCAGCAGGCTGTCGTAGACGCCACGAAGGAACTCGCAGATTTGCGTTCAAGAATCGCGGATGAGAAGATTCCAATCTCTCGAACCCTTACTCAGCTCGAAAGCCAAGTACAAGAAAAGCGCTCGGAATATGATCGCGTCGTCACAGCAGCTGAAAATCGCTCAGTAGGGCTCAGTGCTTTGCAAAACACCGTCGAGAAACGTCGCGATGAAAACATCTACCTGAAGAACTTGATGTCTAGTTACATCAAGCAATTCAGCACGCGGATCGACGAATCCGAACTCCAGGCGCATGAAGATATCATCGCTGCAGCAGAACAAATCCTAGAAGGCAATGCTCCTGATTCGGAAAAGTTCGCGACTCAGATCAAAGTGCTCGAAGCCTCCTTGGAGCGTGTTGGCAACATCGTCGGCGGCTACAAATTCGCTGGTAGAGCTCTCGGCGAGAACGATCGCGCAGTTGACGGAAACTTCATCCTCATTGGTCCCTTCGCTTTCTTTGGCGACGGTGGAACGAGTGTAGGTTTCTCTAAAGGACGCCCCAATGCGGCTTACCCGCTTGTTAAGAGCGACGGCCTGCTTCCCGAGACCATCGCCACGATCAGCGCAACCACGCAATCAGGCGAAGGCATCCTTCCAATCGACTCGACTGAAGGTGACGCATTCAAGCTCGCGGAACTCGTTGAAACGCCAATCGAGCATGCTCTCAAGGGTGGTACCACTATCTACATCATCCTCTTGCTCGCCCTTTGCGCCCTACTCGTTGCGATCTTCAAACTCTTCGAAATCAACTCCGTTAAGCGTCCACGCTCCGGAGCCCTTCAACAGATCCTTGATCACTTGAATGCTGGTAAGAAGCAGGAAGCCCTCGAAATCGCCAATTCAGTCGACGGTCCATTCGGCGACATGCTGGTCGCCGGTGTCGAACACCACGACGAAGAAAAGGAACTGCTCGAAGAAATTCTCTACGAACGCCTTCTTGCTGCTCAACCGAAGCTCGAACGCTTCCTTGCCTTCATCGCCCTGACGGCTGGCGCTGCACCTCTATTAGGTCTTCTCGGAACGGTTACTGGCATGATCAAGACCTTTAAGCTGATCACCGTATTCGGTACGGGTGATGCGGCTTCTCTGTCATCTGGTATTTCAGAAGCGTTGATTACCACTGAGTACGGTCTGTACGTGGCGATTCCCGCCCTCCTCGCTCAAGCGCTCCTGACCCGACAAGCCAAAGGCAAACTCGGTGAAATGGAACAAGCTTCCGTTGCATTCGTTAACGGTCTCAGCAAGAAAAGATAAGCGTCGATCGGGAGCCTCTTAACGAAAAACGGACGTCACGAAAAAATGATCAACGTAAAATCGAAAATGCTCCCGAAATCTAACAGTCTCGCCAAGCAGCGTGATGGTAATATTTAACGTAAGAAACTGAGGCCCCATGGGAAAAAATAAAAAGTCCATGTCAGCTACTGACGATGTTGAAGAAATCAACATCTCGCCGCTGATTGACATGGTATTCATCCTTCTGATCTTCTTCATCGTTACTACGGTATTCGTCGAAGAACCCGGAGTAGATGTCGTCAAACCCTTCGCTTACAATGCGGAAGATCTCGCCAAGAACTGTATCATGATTGCGGTAACGGAATCGGACAACGTTTTCTACGGCGGCGAAGAAGTCGGTCTGGCCGGAATTCGCGTCAAAGTACGCCGCATGATCAAGGAGAACGAAAGTTACCCAGTGATCATCCAAGCGGACATTGGCGCAACCAACGGCACGGTTGCTCGCTTAATTGACGAATGCAAACTGGCAGAAGTTCCAGCGTCGAACATTCACCTATCTCTAGAAAGGCTAAACAACTAGTCGAGGCGCTCTCAAGCACAACGAATAGCATATTTTCTACTATGAGAAATAAAAAGCATTTAGGCGAAAGCGATGAGATGACCGAGATCAACATCTCCCCGTTGATCGACATGGTATTCATCCTCCTTATCTTCTTTATCGTTACTACGGTATTCGTTGAAGAAAAGGGAATGGCTGCAAACACGCCGGATCCGGCGCCCGCAGAGGACCAAGATGAAGAAAAAATCCGTCTCTCTCTTACAATTAAGAAGAATGGCGAGGTTTTCTCCAAGCTAGGACCAGTCGAAAAGAACATCGGCGTGGGCGGCGTACGAGCGCTTGTCCAACAGGAAATGCAACGCGAACAGTACCCGATCATGATCAACGTTGAAAAGGAATCTTTGGTCGCGACCTACGTAACGGTTCACGACACATGTCTGATAGCTGGCGCTGAAGGAATCACGATGAAAGTAATACAGTCAGAATAATACACGACCCTTCTGATCTGTTAACCACTGTAATATTAATTTAAGAACCAAATCAAAATGACTAAGAGCAACCTATTAAAATCTGCTTTATCTGGTCTCCTCTGCGCCGCGGGAATTCTTTCCGCATCGGCTCAGCTCGAATACAACGCCGAGGAATTCTGGAGCCAACCGCACATTCGTGAAGCCTATCTCGGCAACTACGAGCTCAATACGAAAACCGAGCCAAAGCTAAGCGAGACTGAACAAGAAGTTTTCAGAGAGCTCCTCGAGCTCATGAAGACCGACAAGAACGCAGCTCTGCAAATGCTTCTTACGAACATCACTCCCGAGTCTAGCGGCGCCATGGAATTCCTGGTAGGCAGCTTGTACGGCGAACGTGACGACGTTGAGAATGCGATGAAGTACTTCACTCTGGCGGTCGAAAAGTACCCGAACTTCCTAAGAGCTCGTCGTAACTTGGCTATCATGCTTGTCCAAAATGCGAAATTCGAAGAGGCGATAGGACACTTCATCAAGGCTATCGATCTTGGTTCTCGTGACACGACTACTTTCGGACTTCTCGGACTTTGCTACGTCAATGGCAGCAAGTTCATTTCTGCGGAGACCGCCTATCGCGAAGCCATCATGCTCAATCCGAAGATCAAGGATTGGCAGCTCGGTCTTGCGAAGTCGCTTCTCAATCAAAAAAAATACGAAGAAGCAATTGCCGTACTCGAAGAGATTTTACTCGACGAGCCAGAAAACGAAATCATCTGGATAAGCCAAGCGAATGCTTACCTCGGTCTCGATGACCCCGAGACAGCCGTCGCCATTCAGGAAATCGTTGATCGCCTCGGTAAGTCCACCGCTGCCTCTCTCGAATTCATGGGTAACATTTACATGTCCCGTAATTTGAACGACCTCGCCCTCACCTACTATCGCAAGGCGATCAAGAAGGACCCGAAGCGCTCGGTTAAAACTCACGTCGATACTGCTGACATTCTTGTGGGACGTGGAGCATTCGAAGAAGCTGAAGTGCTCATTAAAGATATCCGCAGCTCTTACGCTGACAGAGTTGCGAAGAACCAAGACACTCGCCTCCTCCGCATGGAATCGCACATCGCGATGAATAATGGGGAGATCGAAGTCTTCATTCCTATCCTCGAACGACTCATTGAGAACGATCCACTCGATGGCGACGCCCTAATGATGCTCGCTGACCACTACACTTCGCAGGCCACGATCGATGGGTTCTCCCGTGCCGATCTCTATTACGAACGCGTAGCCAAGATCACTGAATTCGAAGTTAAGGCATTGATTGCCTGGGCCCGTTCTTATGTATCTCGCGAACAATACGGAAAAGCTATTCCACACCTCGAACGTGCGAATACCCTCGAACCACGTCCGTTCATTACGCGCTATCTAGAAGGCGTTCGCAAGATCCACATTGCGAATAGCGGTTACTAAAGAAACCTCGAAACCTTTTCTCAAAAGGCGGAAACCGAAAGGTTTTCGCCTTTTTTTGGCTCTGGTTACCGCCTCGGTCTAGCGGGATTATTTTCCGTAACGACGCTTGCTGCGATTCGCTTTCCGGTTCTTTCCGAAATCACCAGAACGCAAAGAGTCGATTTGATCTCTCAAGAGCGCGGCCCGTTCGAATTCCAGTTTTGCAGCGGCTTCATCCATCTCTATAGTCAACTCTTGGATGACCGCCTCGACGTCATCATCTTCGCCGATCATGAGCGGCGAATCTTCTGCAGTAGCCTTGCCGTCCTGCAAACTCGCTTGGACCGGTCGTTTGATACTCTGAGGAACGATTCCATTAGCGTTATTATACTCGATTTGCCGAGCGCGTCGCGACTCGGTTTTTTCGATTGTTCGCTTTATGGAATTGGTCATGACATTCGCGTAGAAAATCACTCGCCCCTTTTCGTGTCTGGCCGCTCTCCCAGCCGTCTGTATCAAACTCGTTTCACTTCGAAGAAAACCCTCCTTATCAGCGTCTAGGATGGCAACCAGAGCCACTTCTGGTAGATCGAGTCCCTCTCGAAGCAAATTAATTCCTACGAGAACGTCGAAGTCTCCAGCCCTTAAACGTCGCAGAATCTCCACCCGCTCAATGGCGTCGATATCCGAATGCAGATACTCGACCTTGATTTCATGGTCTCGCAAATACGACGTAATATCTTCCGACAAACGTTTGGTTAACGTCGTTACTAAAATACGTTCGCCAGACTCAATAGCCTCAGTAACTTCGCTAATCAAATCTTCGACCTGCCCCTTTGTCGGGCGAATTTCGATAATCGGATCAAGCAGGCCGGTCGGTCGAATAATCTGTTCGGCGATCACCTGGCTTTTCTCCATTTCATATTTGGCCGGCGTGGCAGTAACAAAGAGGGTCTGCCCCGTAACTTCGGTGAATTCCCGGAAATTCATTGGCCGGTTATCCAAAGCGGACGGCAAGCGAAAGCCGTGCTCAACCAACGTGGTTTTACGCGAACGATCTCCGGCATACATCGCCCCAATCTGAGGAATCGATACGTGGCTTTCATCTACGAATAGCAGAAAATCCTTATCGAAGAAATCGATCAAGCAGGAAGGGCGATCGCCAGCTTTTCGTCCCGACATTTGCATCGAGTAATTCTCGATGCCATTGCAAAAGCCCACCTCTTTCAGCATTTCCAGATCGTAATTCGTCCGCATGCTTATCCGCTGTGCTTCGAGCAGTTTGCCTTCGCCTTCGAGTTTGGCGACTCGTTCCTTGAGCTCTTCGCGAATGAGCTCGATCGCCAGTTCCGTTTTGCCGCGCGCTCTTACGAATTGGTTAGCCGGATACAGATTGAACTGATCCAGCTTTCTGATGACCGAACCCGTCATAGGATCGAATTCGGAAAGCTGTTCGATTTCATCGCCCCAGAATTCGATTCGAAGTCCCTTTTCCAAATACGCAGGCATCACATCTACGACGTCGCCGCGTACGCGAAAACGCCCTCGCTCCAAATTGACGTCATTCCGTTCGTATTGAGTTTCGATGAGCCGATTGAGTAAAACATCTCGTCCAAGCTCTTCGCCTTGACATAAAGGAATCATCAATTCCTCGAAATCCTCCGGCGAACCCAATCCATAGATACAAGAGACACTTGCCACCACGATAACGTCTCGGCGACTGATGAGGCTACTTGTAGCCGAAATTCGAAGCCGTTCGATTTCATCGTTTATCGAAGAGTCTTTTTCTATAAACGTATCGGTCGATGGTACGTACGCTTCGGGCTGATAATAATCGTAGTAACTCACGAAATATTCCACGGCGTTATTCGGAAAGAAATTCTTGAATTCCGAATACAACTGAGCCGCTAAAGTCTTGTTGTGCGAAATCACAAGTGTCGGTCGTTCGCACCGAGCGATGATATTCGCCATGCTAAACGTTTTACCCGAACCCGTAACGCCCAATAGCGTTTGATAACGATTGCCTTCGTTAATCGAAGCAATCAACTGGCCAATCGCCTCGGGTTGATCGCCCATTGGCTTATAATCTGCCTTCAGGTCGAAGAGCATATTCCCTCCTCTATCTAGTTTGCCAAGTCTTCTTCAACCGGACGGTTGAATACCTCTTCATCAAGCTGCTCTTCGGACTTGGCGACGATACACGTTATCGCCGCATCCCCAGTCACATTTACAGCAGTGCGAACCATATCCAACAAACGATCGATCCCGATGATAAGACCAATCTTGTCTGGCGGCAATCCGACCAAGCCCAGCACCATGGTCAACATCACTAAACCCGCGCTCGGCACGCCGGCAGTTCCCACTGAAGCCATTGTCGCGGCTAGGATTACGGTGAGATACTGAGTAATGGAAAGATCGATACCTGACATCTGGGCGATAAACACCGTCGCAACCCCTTGCATAATGGCGGTTCCATCCATGTTAATCGTCGCTCCCAAAGGAACTGTAAACGAACCGATTTTATTGCTAACGCCCAAACGTTCTTCCGTTGCTCTCAGCGTGATCGGAATCGTTGCGTTGCTGCTTGCCGTACTGAATGCAAACATCTGGACGTTTCGAAGTTTTTTGAAAAACACGAATGGGCTCACTCCGGTAAACACTTTCAGCATAGTCGGATAAACGACAAATGCATGAATAAGAAGGACCACGACCACTAAAGCGAAATACTTGCCCAAAGCGAAAATCGTTTCGAAGCCTTCGGTCGCGAATACTTGAGCAATTTTCGCAAACACGCCAAAAGGAGCCATCAGCATCACGAGAATAACCAATTTCATGATCACCTCGTTCATATCCTTGAAAAAGCTCAAAACGCGCTCTCCATGCTTTCCAGAAACCACAAGCGCTACCCCGAAAGCCAACGCTGCCGTAATGATCTGCAACATATTACCTTCGATGAATGCCGACCCGATATTGACGGGAAAGATATCAATGAAAACGTTGAGCAAACTTTTGGTCTCGCCTGGTTCGAAATCGTTAAGCACAAGCGTCGCCACCCCCTCGCCAGGACGAATCAAAAGCGAAAAGACAATTGCTATCGTAATCGCTATAGCGGTCGTGCCTAAGTAGAGCGCCAGCGTCTTCAGTCCGACCGTACCCAGCTTTCGGACATCGTCCATTGCTGCCGTGCCGCATACGAGCGACACGAAGACCAACGGTACGACAAGCGCCTTCAAACTGCGGATAAACGCCTCGCTCAAAAACTCGAAGAAACCGTTTATCACCCAATCCGCTACGAAACTATGCGTCAGTACCGGATGGTTCTTGCTATCCAAAAGTAGCTCGCCCGTTTTGGGATCTACCACGAATTCCACGAATTGTGAAAGGGTCAGACCTGTAACGGCTCCCACGACCATTGAAATGAGAATATAGCGCGTTAGCCTTATCTTTTGTAAATCCATATTTTTGCGGGACTTGCGAGGTTATCGAAAGAGACAAGTCCAACCCAACTGCACCGCAATCCAAGACATCCGGCAACGTCAAAATATGTCTAAGAGCCCGTTAAACAAACCGAAGCCTGCTGACCTCGCGACTGCGAGAACCCCGAAACTGCCAATGCATTACCTTCGCGGTCCCCGAAAACAACGCCCTTACCTTGAAAAACTTAGGTAACGGACTTGAAAAACGGGCTCTAATCAAACCAACCTGAAACCGTGCACCCTTCCCAACGCTCTGCCCTAAATACCCTTGCCGTTGCAGCCGCTGATTCTCACGGCGATAAATCCCTAGACTCCTAGGATCTTTAGGGCGGCATTGCGTATCCCTGCCCAAAATCGAGTTGGTCCCGTACCCTGGCCCTTCGAAATCTCCTGGCAAAAAAACGTTCCTTTACCACAGAACAGGTCATCGAAAAGCGGATTGAATCCGCGGAAATATGCCCAAAAGGTTTCTGCCTTAACCGCTCCGAAATCCAAGTCCGGACTGAATCCAATTGTTGAGTTTTGGTTAGTTCGTCGACCGGCGACTTGATCGGAATCTATACGTTCTATCCGGACGCCGCGTATTCCCGCAACGACTAGCCGGCAAGGACCGACGAATTCGAAATAGCGAAATTGCAAGGTCATCCAAGCTTGAGCCCTAACGAAGCTCCACCTTCGCCGGATCACCACGGGAGAACCATTCGTAGAGACCAGGCCAACCAAGTGGCTTGGACGCAAAATGATCGAACCATTCTCTGGGATGTCGATTATGCTAAGCTCCATATTCGCTTCATGTTGAGTTGAAGCGGTTATTCGTCCGGAAATCGCAGCACCCTGCGGCGTGAATTCTATTAGCTCCACAAGACCCGCCGCGAGGCAAGTCACTGGTATCTGCCAATTCAATACAAATCGATTTTTTCGATCCAAGTGTTCGTCCGAAGCCTGCAAGTACGATTCCTTAATCCAAGCTCGCTCCTTGCCTCGCAAAATTAATGCGACTGAAACGCCGCCATCCAACGTAGAGGGAGCCTCTAGCGCTTCCTTCGAAAACCGAATTGGCTTTGCTCTCTGGAAAATTGGCGCAATTGCATAATAGGCAAAAGCCTTGAGCAGCAAAGGACCGAGAATTATAGCCGTGAGAGCATATGGCAGGTAAGGCCGTACTGTTTTCCATGACGAATCGAGATATCGTGCGACTTCCGACGAACTCGACTCCAATTTTCCTATATGCTCTTCCAGGCGTCGGGCTTCTTCGCTAAGGCTCGCTCGCGTAATTCGAAGTTCGGAATTCCGTCCGCGCAGCGTATCGATTAGCGGCCCTAGTCGGGTAGAATCTACCCTGCCCTCGGCCAATTGCTTGTCGACTGCAGCCTTTTCTTCTGCGGAAGAAAAGAGGTATTCGATTTTCGAAAGAAATCCCTCCAAGCGTTCGACTAGAGCATTTGCCGTTTCCAACTGCTGAAGCGCCGTATCGAGTTCTCCGGCAACTGTTTGGATTTCCGAATGGATCCCATCCAGTCGAGAATAAACCGCTCGGGCATTGCCTTGAGCCTCAGTCAATAGGACAATCCGT
>Ga0233432_10005180_pt1 | contig 11382 bp, 8 predicted proteins | sample SI_122_August201_6_FD_179870 | JGI IMG/M metagenome (GOLD analysis project Ga0233432, IMG submission 179870) | Seawater microbial communities from Saanich Inlet, British Columbia, Canada - SI_122_August2016_10_MG | ecosystem: Environmental > Aquatic > Marine > Inlet | place: Canada: British...
CAAGTGGTCGAATTTCCTTTTCCCATGAGGGCATGGACAAGACGAGATCCATGTTCGAAAAACTCGACCGCAACAAGATTCCGGAAATGTTCGACGTTTTCGATTACCCAAACCCCGGGCTCGTGTCGGGCAATCGAAACGCCAGTACGGTTCCCACGCAGGCTCTCTTCATGATGAACAACGGATTTGTACTCAAGGAGGCGACGGTTGCAGCGAATAAAATCCTCGCGGACAAGAGCCTCGAGGACGAGCAACGCCTTGTCCTTGCTTACCTGACCTGCCTTGGCCGGGAACCCAGTGAGGCCGAAAAGACGCTTGCCCTGGCTTATTTGAAGGGCAATAGTAATGAGACAGGTGCCCAAGAGGCTTGGAGTGGTATCATTCACGGTCTTTTCGGATGCATAGACTTTCGTTATTTGAACTGATAAATACTAGAGAAACCATGCAACAATTCGGTCCAGCCTTTACCCGCCGAGCTTTGCTCAAATCAGCCGCTTGCGGTTTTGGTTCTTTGGCTTTGGCGGGTATACAGGATACTTTTGCACTTTCGGGCAATCCCTTGGCCGCTCAGTCTCCGCTGATTCCACAACGGGCCAAGCGCGTGATATTCATTTTCATGGCCGGTGGTCCCAGCCACGTCGATACCTTTGATTACAAGCCCACCCTTTTTGAAAAGGACGGCAAGGACGTCGATTTTGTCGGTGTGCGGACGGGAACCTTCGGCAAGCAAAGCAAAAGGAAGCTGATGAAACCCTTGTGGGAATTCAAGCAGCATGGTGAGTGCGGACAGCATGTTTCGTCTCTTTTCCCTCATATTGCCGGGCAGGTGGACGATCTTGCCTTTATCCACTCGATGCACACCGAGGGGGTGGCTCACGGGCCTTCGACTCTTTTCATGCATACGGGGGCAACGAACTTGGTGCGTCCATCCATGGGAAGTTGGGTTTCCTATGGTTTGGGTACGGAGAACGAAAACCTGCCGGCCTATGTTTCGATTTGTCCGATGGCATCCAAGGGCGGTCCTAGGAATTATGGAAACGCCTTTCTCCCGTCGATCCATCAGGGCACCGCTGTCGGGCGGGCGGGTAATCCGAATGATGCGAGGATACGCAACATTGACAATGCGATGCTTTCTTCCGCCCAGAGAAAGAGCCGTTTCGATTATATGCAAAGCCTCAATGCCCTCCAGCTCAACACGGCGGGAGCGGATGACGGCCTGGAAGCCACCGTAAAGAACTACGAGTTGGCTTGGCGCATGCAGATGGAAGCACCCGAACTCACCGACTTATCCGGCGAGACGGAGGCAACCAAGAAAATTTACGGAATCGGAGAGAAAGCAACGAACTCCTTTGGTAAGCAATGCCTGCTTGCCCGTCGGATGGTCGAGCGGGGAGTCCGTTACGTCAGCGTAAACTATTCGGACGAGTCGAACAATCCGCGTTGGGATCAACACAGTAACATGCCCAAGCATGCCGAGCATGCCCGTAATACCGACAAACCGGTGGCCGGACTGATCCGTGACCTCAAGGCTCGAGGCCTTCTCGAGGACACCCTGGTTTGGTGGGGGGGAGAATTTGGCCGGACGCCTTTTGCTCAAAGCAACAATGGACGGGATCACAACCCTCGCGGGTTTACTGTTTTTCTTGCTGGTGGCGGAATCAAGTCCGGTATTTCCTACGGTGCGACCGATGAGATCGGTGGCGTAGCAGTCGACAAGCGCGTTCATATGCACGATCTTCATGCCACGATTCTCCATGCCCTCGGTTTGGATCACGAAAAACTGACCTATCGTTACTCGGGCAGGGACTTTCGACTGACCGACGTTGCCGGGCGGGTCGTTCACGATCTGTTTGCCTGAGCGGGGTTGCCCAGCTCTGATTTCTAGGCATGAAAGCCATTCTTCTTCAGGAGCACGGAAGTACAGCGGGATTTTCCATCGGAGAAATCCCCAAACCGGAGATTTGCCCAGGTCATGTTTTGGTCAAAGTCGCCGCCTCCAGCGTTAACCCGGTGGATTACAAGATTCGCCAAGGGCTTTTGCCTGTCGGGCCGGACCTGCCCGGGCTTTTGCATGGAGACTTGGCGGGTACGGTGAGCCAAGTTGGTGAAGGGGTGGAAGGTTTTGGCGAGGGAGACGAAGTTTATGGCTGCGTGGGCGGATTCAAAGGAATGCCCGGGGTCTTGTCGGAATATGCCTTGGCGGATGCCCGGCTACTTTCAACAAAGCCGAGCAACCTCTCGATGGTGGAGGCGGCTACCCTCCCCCTTGTCGGTATTACTGCCTGGAATGCCTTGATCGACCGGGCTCAGGTAAGGGCAGGTCAAAGAGTTCTCGTTCATGCATCCTGCGGCGGTGTCGGTCACCTAGGGCTTCAATTGGCCAAGGCCTTTGGAGCCGAGGTTCATGCCACGGCATCCGATGATCGCAAGATGGCGATCGGACGCGAACTGGGAGCCGACCGAATGATCAATTACAAACAAACCGGAGTGGAAGCGTACCTGCAAAGTGAAACGCAAGGAGCAGGGTACGATGTCGTTTTCGATACGGTTGGAGGAAAGTGCCTGGATGATTCCTTCCAAGCGGCCCGGATCGGTGGGAGTGTGGTTTCGATTGCCGCCCGATCCACCCATGATCTGACCCCTGTCCATATCAAAAGCTTGAGTCTGCACGTCGTCTTCATGCTCCTGCCCATCCTTCGTGACGAAGGCCGGGAAAGGCATGGGGAAATACTCGGGGAATTGACGAGCTTAGTGGAAGCAAGCAAACTGAGACCGCTCGTGCATGAGGAGGTTTTCGATTTTCAGGAGGTGGGCCGGGCCCACGATGCTCTGGAGTCAGGTTTGGCCGTGGGCAAAGTCGCCCTGCGGGCCAACTGGTAAGAGGCATTCTGATTTTATGACACGGCTTGGGGTTGCTTTTTGGGCAACCTACCGCTACTTATATACACAGTTCTTTTACATTTAGCCATTAGCTGCATCCATAGAAAACCCAAAAGGGTTACCAACCGAGCACGAGAGCTGCTACGGTGGAACAAAGTCTTTTCAGACAGGATGCGCGGTTTTGGCACAACCGAAAACAACGCTCTTCTCGCAATATTCGCGAGAGAAGCGTGTAACACACCGAAAGGAAATACGCGCAATGAATAACCTAGTATCAACTCAAAGCGAAGAGCTTGCTCTTCGTATCGATGATTCGAACCTAAACCACCATCTCTGGAACAACAACGGTACCTGGTGGATCCATTATACGGTCTACCCGACCCCCGTGACTGTTGAAAGAATCAGGAACTCCCTCAAGACAAAGAGTCTTCGCGAAGCCCGGAGCCGTCGTGATGAAATCCTAGACGAGCTCTTGGGTAAGGCTGGTAGACTGGCCGCCTAATTAAACGAAAAGTCCGTTTGAGTCTTGCTTTGGAAACCTTTGGGTTTCATCACAATTGTTGTGAAACCTACTCATTTGCAAAGTTTCGGTTGCTTTTTGCTGATCGTTCTCTTTACGAGTTCGTTTTCAGTGACTGCTCAACCCAAAGGATATCTCTATGACGAATCAAAGGTCGCGCCCTATGAATTGCCCGACCCTTTGGTTTGCCTGGACGGGACGAAAGTCACGGATTCCAGTACCTGGCTTAAGAAGCGCCGCCCTGAAGTTTTGAGCCTGTTCGAGGAAGAGGTCTTTGGACGCTCTCCCGGGAAACCCAAGGCGATGCGCTTCGAGGTAGTCGAGGAAGCCAAAGAGGCCCTCGGAGGGAAGGCCACCCGCAAGCAGGTCGTGATCCATCTGGGTAAAGGCAAGAAGGCGCTCACAGTTAATTTACTGGTATACCTGCCTCGAAAGGCCAAGGGTCCCGCAGCCGGATTTCTTACCATTAATTTCATGGGTAACCACACAGTGAATGCCGATCCCGCAATCCGCATTCCAACTTCCTGGGTACGCAATGGGAACGGGGTCAAGAACAACAAGGCTATGGCCGAAGGCCGTGGTTCCCGTGCTTCGCGCTGGGCAATCGATGCGATCATCGACCGGGGTTATGCCTTTGCGACCGTGTACTACGGAGATATCGATCCTGATTTCGACGATGGATATGAAAATGGGGTTCATCCGCTCTTCCCACCGAAAGACCCCACGAAACGCAAACCCACCGACTGGGCTTCTATTGCCGGATGGGCGTGGGGTCTGAGCCGTTGCCTGGATTATCTGGAGACGGATTCCGCGGTAGACGCCAAACGGATCGCGGTCATGGGGCATTCCCGTCTCGGCAAGACCTCCCTGTGGGCGGGGGCTTGGGACGAACGCTTTGCCTTGGTTATTTCCAATAACTCTGGGTGCGGAGGGGCGGCCTTGAGCAGGCGTAAATTCGGAGAGACAGTTAAGCGGATCAATACCTCATTCCCTCATTGGTTTTGCGAAAACTATAAGAAATACAACGACAAGGAGGGAGAGTGTCCCGTGGATCAGCACATGCTGATCGCCCTATCCGCCCCCCGGCCCGTTTACGTGGCCTCCGCCGAGGGTGACCGTTGGGCCGATCCAAAAGGAGAATTTCTATCCGCTCTGGGTGCGGAGCCGGTCTACCAATTGTTCGGTCACAAGTTCGGAGTCGTCAAGCAACCGCCCGTCGACCAACCCGTCCACGGACGAATCGGCTACCACGTCCGCACGGGCAAGCACGACGTAACTTCATATGATTGGCGTCAATACCTCGACTTTGCCGACAAGCACCTGAGGTAAGGATCCTCATTTAATCGCTTTTTATTTAAATTTTTATCTTCATGAATCTAGGCCTCTATCTTTATCTAAGCTTGGTCACGGGAATTTTGTTTTCGGTTTGCAAAGCTGAGGAACCCATTGACACGATCGCTTTCGGTTCCTGTCTCAAGCAAGCCCGCCCCCAACCCATTTGGGAAAGCGTTCGAGCGAGCAAGCCCGATGTTTTTGTCCTTTTGGGCGACAATATTTATGGGGATACCCGCGATATGGAGAAGCTAAAAGGGAAGTGGGACACCTTTTCAGCTTTTCCCGAATTTAAGAAACTTCGGGGGGATTGCCGCCTTCTCGCCATTTGGGACGATCACGATTATGGGGAGAACGACGCCGGTCTGGAATTTCCTCAAAAGGTAGAATCACAACAGCTTTTCCTTGATTTCCTTGGCGAGCCAAAGAGTTCGCAACGCCGTAAAACTCCTGGTATTTACGATAGCGTAATGATCGGACCGAAAGGCAAACGCGTTCAGTTCATCCTTTTGGATACCCGCTATTTTCGCACCGCCTTGAAACGCTCCCCGGAAAGAGAAAAGGGTAAGGGTCCTTATGGACCGAACGACTCCGACAAAGCCGAAATCCTTGGCGAAGCTCAGTGGAGATGGCTGGAGAGCACCCTTCGCGAACCAGCAGACCTTCGGATAATCGCATCTAGCATTCAAGTTGTTTCAACGACCCATGGATGGGAAACCTGGGGAAACTTCCCGAAAGAACGGGAACGGTTTTTCGAGTTGCTCAAGAAAACCAAAGCCAAAGGAGTGGTCATCTTGAGCGGCGATCGGCATTCCGCCGAGATATCCAGGCTCGAGGGTATTCTGCCCTACCCTCTCTTTGACATTACCTCTAGCGCCATGAATCAGAAGCAAAGACCGCAAGAAGAAACAAACCCCGATCGAATTGGGAAACGTTATTTTGACGAAAATTTCGGGTTGCTGAAGATCAACTGGGCTCAAGCTTTGCCCAAGGTAAACATTCAAATCCGGGATTTGAGCGGGAAGGTGGTTCGGGCGTCTATGGTTGAATTTCCCTAATCGGTCGAATCTCCGAAACCGCCAAGCTTTTACTCAAAGAGCGCTGGGTCCGTTCCCAAGCAACCACGAATTCGTGAAACTGAATCTTTTTCGTCCTCTAAGCGTGCCAAGGCATCTTCGGCGAATTCTTTTCTTGCTTTGATTCCAAGCTTTTCGCAAGCCTCCCGGTTGGCCATGTCGGCGAGAAATTTATCCAAATATTCGACCCGTTGACTCCAATAATTTCTCGTTACCGAAAGACGGGTTTTCAATCGTTCTTCGTACCAATCGCTTGCGAGAATCTTTTGCGGGTTGAACAGAGCTCGAAACTCTTTGTCCAATAGGCCTTTGCCTTCCCAATTTCCATGGTACATGACCTCAAGCAAGGCCCGAAGCGGGGGACAGGCTTTTTCAATGGAGCCATCGTCAAAATACCTTTTGGCAATCAGTTTGCCCGCCTCCACCAAGTTATTCAAGCTGTCCGCATATTGATCGGCATCCTGAAGTTCGGGTTGGAGCATGTCCTCAGGAAATACTGAAACGGGGTCAGTGAAGATACGTCCAAGAAACTCGTGAGTGAAGCTACGGGTGATTCGATAACCTAAAAATTCCGTAGGCAAGTCAGTTCCTTCATGGCTAAAGCATGGCACCTTTTCCAGGTATCCCTTTTCGATCATATCCTTCGGATCGTTTTCATAATCTCTCAAACGGCTCCAAATTTCAGGAATAAGCAGGCTTACGTCATGATTGATTTTGTATTTCGGGCCAACGTATCCGGCCGAAGTGACAAAGGCTCCCTGCCCTGTCGCAGCATAGGAAACCAAGGCTGCGTTAAGGTCATGAATGGGCAAAAGCGCGTTGAAAGGACTCTTGGTCATCGCTCCTTCGGACCCAGCTCCGGTGGTGGAGGGGGATTTGCCCGTCACCGACACGATGAAGTCAATGAAGAGCTCGGGTAGTTCGAGGTAGTGGATGGGGGCGAAGCAGCAAAGCGGCCGAATTCCGGCTTCCTTGTCCGCAGGATTGTTCCTGCGACCGGGAAGGACCGCCCGAACCGGGTAAAGAACGCTTTTGCCATCCTCCAATTCTCTCTTCAACCGAGTGCCCATTGTGGCCAAATGAACGGAGCGGGGATCGAACAAGTCAGGCCTTGTTTGAAGATAACGGGGGTTCTTTGTGATTTTTCCGTCCACGATGCGGGGATTGGCCGAGGAAACGAAAAAGTCTCCGTCTTCTCCCTTCTTGGCCACCCTCTTGATGAGCTTTTGCATGGGTTGGGTATATTTTTCAAAAGCCAAGGTTTGGCTTACCTGTTCCTCTGCTTCTTCCTTGGAAAGAGGCTGGAAATTACTGATGAAATTTCCCGGTTGAGACAAATCAATCTCGGTTTGTTTGTCAAAGCCGCGGTGAATGGCGTCGTCGGGACGCTGAAAAAGGCGGTACTCGCAATTATGGATGAATTTGGCCGATTGCTCGAAATTTCCCGGTCCAATATTATTCAACAAATTGATCGGTGCTACGGTTGAAGCGGTGATGTCATCCTCGGCAAGCAACTTGGAGGCGGGGATGAAATCCTTGCGCAGGGCGAAGAGCCGCCATGAACCGCTTTCGTCGAAACCGATCCGCAAGTGTCTCGTAATGAGCTTGGAACCCTCGTATCTGAGTTCATTTGCAGGCTGTCCATTGACCGAGTCGACACTGAAGCCTTTTTCCCAATCGTCTCCCCACTCGGACCGATGTCTGCGCTTGATGATGAGGATCAAGTCTTTGACTCGTTGTGGTATGGATTCGAGCCACTCGTTGAATTCGGGGGTGTAGAGCGATTTCGAAGGCGTGAGCAATTTGATGACCGAGCCAAGGGAACGGTTCGAGCTTAGGATCGACCTATTTCGTATGTCATGTTTGTCGGGATCGAGAAAACGGTCCGAAAAGTCCTTGTCCATGACTTCCTTAGCCAAGCTCATGTCCTTTTCCCAGTCCGCGACAAAAACTGGACCGCTGACGATCGCATCGGTGAGGGGTTTGGAAATCTCTGACTTGCCTCCTCCCGAAACCGTACATGGTTTGTGACAAAGAAAGCCTTCACCGACGGTCCCAACAAGCTTCCAGGGGCCATCGTTTTCGGTTTTTTTCATTTCGACCTTGTATCCAGAAGGAAGAACATAGGCGTAATTGGGCGACAAACGAAGCCTTTGAGTTTCGCTACCGGTTTTCTCCCAATGAATGGCCTGCTCTCGAAGACTGAATATTGCATGTTCAGGCAAATATACGATGGAGGGAAAACGGGGGTCGACGTAATGCCCCTCGGGAGCGTCTTGGTGTGAAAGTCCCAAAGTATCGAGAGTGTCGGCAAAGGTCTGTGGTGTGGAGGGAAGGATTTCCATTGGCTCGAACTCCTCGCCTAAGTCATAGCTTGGAAAAACAATGGTTCCCCCGGCATGTTCCTCTTCTCCCAGACCCGATAGGTTGGCCGAAAAACTGATCTGAGTTTTGACCTCCTTTTTGCAGTACCCGAAATAGTTGTCAGCCAACACAGTAACCACCATGCCGGACGAATCACGGAAAGTTAGCTTGAAGGGGTTACCGTCATTGTATGGTTCCAGAGGATCGTCGCAGAACATACCGTCCCTGATTTCACGCTCCGAAGCTTGCGCTTTGCTCGGAAGGTTCAGAGTTTGCTTGAGGGTTCCGGCAAGGTGTGGAGCGACGATTACGCAGCCGGTATGCCCAGTCCAATGCTCGATATCAAGGCCGGCGTCATTCTCGGCTAAAAAGGGATCTCCTCCATTGCCGAAGATACTTTCCACAAAGTCCAAATTGGCCACGCAACCACCCGGAGCGAAGAACCTGACTTCCAAGGATTTTTCCCTGATGAATCCCTCGACGGCCGGGCAGACGACGGGTCGAAGAAGGAGGGAAACCCAGCATTTGGCTGGATCATCCTCCCCCGAGGCAAAGGGAAAAACCATATCTTCTTGTGGAGGATTCAAAGCAATCCTCAGCAACTCCTTGGCTGCTGCCAAAGGTACGATTTTCTTGTCGTCGGGAGCAGGCAGCCCTACGTCGGCCACATGAAAGACACCGGAAGTGGTTCTGCGGTCACGGGACGGATTATGGAGAACCCCTTGGGCCACTCGTCTTGATTCTATGATTCCAGAGCTAAACAAATCTCTATCCCTGGGAAGCGAACCAACCCGGGCCAAACCATGCCGATCGAGAACGAATGACTCGGTTGGCAGACTCGGACGGTCCGTACCAAGGATTCGGGTGAGGAAATTCTGAATTCTTTCGTCCGCAGGGCATAGATGACCTCGGAGCAAACGCACCTTCTCACGGTATTCCTTGATCAAGGAACTGCTCAAGCGAAGGGCAGAATTTTTCGACTGATCGCCGACCGTCGGCAGTCCCAAGGTCGCGAGCTTCAGATTGGCGTAATTGACCAACTCTTTGTACTCCTTGGTTTGCGGGGCGTAACTTTGGCCGATGCCAAGAGATTTTTGCTTATCGTTGAGGTCGATGGATTGCATTTGAATAGGGGTTAAGTGTCAAAAGACTACAAGAAAGGATCGTACCAATTATCATTACTCTAAAAAATAGGTAACGAATATTCACTTTTCCACCCCGTGTCAAAGGGCGGAGTCAAACTTTTACCCAATTTTTAAAAAACCCAACCAATTCCAATCTTGAAGGAATTGCCGTTCCCATGATCAAGAATTCCCTGATGATCTGCAAAATCATGCTTCCATTCTATCCGCGAATGAATGGTGTCGTTGTGATTGAAGTAAAAGGCAGGCCCTGCTGAAAGTGTCTTCGATTCGTCGTCCTTGAAATGAAAATTGTTTTCCCAGAAAATTGAACCGTTTGAATTTTTGGTTTCGAAATTATACCCGAAATCAAGGGAGGATTCTAACTCGGCCGGCCTATCCCCATGAAAGATCCACCAACCCGTCCCGATCCCCCAATAAAAATTCGAGGTCTCGGCTTCATAACCTACACCTAAACCGGTCCCGAATTCTTTATAGTAAAAGTCGTACTCATCTTTGTCGGAAAGTGGAATTCGGAGCATCGGCTTGAAGGTCCAAGACCCACTCCTCCCGTCCAAATTGAAATACTTCTTCAGGGGAAGAGCGAGAGTCAGATCTCCTGCCCCCTTATCCTTCTGTATCTTCTTTGCGCCCAAGCCATCAGGCATTTCCCGTTCCGCAGCCAGCACGACAGGCAATTTGGCGGATATGCGGATCTCTTTCTTCCATGTGTATACACCCTCTATATGAAGAAGGTCGATCTGTTCTGAATAACCTTTGTAGAGTTGCTTACTACCTAACAGCAAATCATTTTCGGTCCGATGTTCGTAATGAACTTGGTAGCCCCACCCACCCGACCAGCGGGGCATCATATTCATAATCGGCTCGTCGGCATGTGCTCGAAAATGAGCACACAAAAGAATGACACTACAGACCGTGAGAAAGAAATGCACTCCGATTACAAAAACCGATTATTTGTGAGACTTATGATGGACGATTTTGATCGAAGCGTCCTTTTGGAATTTTAATGCATCCACATGACCGTCGTGCATTTTATACTCCTCAACAGCAATGTAGCCCGCGTCATCCACCCTCTCAATCAAATCTTTGTTGTCGGGGAGGTGCTTGTCCTTTAAGGCGATTTTAACAAGTTGCGTATCTGCATCCATATCAATGCCATCTTTAAATCGTTCTTTGTCCACGCCTTTCATCTTGGAAAGATTTTTCCGGACTCCGATAGCACAAGATGGGCAAACGAGACCTTTAACATAAATAAGAGAAATGCCTACAGATTCTGTGAGGACTCTCTTGGCTGCTTCGAGTCTTATTTCAGGAGTAACTTCGGGTTTGTCTTCGTTGGCAAATGAAGAAATGGCGGAAACGAGAGGGATAGAAGATACAAGTAGGATAGAGATCAATTTCATAATGCCTAATCTAGGTGAGAGGAAATGAATTCTCAACAAGTTTTTACCAAAAATTATGAATCAGGCGAAAGTAGCGATGATGCAAATAAGAATGGTGGGCCCGGTCAGATTCGAACTGACGACCAAGGGATTATGAGTCCCCTGCTCTAACCGCTGAGCTACGGGCCCGATAGTTGATAAATACTGAGCTACAGGGTTTTTCCTTGCCTTCACGAAACGCCTTTAGTAACCCATTTTTGTAACCCATGGTAAATGAGTAACCCAAAAGAGAAAGCTTTCGTGAAGGTGGCAGAGTGCCTGTATCGCAATACGTCATCGCAAACATACTATGCTTTTTTGAAAAGAAACGGAAGGCAAATCAGACGATCTCTCGGCACAAAGGACAGAAAGTTGGCCGAACGAAGATTGAAGGAATTTCGCGGAGAGGCCGACAAGTTATCAAAGACAGGACGAAACAAGATGACTTTCCGGGAACTGGGGACACTATGGGAACCGATTGCATCCACAAACCTCAAGCAATCGAGCGCGGACCGGGTGAAAAGATGCCTAAGAACCCTCTATGCCGTCTTTGGAGATCGTATCATATCTTCCATAGGCGTTCGGGATTGCGAGGAATGGGCCGTTGACCGGGGTAAAGGAATCGCCTCCTCAACTTTCAACAAGGA
>Ga0233432_10005181_pt1 | contig 11381 bp, 9 predicted proteins | sample SI_122_August201_6_FD_179870 | JGI IMG/M metagenome (GOLD analysis project Ga0233432, IMG submission 179870) | Seawater microbial communities from Saanich Inlet, British Columbia, Canada - SI_122_August2016_10_MG | ecosystem: Environmental > Aquatic > Marine > Inlet | place: Canada: British...
ACCAGCAGAACAACCAGCAGCAGAACCAGCAGCAGAACCAGCAGCAGAACCAGCAGCAGACACAGCAGAAACACCAGCACCTGAAGCAGCAGAAGCAGCAGAAGCAGCAGAAGCAGCAGAAGCAGCAGAAGCAGCTCCAGAACAAGGGGCAGACACAGCAGAAACACCAACAGAACCAGAAGCAGGACCAGAAGCAGGACCAGAGTCAGACCAGCAGAATAAGCCAAAGATGGACTTTGAACAAGCATATGATGAATTAAAGAAAAAGATTGAGGATTCGCCACAAGAAATGAAATTTTATAAAGGTCGAATTGACGAATTAACCAAAGCAGTTAATAATTTAATAGAAGAAATGAATAAAGAAAACCCCAAATGGAGAGATTTAATTGGAATAATCGCTATAGTGCATAATAATATTAGATTTTTAAAAGCAATATTTGACCAGGGTACGGATATGTATTCTACAGATACAAATTTAAAGGATATTTTAACAGTTATATCTGTTAATCCGGGAAAGGTAGCATTAAAACTTATTAAAGAAGGAAATGGAAATGATCTTAATACATATGCAGATACACTTGAAAGTAAAGGGCATCCTAAGATAGCCTTCACTATTAAGAAGTTGAATAAGAAACTTCAAGAGGGTGGTACAAGAAGAAAGACTACAAAGAAAAAGAAGACAAGAACTAGGAGAAAGAAGAGTAGAACTAGAAGAAAGAAGACTAGAACTAGGAGAAAGAAGACTAGAACTAGGAGAAAGAAGACTATGAGGAGAAAGAAGACTACGAAGAGAAAGAGGCGTTCTCGTCGTAAATAACTTTTATTTAAAAATTAAATTCTTATTTTTTATATAATGGATGATATTTATATTAAACCATTGAATTCTTTTCAGTTAAATTATATATCACTTATGCGTTTATTACCTATACGTGATATATGTATTAAAATATTAAAAGATAAAAAATTTATAGAAGATTCTGATACATTTAATTATCATTGTGATTTATGGGAAAATCATGCGTCTAGATTTTATCATTGTATAGATAATGATAAAAAAATCCATGGATATCTTCGTTTTTATTCATTTGTTCACGATGATAGAACATATATTACAGAAAGAGATAAAACTATGGATTATTTTATTTATACTGGTATATCATATCAAGTGCGTAATTTACTATTAGATTTATTGAAACACAATAGATATTATTTTGAAAATGATATACCGGATGATGAACGAGTAAAAATGTATATAAAAGATGATGATATTAAATATAGTATGTTAGCTAAGTTAATAATGGGTAAGTGTATATGCTCTTAATATATTTTTAATCATTATGATCAAATATCAATCAGGAGTAGGGGTTGGGTCAGAGATCGACTTTTTTTTCATGTACCGGTGTATTCCGTAGCCAACAAGACCAACAACTAAAAGACCACCTACTACTCCACCAATAATCATACCTATTTTGCCCATCGACATTCCATCCTCCTTTTGAGCAGCAGCAGCATCAGCATCAGCAGCGGGATCAGCATCAGCATCAGCAGCGGGATCATCAATGATAGGATCACTGCCACCGCCAGCAGCAGTTGGATCAGGCTCGAGCTCAGCACCTTCACCAGTATCATCTTCTGTTGTTTCAGTCTGTTCTTGTTGCTGACTTTCGTCATCTGTGCCCGTGTCAGTGTCAGTCATGAGTCCTTCCATGATTGCATAATTTTCTAAAACGACCATTAAGACTGTTGAAACTACAATAAATCCTATAACAAACTTATATTTAGACATTTATAATTATATAATATATTTTTTTAATAAATAATCTAATTATTATTATGGAAGAATACATTATTCGTGAAATAACAAGTAAACGTGGAAAATCTTATAAACATAAATATTATGATATGGATAAAAAAGAAATAAAAGATAAAAATTATATTAAGTTTATTACAGAAGGGATATATATTGCCCCTGCATATAAAAATGTTAAAATAAATATTGATAAAAAAGGTAAAGTTAGAGCTATCGGATATGATGATAAAGATAGACCACAATATATTTACAATAAAGAATTTATTGATAAGCAAAAAGATAAAAAATTTAATCACATGGTTGAGTTTGGAAAAAATTTTAATAAAATAAATAAATCTATAAATGAAGATTTATATAGTGTTAAAGAAACTAAAGAAAAACAAATAGCAATGATCCTTAAATTAATTATGGAATGTAATTTTAGAATCGGAAATGAAAGATATTCAAAAAAAAATAAATCATATGGTACAACAACATTAGAGCAACAACATATTAAAATAAAAAATAAAGGGGTTGTTATTGATTTTATAGGTAAAAAGAAAGTTAGAAATATATGTACAGTTAAAAATAAGAAGATTATTAGAACATTAAAAGAAAAAAAGAGAACTTTGAATAAACATGATAGAATATTTTCTTACAGAGTAGGTAATAAATATTATAATATCAAATCTTCTGATGTAAATAAATATCTTAAAAAATTTGGAAAATTCAGCGCAAAAAACTTTAGAACATGGGGGGCAAATATGGAACTTATTACAAATTTACTTAAAAAAAGTAAAGGTTGTGAAATATCTAAAAAGAAAGAAATAAAAGAGATACTCAAAAAAAGTATAAAAGAAGTAGCCAATAAATTACATAATACTGAAAGTGTTTGTAAAAGTAATTATTTAGACCCTGAATTGATAAAATATTATACAGTTGACTGTGAGGGATTTCTTAAAAACTTTTATTTGAATGATAAACAAGAATATAATAAAGATGATATATCAAAAAAATATATTGAATTCTTAGAAAATGTTTAATTATTTAACTTATCATAAAAAATCTTCTTTTTACCTTTAACTTCACCTACTTTTTCTCCTAAATCACCATCTTCTATAGAATAAATATACTGTGGATTTTCACCATCAACTGTATAATATTCTTTCTTATAATGTGTAATTACTGATACACTTATAGCATCATCTCCTTCTTCTTCTTCTTCTTCTTCTTCTTCTTCTTCTTCTTCTTCTTCTTCTTCACTTGAATGAATACTTCCATCTGGAGAAGGCTCTGATTCAAATTGAGGTAAATCTGGTGTGTGAATCTTTTGTTCGGGTTCAGGTCCCGGTTCGGGTTCAGGTTCGGGTTCTTCGTCTGTTGTATTTGTTTCCTCAACTACTTCATCAGTTTCTATTACTGGGGTTGGATAAGGACTCGATGTTGGAGACCAACCACCAGACTTTTTTTCTTCAATTTCTTCTTCAATATTATTATCTTCTTTCATAATATCTTTCATTCTATCTACTAACTTAAGTTCTGTATTATTTGTATTTTCTTTTGGTCTTTTTAGAAAATCATTTTCTTCTTTTAGTTTATTAACTTCTGCTTGAAGTTTCTTAATTTCTAAATCTCTCTGATGGATTTCTCTATCTTGTGCTTTTAACATTGTGAATCTTTCTTTTTCAGATAATTCTTTATTTGCTTTTTCTTGAATTTGATTTATCATGTCTTCATAATCAACCATTTTCTTTTCTGTTACTAAAAGTAGTTTATCTTTTTCATTATTTTCATCTACAAGTTTCTTATTAAATTCTTGTAGATCATTCATTTGGATTCCGAGGGTTTTTAATTCATTTGAATATTTTGTTTTATGTGTTTCATAGCATTTAAAAATTTCATTTATATTTTCGAGGATAATGCTCTTGGCATCTAGAATTTCCATAGTATTAATTAATTAAATTATGTAATAATTTTTTAAATATTTTATATTATATATAATGTTTGATAAAGATCATTGTTCTCCAAGTAACGGTGAAAAATATTCTTGTTTACCTAAAGAATATTTAGTGAAAATTTCAAATATATTAAATAAGACACATGGTTGTTCTATAAATAATAAATGTACAAAGAAAAAATTACACGATTTAATAACTAAAGAGATGAAAAAACTTTCTAAATGTAAAAACGAGGCTTGTTGGTTAAACTTTGATGAAATAAAAGAAAATTTTAATGAAAGTGAAATAGAAAAAGTGAAAGAATATTTTCGTCCTTTTATGCCAGATAGTTGGAAATCAGAACCTAAAAAATGGTTAAATACTAGTGATATAAATAATGTTTTAGAACAATATGAATTGGAATATCCCAAATTTAAATATATGGGGGCTAGTCCTATAGATTATCATTTAAAAAGCGATGATGGCGAATGTATGGTAAATGAACTATGCAATTTAGATTTAAAAGATTTATATAATAATGATTACAATTCTGTTGGAGTTGTCTTTAATACAGATAAACATGATCAACCGGGACAACATTGGTTTTCTGTTTTTGTAGATTTAAACGGTTCAAATAGAAAAAATAAACCAAGTATATATCATTTTGATTCGGCAGCCGGCGAACCAACTAAAGAAATAATAAATTTAGTAAATGATATAAAATCACAATATAATAAATTACATAATAAAGAAATTGATTTTATCTTTAATGATAAAATACACCAAAGTCAAAATACTGAATGTGGTGTTTATTGTTTACATTTCTTGATACATATGTTAAGGGGTAAAAATTTCCGTAATTATGTTAATAATAAAAAAACAGATAAAGAAATGTTTAAACATAGAGAGAAGTTTTACGTTAAATGTGGTAAATGATTTACGTTTATTACTTTTTTTTATAAAAATGACTATTAATAATTATGTCCTTATATGAACAATTCCATTCAGATATAAATAAAGATTATATGTTTAAAATGATAAAAACAATTATTTTTAAAGAATTTAATAAAGATATAGAATCTGATGAAAACTATTCTTCTTTTATTTCAACATTAAAAGATGTATTTGAGAATAATGATAAAGAAGAAATAACAGAACTAAATAAAATACTACTTGATACCGAAGTTGGAAAATATAGAAGAATATATAAACCAGAATTAGAACAACAGGTCGTAGTTTCAAATAGTAACAAAGCAACGAGTATTGAGGAACTTTTAAAACAAAGACAAATGCCCATAATTAAAGAAGAACCGGAAATGAATAATAAAGATGATAAAAAGAAAAATTTATTCAGTACAAGTATAGAGAGTTTATCTAAGGAAGAAAAAGTTGAAGAGATAGATTCTGAAATTATTAGTGAAACTTCAAATGATAATAAAAATGAAAATTTAAAATCAATTTCTATTAATTCAAGTCAAAGGAAAAATATTAATTCTTCCAGATATAATTATGTTATAGATCTTAATGATAATAATATTGATTCATCAGAAATTAAATATATAAGTAAAATGATAATTCCAATTGAAGATAATTATATGTTTTCTATACCAATATTAATACTTAAAATACAAGAACTAAAACTAAATGTACATATGATACAGGAAGATAAAATTACAAATAAAAATGGTACTTTTGGAATATATGTACCATTAACAAAAGAAGAAATAGATGTAAAAGATATAAGTAAGATAACAATTGATATAAATGATATAAGTGAAACAAGCTTTCCTTCAATTGATATATTAAAAGTAAATATAGTTAATATACGGGATAATAAAATAGGATTAACTTGTTCAAATATTAATCTACTAAATTTTAAAATAGGAGATAATATAAAAGTAATAAATAACCATACATATGATCTTTATAAATTATCTCGCATTCCATTAAAGATAAATAATATAGTAGATAATATTATCTATTGTTGGTTACCTGAGAAAATGAAGAATTGTTCTTATGATGATTCTGATATGAAATTATTAAATTTAAGTAATCAGAATGTACTTTTTTTTAATCAATAGATTTAAATATTTTCTTATTTCTTATTAAAATTGGTTTTATCATTAATATTGATCTATTATGTTTTGTGTATAGATTATTATCATATAATTTTATAATATTCAGAGGTTTTTTATATGGTGAAAAAAATAGTTTTTCTGTTACATTGTATTTTATGACATTTCCATATAAATAATCTTCATTAATAATTTCTTCTAATTCTGGAAATAATTCTTTTTTAATTTTATTTTCATAAATATAATCTGGGACAGAATATATTTCTTGAAAAACTGAGAATTTATTACCTAAATATTCATCTAATCTATTTTTCCCCTTTGAGTAAACTACAAACATATTTGTAAATGGTTCATATTCACATAACCTTATTCCATTTTCTCTTATATACCTTACATCATAATCTTTATCTGATCTTTCTAACCGATAATATATAAATATATCTCTTCCATCTTTCGAAGCACTTATAACATGTATGTCTGGTTTTATATGAAAACTAAATGTAGCTTTGTATTGTCTTTGATCAACAACATTTAAATCTTTAGATGTTAGACCTGGAAAATGTGCTTCTTCAGACTTTACTTTTTCAGAAAATCTTAAACATTTTTCATTTAGTTCTATATCATCTCTAGTATTTTGTATACAATCAACCGCAGCTTCGCGTATAATATCCGTTAATTTAATACTAATTTTATTTTTCTTTTCCATTATATCAAAAAGCATTTGATCAATAGATCTATCTTTTGTTTCTTTCTTTATTGATATTATTTTTTGTATTGATTTATAAAGTGCTTTATGATTATTAACAAGTTTCATTTTTATATCATCGGTTCTTTCGATATCATCTACATCTCCCCATTTTAAAAATTTCATTGAATCAAAAACATCTTCTACGGTGTTTCCTTCTGGAAGATAAGATAAATAAATATATTGCTCTACATTTCTTTCTTCTTCTGGTAAAGAAGAGTGAGATTCCATTCTAGCAGCACGACCAAATACTTGATCAACTCTAATATAATTCCAGAATGGTTCCATAATGTGAACTTGTCTAACTGCTTTTAGAGATATACCTTCTGCTCCAGAACTAGATATAAGGAGTATTTGTATATATTCACCTCTTAAATTTTCTTCATGATTAAAATGATCTTTATTAATTAGTCTTTCTTGTAGAGATTCTTTTCCTGTTAAAAATGAGAATCTTTTCTTTTTGGAACCCGATTCTATTAATTGATTAATATCTTTTTCTGCTGGATTATATTTTTCATAGCCATTTGTGATTAATATTTTTTCAAATGCTTCTGAACCAGATTCATGTCTAAAATCACTATAATATAATATTTTCCCAGTTGGATTTTTTTCAGAATCTAAAAATTTTTCTATATTTTTCATTATTTCATAAAATTTAGGAGAATACAATTTAAGATTTCCATCAAGGGAAAATCCACCATTAGACATCATTAAATTATATATTTCTTCTTTCTTATCTTCATCTTTCTCTATTCTAAAAGAATCATCTTCATATACAACGTTGCAGTTTTGTCTTGTCCTTATATTATATGTACTTGATTCATCTTCATTATAAAGATTTTTCTTTCTTAATTGTTGTATTTTCTTTTGTTTTTCTTTACTATATTCATATTCATAATTAGTCCATTGAATTGAAGACATATAACATGGGATAATATTTGTCTTTTTAACAATACTATAATCTTCATAAAATGTTAAATTATCCGGTTCAACTATAGTTGGCATATTTACTATTGATGATCTGTCGATAGGATAATAAGATGTTAATCCCATTAACATTCTCCTTAGGAGTACTTGTTTATTTGGTGGAATATTAAACATATCATCAAAAAAATATTCAATAAAATTATCATTTAGCGATACATCTAAAATGCTTTCATTTTCATAAATATCAAATAAACGTTGTTTTCTATTAAATACTATACCGGTTTCTTCATCAAAAATTTTTGGTTTTCCTAATTTAATATCATTTAATACTTTTGTATTATTTAAATCTTGTTTTTTAGGATAGATATTTTTTGTTTCAAATATTTCATAAATTCCTTCGAATATTTCATCAAAAAAATCTTTTAATGATTTATCATTGTGTTTTACAGTTTTAATAACATCATCAATCATAATAGATTCGAAATTTGTTTTATTTTTTATAAATGAAACGACCATTTTTCCTTTTTGTTTTTTCACATGTAATTGTTCAATTGAAGATTTTTCTGTATAAAATTTATCTCTTAATTCTTTTTGAATATCTTCTTCATCTCTATCTGTTGTAACAGTAAAATTAAATACATTTAATTTACCTCTTAGCATATTAAATAAAATAGCGATTTCTGCCGGTTTATTTATAAGTGGTGTAGCAGATAAAAAGATTAATTTTACATCTTCAGCCTCCATTATCCAATTATAAAAGATATTTGCTTGAGGACTTTCATTTATTATTTCTCTAACAAAATTATGAACTTCATCAATGATAATCACTTCATTTCTAAATGGTGAATATATTTGATGTTTTTCGAGATTATATAAATATTTTTGTTTTAGATCTTCAACTATCTTTTGATTATTTGTTAATGTACCTTCTTTTTCTGGTGTTTTTAAAGCTTCTAAGTTTTTAAAATCTACTTTATGTACTTCTGGAAAACCATTGTAATGGATAAATTTATATTTCAAAATGATTAAATTATTAATTTCTGCTTCTATAAATTCTTTCATCTCTAAATCTATTTCTTTTACTTCTCCATTATATTCTCCATCGATAACCCGACCGGTTATAGTATATATTTCTCTATTTTCTTTAGATAAGTCTTCAACTGGTATGTATAATCCTTTTAATTTATCTAAATTTTTAACTATTGCTTTTTTATTAGTTTCAAAATCACTTGATTTATTGTCTAATTTTTTAAAAAGTGAATTTTTGCTTTCATTAAATATTTTATTTACTAGTTTTTTAATATCGGGGATATCATATTTTTCTCTTATTTCTTCTCTTAATTTTTTATTATCATTTAGTTCTTTTATAGGATAAAAAATCCAATTATTTTCACCGACTTTAAAAAGTTTATTTCCCCAAGATTTTACTTCTTTGATATATTCTGTCTCTAAAGATGCAGGTAAAAGAGTTGTAATTTTCATATTTTTTGATAGACCTTCAGAAGTTATTACTGATGTTGCTGTTTTACCAGTACCTAAACCATGATAAACGAGTAATCCTCTAAATGGTGTTTCTATTGAAAGATATTCTTTAACAAACATTTGATAGATATTAACTGATTTAAGTTCTTCATTAATTCTGCTTGTAATTGGGTTTCTTTTGAATTCTTCTATAAGACCTTTATAAAAAACATTATTTACCCAATTTATAAATTCTTTTCTTTGTGGTAAGATCGTTTCATATGAAGCACTTTCTATTTCTTCTTCTCTTATTTCTATTAATTCTTCTTCTTCATCTTCTTCTTCTTCATCTGGGTAGTCATCTGGAAAAGCTTCTTTTAATTTGTTTAGTTTTTCTTCTTCGCTCCAATCTGGATATACCCAATTTGTTGAAGCATACATTTTTGGATCTTTTTCTTTAATTTTTAATATTTTCTTCATAATTGTCATGGCTTTCTTATCAATTGGGTCAATTTCTTTACCTTTAAATTTTTTATCATTTAGTTCTTTTAATGTTTTTTTATTTATATTTTCTATTTTACCATCAAAGTATTGAAGTAAAACTAAATATACATTTTCTTTTATAGGAAAATCTTTGGACATAAATTATAATATAATGTATATAAAATTATTGTAAATTAAAATTATGTAATTACATTGAAATGCTTTAATGCTTTTTTAGATACATCTTGTTCTGCTTTCTTTTTACTATTTCCATTTCCAATCGCAATAATAGAATCTTCTTTTAATATTTTAGAGATGAAATTATCATCTACTTTTGTTGTTTCATATTTAGGATATATTTTGAAATTTTGTTGAAAATATCTTGATATTTGATCTTTATAATTATTATCTTTTAGTAGAATTTCTGTGAAATCGGCATGTGTTTCAATAACCTTTATAAGGAAGTCTTTAACAGTTTCATAATCATTATCTAAGTATATTGCCCCAACAAAAGATTCAAAGACATCTTCGAGAATATTAGTATTATCTCTTCCCGAACATTTTTCTTCTATATGTTTTGATATTATTAGATGTTTTTGAAGATTAATATTTTTACTAAATTTACATAAATTTTCTCCACAAACAAGTCTTATCTTAAGTTTTGTAAGGAACCCTTCATTTTGTTTATGGATAATATGAAAACGTTCATAAATATAAGAAGAAACAATACTTCCAAGGATAGAATCACCTAAAAATTCGAGTGTTTCATAGGCTTCTTTTTGAAGTGGTAGGCAATTATCACCTGGATGTTCAAATTCTTTATATTCTGGTAATTCGCAATAAGATTTGTGTACCATTGCTTTTTGATAAAGTGAAATATCATTAATGTTAAAATCATTAATATTTAGTTTTTTCATAATATTAATGATGTCGGATTTTTCAATAAGTTTATTGTTAAAATTATAAGGATCAGCACGAAATTTATTTTCCATTTTTATTTTATAATAATTATATATTAATTATATCTTAAATACATATTCAAATTTAATAAATTTAAGCAACGGGGGCAGCAAAAGTGTCTGGCATATTTCCAACTACATTGGAAGGTTCTCCAACTTCAGTTCCACATAATTTTTCATCTCCGAGTGTTTTTCTTGTTAAATCTGCTCCGATAGTTGAATTCAACCAAGGACTTACCGCAACACGTGGGTTAGCTGGTTCTGATCTAAGACCTCTATTAGCATTGCGGAGACTTTGACCAATAGTATTAACACCGATGTGGAAACCGGAATCTAAAAAGTTAACACCCTTAAGGATTCCTTCAGCATTGGGTTTGCTGCTATCAAAATCTTGTACTTGTGCCGATTCTCCTTCGGGGAGAAGGTCCGATGGGCTTAATTGTTTTTGAGGATAGCACGAAGAAGGTTCGGTGTTGATGCCTTGAATTGGTGCTTGAACTTCGTTTCCACCTGGTTCACTTGCAGAAACTTCTTGAGGTTGTTTCATTAATTCTCCCGAAGGAGATGGGTCAGCATTTCCAGGAGGAGGTCCGGGAGAATCTTCCAATTCTTTAGTTACAACAGTTTCTTCTTTTGAAGTTTCATCTTCTCCTTCATTACCAAATCCTTCATCAATAATGGGGATTTTTACCCCACATACATCTTTTAGTAAATATAATCCAACTAAAACAAGTATTCCATAAATAATTAATTTTTGACAATCCATTTTATATATATTAAACATAAAAAAAAAATAGAAATATTTAATTATTTAATTCTTTCATTAATTCTTCCATTTCTAATCTCTTCTTTTCGATTTCTTTTTCGATCATTTTCTTTTTTTCTTGTTCTTCTTTTAATTTCTTTTCTTGTTCTTCTTTTAATTTCTTTTCTTGTTCTTCTTTTAATTTCTTTTCTTGTTCTTCTTTTAATTTATTTTCTACTTCTTCTTTTTCTTTTAATAAT
>Ga0233432_10005193_pt1 | contig 11369 bp, 13 predicted proteins | sample SI_122_August201_6_FD_179870 | JGI IMG/M metagenome (GOLD analysis project Ga0233432, IMG submission 179870) | Seawater microbial communities from Saanich Inlet, British Columbia, Canada - SI_122_August2016_10_MG | ecosystem: Environmental > Aquatic > Marine > Inlet | place: Canada: British...
TAGTTGGCGTCGCTGAAAATGTAACAGTTATTTGATTAGTTGTGTTTCTATCAACATCTGCGAAAACAGTCTCATAAGAAACTGTATCAAACAATTGAACTATTATATCTCTTGTACTTAGGTTATGCGTTACTGTACCTGTAGCTGATAGTGTTGCTGCAAACGTTGAAGTGTTTACTAATTGAACTGTACCCGTTGCATCTGGTAGAGTTATTGTTCTATCAGCTGTAACAGTACCTGCTAGTAAAGTTACCTCGTGGTCGTTAGCTGCACTACCTTCAAATACAACACCATTAGATGTTGATACAGTTTCTACATTAGTAGTTACTGTTTTACCTGTTACGTTTAAATCTCCAGCTATAGTTACGTTGGTTGGTAAACCTATAGTTACCTTAACATCAGTGCCTACTTTAGTTACTGCTGTTGTTATTTCATTTGTAGTTCCTAAAAACTGTAAATCATCTGCTGCTAAACTAGTTGCAGCTGATCCAGTGTCACCGTCAACTGTTAACTCTGTTGATATGCTTCTATTTGTTACTCCAGTTATTCTTCCTTGTGCATCTACAACTATTTCTGGTATTGCAGTTGCTGAACCATATGTAGCTGCTGTTACAGCCGTATTATCTAGATTTATTGTTATTGTACTAGCATCAGTTCTAACTGTTGTTAAACCAGTTCCACCAGCAAATAAAACATCATCAGATGTACTGTCATTACCTGTTAATCTTAGTTTTATTCCACTTGAGTCTACAACTGATGTAGAATATGTAGTACCTACTTGTATAAAAGCACTACCCGTGTGAATAAATAATCTATCATTAGATGTATTGTAGTAAGTTCTACCTGCTACTAAATGATCTGACGGTGCTGAACTAAGTGGTTCTATAGAAGCTCCACGTAGCTGATTACCGTTTAAATCTATATTAGATAAATATTTTAATGCCATATTCTTTTAGTTTATATATGCAACACCAGATATAGCTGCTGCAAATTTTATAGTTAATTGATTAATGCTATTGTATGTAACTTCACCAATAACTAAATCACCGTCTGTTTCGTTTGCTGATGGATCGCACTCCACTATTGAAACGCTTGGATATTTACCCATGTTATGATTAACCGTCCACGAGTTGCTAGCAGAGCTCTGAGTGTGGAGTAGATTTTTATCACCGGCTGTAAATACACTAATTGAATATGACTGTAAATTATTTAAATTACCATTAGACAAAGATCCTACTAAAGTTAATGATAAATCATAGAAGTTAGTTTCATCAGAGTCTTGATTTATTGCGGTAACTTCATAAACACCAAACTGATCTTGATCTTCAGTATCAGCTATTATTATACTAGTGTTTAAAAAAGTGTTTATTAAACTCACAGCAGAATCGCTTGAGCCATTAGGAAACTTACTTACTTTTATAGTTGTTATACCAGACATAGCAACAACAGCAGCACCACCATTATCAAAGGTTATAGTACCTGGTTGTCTAACGCCAAAACCGTTGTTATTAGAATCATGGTATACGAAAGCTAATTGCCCACCAACACCTGCTGAATTAGTAGCTTTTAAATACTTACTGACATCAGACATCTTGAAGTTCTTTACAGATCCATCTGCGTTAGAACCAAGAAACTTGTCAGTGGTTTGTACTGTAGTATCTAATTCGTAGGTTGATATTCTAGCCATTTAGTTTTATTTTGCGCTTGTTCCGTAATAATAAGCAAAGATGTTACTTATAACAACACCTTCTACCATACCCATAAGATGTACAAATAAATCATTATCAGTTACAGTAGGTACATATACCACTGCATATATTATAAAAGCAAATGACATCAACCCAACTATTCCAGTTAATGTCATCATAAAGTCTTTCTTTCCAGTTTTAGCAACTTCTATCTCCCTGTTTCTCGCAGAGTCTCTATCAGCCACTTCTAGCTTATACATCTCAGCGTGCTGCTTGTGTAATACTTTTTTATCTTCAACAGATATCTTAGGATCACTATCTATCATTTTACCTACCATACTAAGTACTCCAGCATCTGGTAAGAGATCACCAGCAACATCTAATATCTTAGGTGCTAAACTTTTCAGCAATCCACCTAACTTAGTATCTTTAAACTTTTTCTTTTCGCCACTCATTTGTTTCTACCAGCTTTTCTTTTTGCTCTTGCGTCAGTTGATCTACCTTTTCTTCTAACATTTTGTCTAGCATTTCTATCGCTAGCTAATTCTCCATCAATAAACTTTTGCTTGTTTGTTCTACCTGTTGATTCATCAAAAGTTTTTCTTATCTCAACTTTCTTACCGTAATTACCAAACAAACCTCCTCTTGTTCTTGAGGAAACATCATTGTTTGTTTTATCAAACTTGGAATCTAAATCAATATTCTGCTGAAGGTTTTTACCTAGATTTGAAATTGAATTATCAATACTTAAATTCATACCAGAAGATCTACCTTTTCCAAATACAAATTCTTTTCCTCCATTTAATAAATTTGTTTCTCCAGTTATTTTTAACGGATTTTGTTCAGATGTTTCACCTACGGATTCTACAGGTTTCACGCCCGTAAAGTCTTTCTTCATTTTATCCATTGAAGCTTTTTTAGTATTAGATATGTTATTAATTTCATCCATTGTTTGCTGAAATGTTTTTCCAGCATTTTGGTTAGGAGATATTCTACCTGAACTTTCTGTAGATCCTGATGTCTCGCCTTTTTCTTCTTCTTTAAATCTATCCTTATTTAAACTTTCATTAAACTTTTGTGCGCCAGCATAAACACCATATTGACCTTTAAAAGGATTTTGTTCATTAAGAAATTTAAAGTCTCTTAACAAATCATCTCTTTGATTACCGGTACTCTCTTGACTATTGTGAAAATTCTGCAGTAATTGCTCTTGTTGACTTAATGGTTTTTTTTTAGCCATGATTTTATATTTATCGTTCTTTATCTTTTATCATATCATCTATGGCTTTATTCATAACCTTATCTGTATATGATTTGTTTTTGTGAAAAACACTTCTATCTGAAAAAGGTAAATCCTCTTCTGCTAGTAGTATTCTGTAAATTCTACTTATTAACTGACTACACTTGAATGAAGTTTTAAAAATACTGTATTTAATTGTAGTTCTATTACGTTGTCTCCATACTTCAATCCAGCCTTGCCGCTTTAACCTTTCCCACCGGTGCTTATCCCATGTATAAGTATAAGCGCCATCCATAAATTCATTACGAGTAAATCTACCTTTACAGTCTAGATATATAAGCAACTCTAAATCAGCATCTTTTAAACCATAAGTCTTACAAGCCCATTTCCTAACAAGCCTGTAATACTTAAGTAAATTCATATTACGTAGATCTGATGAGTTTAACCTCATTCTACTAATACTACATCTATGATTTTAATTACTTTATAAAAGTTCTCATCGTGTGTTATGCTGTGACCAGCATGTTTATCATAATAAACAACGTCACCTTGCTTAACACCTTCAACTTTATTTCCACAGCTAATTATCTTAGCTTTGGTATAACGGTTATCAACATCTGTTTTTTCTGTAAATATAAGACCAGCAATTTTCTTTTGCTCTTCTTTTATATCATCTACAACTAAGTAATAATTAATCGCTTGCATTCAACCTTACATTTGATATGATACAATCAGCAGATATAATTGTAGAAACTACACTAACCGCGTTTTTTAATGCTGTCTTGGTAACAAGCACGGGATCTATAACCCCACCTTTTACCATATTTATTTGTTTTCCATCTATAACATCAATACCATAACCCTCTTTCAATGGTGTTACTGTATCTCCCATACCTGCATTATCAAGTATAGTGTTATAAGGAGCTTTAATAGCCTCCAAAATAATTCTTTCACCTTCATTACTAGGTTTTATTTTTTGTGAAGCGTTGAGAAGCGCTATGCCTCCACCAGATACAATACCTTCTTTTAGTGCTGCTTTTACAGCGTATATTGCATCTTCAACTCTATCTTTTTTTTCTTTCATCTCTACCTTAGAGTCGGCACCTACTTTAATGATCCCAACAGAACCTGATAGCATTGCTAGCCTTTGTTCTATTTTTCTTTTAATAAACGGATCTTTTTCTTTTTCTATTTTAGATTTGACGCTTTCTATTCTATCACTTAAATCAGGTACATCTTCTATTGTAAGAACAGTACTACTGTTATCTGTAACCGATTTAACCGCTTCACCTAAAACGCTAGGATCGATAAAGTCCATATCATCACCTAGTTCTTCATTAATAACTTTAGCTCCAGTCAAAAAAGCTAAGTCTTCTATTGTTTCTTGTTTAGTAGGTCCAAATCCAGGAGGATCAATAATGTTTACATTGATATTTCCTTTGACCTTGTTAGTTAATAATGCTGCTTTAACTGATTGTTCTAGATCAGCAACTATCAACAAGCTTCTACGACCCTTTATAACGTGTTCTAAGATACTTTGTATCTTTCTGATGTTAGGTATTATCGAAGCTACTATAAGCACAAGAGGTTTATCTAAAACAGCTCTCTGCTTGTCTTTATCAGTTGATAAATGAGGTGATGTTAATCCACACTCAAGTTGTACACCATCTACTGTTTCTACATAAGTAGTGTTATCTTCTGATTCTTCCATTAGTACAATACCATTTTTACCTACTATTTTGTAGGCCTCAGCTATTGTACTACCAAGATTAGTATCGTTATTACATGATATTGCAGCCACGCTGTCTAACATATCATCATTAACATCTATACTTTTTTTATCTAAATAAGCATTGATCTTTTTTAACCCAGATTCAATACCAAGTTTAACTTGCCTCACATTATCTGTAGAACAAGTTGATTCTTTTAATAGTGATTGAGCAAGGACGATGGCAGTTGTTGTGCCATCCCCTGCTTCCTTCACTGTGTTTCTAGAAGCCTCTTTGATTAGAGTTGCTCCTATGTTCTCGACCGAATCAAACAAGACAACCGATTCTGCTACGGTTACTCCGTCTTTTGTGATTACGGGCTTTCCTCTTGCATCTTCGTAAATTACACATTTACCTGATGCACCTAGGGTTGACTTAACTGCTTCCGCTAGTTTGTTAACCCCGGTATATATTCTGTTTTTGCCTGAGTCGCCAAAGCTTAAATCTTTGACAATCTGACTTGGCTGATTGTATTCCATTAAATTAGATTAAATTAAATTGATATTATATTACTTAAATCATTAAACTACATTAAGATCTAATACTTTTCTTATTAGCCCTATTAGCTTTTCTATTTGCTTCATTCTTCATTCTAGTGGATTGGTTACTGCTATTGATATTATTTCTTTGAGCAGTTTTTTTACTTTTAGCCGCATCTTTTTTAATCTTTTTATCCGCAGATTTCAAATTAGACTTAAGCATTCTTGCACCTGTTTTTAATTGTTGCCTTTGCTTAGCTGTAGATGTTTGACCATCTTTGTTTTTAACAGTACCAGTTTGACCACCAGGAGCTTTGTTTATAGTTCTACCTGCTCTATTAACGGCACTTACTGTCCTTTTTTTATTTTTAGCATCCTTAACATCTTGTTTTGCTTTAGCTGCTGCTTCTTTACCTTCTTTGTTATATGCGTATTTTTTTCCTGCTACTACTGGCATAATTTTTATAATTTAAAAACTAGCCCGAAGGCTAGCTTATGTTTTGTTTAAAATGTTTTAACTACTTTAGGACCTTCTAAAAAAGAAAGCTTTTTCTTATAATGCTCGATGCTACCATCAATTGCAGCCTCAGCACTCTCCATTGTTTCTCTTCTTGTCACATCATGCCAAAACTTATCGTTCTGCATGTCTTTATACTCGGTTTGATAAAATCCATTAGGTAGCTGAACTATCCTCCAGTTTGACTTATCTGAAATATACTCCAACTGCTCTTTAACAGTTTCATCGGTCATTTGTGTTTGTTGGTTATTGCTCCATGTATTGGTGCTATAGTGTATTGCGTATGTCATTGTTTTATTGGTTTTAAATTAGGTCCTGCAATATTGCAAGGTTTCTTAGAGTATAGTTACACACTCATTTAGTTTTTTAACCTTCAATTATATCTAATTGAAATGTATCGCCATCAGCAACTTTTAAGTTAGTAAAATTAAAAGTCTTTGAAAAAGTTTCTCCTTGATCAAAAGTATAAACCCCTCTAGTATTATTTAAAGTTCTAATTGGATTACCATCAGTGTCACTTGTTCCACCGTTGTGAGATATTGTTCCTCCAGAAACCGTTAATACAACGTCTCCATCATCATTGACCTGATTATTACTATTGCTGCTAGAATCAGCTAATCTTGTTACAGTTATACTTCCACTTCCAGTTATAGTGTTGTTGTTAGGTCTAGACTGTGAGTTATAAGCACAACCATTTATACATTGACTAGTTCCACCAATAGTAACATTTTTTTGCATATATCCATCTATCTGTAGATTAACTTTCCAATTTAATGTTGCAAAATTAGTTGTGCCAAAGTGACCTATTAAGTTACCTGAGCCAAACCAACTAGAAGGTGCAGGTACAGTAACTCCAGAATTACTACAGTCAGCTGAATTTACAGTATTTCCATTAATATCAGTTCCTTGTGATGTACCGTTCCAATACAAAAAAGCACCACCAGCACTATAAAATCCCGCAGGCGCTAAAGGACTTCCACTTGTGTTAGCTGATATAACTGTAGTTCCATTAGAAAAGTTATTTGCTGCTTGTAAAGAAGTTGTATCTATATAATAAGTTCCACTAGTACCGCAACTGCAAGCTGATGTAGAAGAGGTTTGGTGATAACAAAGAGTAACTTGAGATAAATATGGATAACCTCTATATTGAGATGCTTTAGTAACATCATTTAAGGTATTTAGTGTGCCTGAAAAAGCTGGATTAAAACTATGTAATGTCGATGCTGCTATTAATTCAGAAAATTTAGTGTCATTATTAACGGACCCTGGATTAGCTTCATTTATTGCTCCTTGTATAGAAGTGTTTGATATAAAATTTCCATTACTATCTGTTTCTTCAAAAATTGTAAAAGATCCTGAAATAGGTACTCCCATGTTATTTAATTTTTTGTTCTATTATACTTAGTCTTTCTTCTAACTCAATTATAGCTTTATGCATATGCGCTAAAACACCTCTATCACTCATAGATAAGTATCCTTCATTATTTTCATAAACTGTGTGAGGTATTGCTTCTTTAACTTCTTGAGCTATAAACCCAGATTCTTTTTGATTATTTTTTATATAGTTATAAGAAGAAAACTTTTTTATTACTTCTAATCCATTTTTTATTGGTTCAATCTCTGCTTTTAATCTTCTATCAGAAGATACAACAAAGTCACCAGCATGAAGTTGATTAGTACTAGGATTAAAGTAAAAACCGCTTCCATTTGTATTTATAACACCCGAGTTCATAAAAGGAACTGCGTAGTTAAAATTACTTGTATTAGCTGTTACTGTAAGACTTAATGTTGTTGTTGCGTTAATTGTAGCTGTAATACCAGTGCCTGCAGCTACATTTGTACCACTAGTTACTGTTGCCCAAGTTCCATCTTTTCTTAAAAAATTATTATTATGATTTGCACTACCCGCTAACACTAAACCTGCAGCGTAACTAGCTGGGGTTCCACTACCCATTACAGAGTACTGAGTATTTGTTGGTACAACCCAAGCACCATCTGCTCTTAAAAATTTAGTGTCATTTGTTTCGCTTGGAGAAGGTACAAAACCATCTCTTGAACTAGTAAACACAGGTATATCTGTGTCTATAATGCTTATTCCAACACCTGTTACTCTTATTTTTCTAAGTGTAGAAGTACTGTTAATTATTGTTAAGGAGTTTACATAAAAGTTTGTGTCGGTTCCGCCACCACTACCTGCTGAAGCCCAAGATGTATTACCATTGCCATCTGTTTTTAAAAATTGGCCTGCACTACCATCTGCGTCTGTGTAGGCCACATTACCAACCTTTAGCTTGTGTGAAATTAAAAACCCAGTATGAGCAGAGTGCCCAGATGGAAAATTAGTAGAGTAATTAGATACCATACCTATGTCTCCATAACCAGCACTACTACCACTATACCACCTTTCAAAATAAGGATTGTATGTTCCATTATTTTCATCAGACCACTTGTGAACCGCACAACCATTATTTCCTGACCAGTGTCTAGAATCCCAATTTACTCTTTTATTATTTTGATCATACCACCATATTGTAGAATTACCGCTTACCCCCGATCCATTATTTCTGTATCCATCTAACACTAACATTACGCCATTAACTCCATCTCCAGAATTATTATTTAACCATATTGACTTATTTGTTTTTCCTGCAAAACGATGTGTATGACTACCACCGGTTAAATTTTGATAAAGAGTTACTGTGTTTCTACTTATAACGTCATCAAAGTCGTCACTACTAGCACCTGGGTCTCTCCAAGCAGGTTGAGCGCTACTATTTGTAGACCAAATTTTATTAGCTTGACCACTAGAACTTGTTACGTAACCATGACCACCTGCGCCTGACGTATTACTATTAGCTTGCCAAGTGTTAGTAGAATTAATAGTTATAGTGCCACTATTTATACTTGTTGTTGTTGCACCAGATCCTAGTATTAATATATCGTCATCTGCACCAGTACTTGGGCTTAATCTTATTCCTGTATTTGTATTATCACTACCTATGCCTTCTAAATCATATTCTGTATTGTCTGAGGCTATTGTTATTTTTGTTGAAGTTCCAGATATTGTTGTATTTGAACCTTGTTCAATTTTCAATGTATCTGTTGTACCAGCTGCATCTATTAAAACAATATTAGCTCCGGCTACAACGTTATTACCTCCTGGAACGTTGTCTCCCTTTATTTCATACGTTGTATTTAACGGATCATCCCAATTACCGTCTCCTTTTAAAAACTTGGACCCATCACTTGTAGTAGGTGCTGGTACTAAACCCCTAACTCCATCTGCAGATGGAGTTGTAATGGAACTTATGGTAGGGCCTGTAAAATCAGTTGCGCTTATTGTAACCGTATCTGCGGCTAATACAGCAGTAGATATAGGTGTAGCGCCAAGTATGTTTAATGTTTGACCACTGGTTATTTCTTTATTGGATACTGGATTAGAATCATTATCTGCATTTATACCAAAAGAGTAAGTACCAGGAGGTGTAGCCCAATCAGCATCTCCTCTTAAAAATTTAAGCTCGTCATTTACAGCTGGTGCAGGAACTACTCCTACTGAACCAGCTGTGTTTTCTGAAGTATCAGCACCTCCGAATGTTGGTAGTGTTCTTTTAGTTATTTCAGTAACATGACCGTACGCGTCAGAGACAAATGTGTGTAAAACATCTACAGCATCCGTAGTTATAGATTGTGCTGTATATTCGTTATGATCAATAGTTATAGTATCACCAGCAGTTATTTTACTTGTCAACACTGCTCCACCCAGAACATTTAAAGTATCAAAGCTACTACTATTAATATCTATAAATGCGTCATCAGATCCAGGATTACTATCTGCTGCTATATTGAATTTATATTCAGGTAATGTGTATGTAGTAGTATTTATCTGCTTAACATGTCCTTTTGTCACGATTAAACTGTCTTCCGTATAACTATCTGTTGTTACACCAGTAACTACCGTAAATTGCCCGTTAGTACCTCCCTTGTGTGTTAATAGTGAACTAGCAGCAGCAGGTGTTAATACTGTTATATTGTCATGACTCCATACTTTATCTGTAGTTCCAGTCAAGTTAATAGGTGCAGTTGCTGAAAAATTAGCGCCTTGAAAAAAGTTTTGCAGCTCTATCATGCGATAATTCTTGGTTTTATAAGTAACTCTACCAGCATTATCTATACTATGCTCAGAACCTATGACTATATCGTTAGGATTTACCTCATCATCTTTTACATATGTACTAATTCTTGCCATTTACTCTTTTTTATCTTTAATTATAACATGCAAAGCAGATACACCTGCCAACAAAACGATCAATATTGATATTAAGGCAATAAAATCACCTGTATTCATTAAAGCTGTCATTTTCTTTCGTTTTTTGTACCTTTTCCGTGACCTCCACGATTCTTAGCCACCGATGTTTTCGATGTTTTACCAACTTTCCCACCTATATGGTGAATGTCGTAGCTAGATGACTGCCCGATACGCTGATTTTCAGCCTTTTTTAAACGCCGAAGAGGTGTCATAGCCATTTTCTTGTCACGTACCTTCTTAGCAGCCGCAGCCTTAGCGCTTAGCTTTTGCTTAGGACCACCCTTTTTCTTAGGTTTTGCCATAATGTTTTTACCTTTTTGTCTATAAGATACTATCACATGGAAATAACTGTTATTAATACAGTGTGACAATAGCCTGTTACTCTATACTATAACTAGCTAATGTCACATATGAGATGTAGAGATATTTTGTGTTATACTATATATATCTAAAATAAAAACTTTTCACAAACTCATTTGTTTTCACCCAGTCCCACCTTTTCCTAGACATTTATCCGTATATCCTAGACGTTTACACAAATCCTGTACGATTATCCACACTTTTTCTAACTTATTTTTATCTTTCTGTGTATAGCATTTCACAAACTTAATACTCTATATTATAGATTATATATTATAATTAATTAATATATATTTTACTCACAAACTTAATAATATTTTTAATTGATTATATATTATAAATAAATAATTTAATTTAACTTTTAATTTTTAATAATATGCAAACTTTAAACATAACTACTAAACGATTTGTGATTCGTAAAACGTTAATTGGTACTAATACCATTATAACATTCACTACTAATAAAGGTAAGAAAGTTACATATGATCATGATAAAGTATATAATGCTCACAAACAAAGGTTTGAAGATATGCCATGCTTTGCTAAGTATAAATCATATACTAATACTAACAACTTACCAGTATTTGTAAGGAATATGAAGGAGCTCGTTTGAGCTTCTTCACAAACTTAATAATTAAATAAATTGATTATAAATTAAATAAATAAATATACTACTATGATGAATTATAATAATAAGATGAAGGAAGTACTAGGTACTCACCTTGAGTTAATGATTAAAGATAGAGGCTTTGACCACTGTTCATGGGTTGAAGAAGATCAAGATCAAGTATACTGTATAATAAAGCACAGCTTTGATCTGTACAAAAACAGTGACTTTGATGACATGCTTGACGGTGCTGACGAAGTCAGTGAGATGTTCGACAGTCAGTCAGATCTTTATGAAACGCAGCTACTTTTTATTAAGTAGTTGCTTATTGAAGTAAGTGCTATACACTTTCACAAACTTAATAATATATATATTTGATTATATATATATATATATATAT
>Ga0233432_10005196_pt1 | contig 11364 bp, 9 predicted proteins | sample SI_122_August201_6_FD_179870 | JGI IMG/M metagenome (GOLD analysis project Ga0233432, IMG submission 179870) | Seawater microbial communities from Saanich Inlet, British Columbia, Canada - SI_122_August2016_10_MG | ecosystem: Environmental > Aquatic > Marine > Inlet | place: Canada: British...
AAAAAGCGGAATCTTAACTCATAATGAGATGGATTCCGCTTTGGTGGGCAATGAGGGACTCGAACCCCCGACTTCCTCCTTGTAAGGGAGGCACTCTGAACCAACTGAGTTAATCGCCCAAAATGGATGGCAAATATAAGTGATTTTATATCAATCACAAATTTTCATTTCAAAAGTATGTTATAAAATTTCGGCTACTGTAAATGTACTGCCTCCAATGAAAATCAAATCATTTTTATTCGCTTTCAATTTAGCTGAAGAAAAGGCCTTCTTTACAGATGAAAAAAGGGTTCCTTTAAGAGAATATTTGGAAGCCAATTTTTTTAGTTCACTTTCGTCCAATGCTCTTGGAATATTTGCCTTGCAAAAATAATATGTGGCATTTTTTGGTAAAAGGGATAAGATTTTATCAATGGATTTATCGCTGACCATACCCAAAACAAAGTGTAGTTGTTTGTGTGGGGTTTCTTTAATTTGTTGGCTTATCCATTTTATACTATCTACATTATGTCCAGTATCACAAACAGTGAGAGGTGAACTATTGAGTATAGTCCATCTGCCTTTTAAGGATGTGTTTTTTTGAACATTTAAAAGCCCTTTTTTTAGATTTTCATCCGAGATGTTCCAGCCTTTTTTTATGAGTGTATTTATACTTGTGTGTGTGGTCGACACATTTTCCACCTGATATTTGCCTAGTAAATCGGTTTTTAGCGTCCTAGCTTTAGAAATGATTAATGGTGCATTTTTTTCTTCAGCTATTTTTTTGAAAATAGGTAGAGTGTTTTCTTGATTTCTTCCAATGACTACCGGAGTATTTTCTTTAATTATCCCAGCTTTTTCAATAGCTATTTTTTCAATAGTATCACCAAGTAAATTAGTGTGGTCAAGACCAATATTTGTAATAATTGATAAGTCAGGAGTGATGATGTTGGTACTGTCTAATCGTCCTCCCAAACCAGTTTCTATAATTGCGATATCTACTTTCTGCTTAGAGAAATGATGAAATGCCATAGCTACTGTCATTTCAAAAAATGACAAACCTATTTCAGTAAACCATTCTTTGTTAGTGTTTACGAATTCAATGACTTCAACTTGACCTATCATATTGCCATTTATTCTAATACGCTCCCTAAAGTCTTTGAGGTGTGGGGAAGTATATAATCCGGTTTTATAGCCAGCTTCTTGAAAAACTGAGGCTATCATATGACTGGTTGAGCCTTTTCCATTTGTGCCAGCTATGTGTACAGATTTAAATGTGTTTTGTGGGTTCCCGAGTTTTTGACATGCCAATACAATATTACCAATATCGGCTTTATAAGCTACACTTCCTGTGCGTTGATACATTGGCAATTGTTGAAATAGCCAATCGATACATTCTTGATAAGTCATTAGTTCAACTTAAAGTTGTAAATGATAGTACCTATTTGAATTTCAGGTGCAGAGCTGTTAGCTTCAAAAGTAGTTTTTAGGGCCGCTTCTTTAGCTTTGCTGTACAGATAGGAATTAGTAGTTGTAGAGCCTTTAGCACCTGGTGTGGCATTTATAACTTTTCCGTTTCTGTTAACTCGAATGGTTACAACGACTTTCCCTTGTTGTTGAGAATCATTATTGGGTTTAATGATTTTTTCTATGGTTCTTCCACCAAGTTTGTAGGCAACACCATTAGTGCCAATCCCACCACCAACATAGGTGTTAGATTTTGGGTCGCCTTCTTCACTTCCTTGGTCGCCACTTCCTTCACTAATACCTTGGCTTGTACTGTTGTTTTGCTTTTTACCAGGGTAGAGGGCTTTAGTGTTTATTACTGGTTCAGGTTTTTTTTCTTCGACTTCTTCTACCTTTTCTGGTTTTTTCTTTTCCTTGATTTTCTCTTTTACGACAGGAGTTTCTTCAACTTCTTGGGTGCTTATTTCATCAACTACAGGATTATTTTCTACCACCTCTTGCGGTGTAATTTCCTCTTCTTCTATGATTTGTTCTGGCTGTTCAGCTCCACTTCCAAAATCGTTGTAACCAAAATTAATTGTAATTCCTTCTTCTGGCGGTGGTGGGATGCGGTAGGTTAATCCAAGAAAAACAAAGCAAATCAAAAGAAATAAATGAAACATTACTGTTCCAATTATTGCCTTTCTTTTATTGCTTTTTGCACCAGACATTTACATTTATTTGGGGTTTGTAGCTAGTACTACTTTGTACTTATTTCTGTATGCTATATCCATTACTTTTACGGCAAATTCTATGTCTACCGTTTTATCGGCATGAAGAACTATTGCAGGCTCAACTTCATTAGAAAGTAGTTGAATGAGTTGATTTTCTAAATCTTCGAAGGGAATTTTTTGGTCTTCGATATAATATTCTATTTCTGGTGTTATAGATACTGAAACTGTTTGCTTTTCGAGAGTTCTAGCTTTACTGTTGGGTAAAAGTAATTTTAAAGCGTTTGGACTTACTAATGTTGAGGTAAGCATAAAAAAGATGAGCAATAGGAATACTATGTCAGTCATTGATGACATACTGAAGTTAGCACTTACCTTATTTTTACTTCTTAAACTCATTTGTTATTATGCAATAAGTCCATAAAATCAGTTGTAGTTGTTTCTAGAAGAAAAACAACTTTCTCAACCTTTGTAACCAATACATTGTAGGCAATGTATGCGATGATACCCACAACTAAACCTGCCACAGTAGTTACCATAGCTGTATAAATACCTTTGGAAAGCATTTCGATGTCTATATTGCCGCCTGCACTTGCCATTTCGTGAAAGGCAACAATCATTCCGATTACTGTTCCTAAGAAACCAATCATTGGTGCGGCACCAGCAATAGTGGCTAGGTTGGCTAAATTATTTTCGAGTACATAGACTTCGAGCTTACCTTGATTTTCTATGGCAGCTGAAATATCTGTCATTGGCTTGTCAATACGGTCAATGCCTTTTTCTAACATTCTAGAAATTGAAGTGTCTGTGTTTTTACAAAGGGTCTTCGCTGCTTTTACATCATCATCTTGAATATAATTTTTAATGCTATTCAGAAAACCAGAATCCTTTCTACTTGCCTTTTTCAAAGTAGTGTATCGTTCAATAAAAAGGTAAACGGATATTATCGATAAAACACCAAGCGTAATCATAATCAGATTTCCACCAGTACCACCACTTGTAATTAATTCAAGAATTGAAAGTGTTTTTTCCTCCACAATTTCTCCATCAACAGATGTTTGCGAAAGTGTATCGCCGATAGTATTGATTTGTAAAAGCAATGATTTCATATTTTTTTGTTTAGTTAAAAACGACTTTTTTTAAGTACTTATTGCATTAATATATATGTAGCTGCACCAGCAATATAGCCAATCAATGCTAAGAAACTAATTTTCTTAATGTACCATATGAAGTCAATTTTAAGAATACCCATTACGGCTACACCAGCAGCAGAACCTATGATAAGTACGCTGCCGCCTGTACCTGCACAATAAGCTAGAAACTCCCAAAATGTACCATCAACAGCAAAAACACCTGTTCCAATTTCATACATTCCTATTGCGCCAGCTACTAGAGGAACGTTATCAACGATAGCTGATAAAAGTCCAATTATAATGTTTATGACGTATATATTTCCATCGAATGTATTGTCAAGTATTACAGCCATATCGTTAAGATGACCCATGCTTTGTAAACTAGCAACAGCCAACAAAATCCCTAGGAAGAAGAATATTGTTGGAACATCTACTTTTTTGAGTACTCCAATTACCGTTAGGTCAGATTTAGCTTCATGATTTTTGCTTCTGTGTAGTAATTCAGTAGTTAACCACATAACTCCTAAACTCAACAAAATACCTATGTAAGGAGGAAGGTGGGTAACAGTTTTAAAAATAGGAACAAATAATAGTCCAGCACCACCTAAAAAGAAAATGAATTTTCTTTCAAATGGAGTTGTAGGGTTTGTAACGTGTTCTAAGGCTTCTGTGTTGGATGGCCTAGTGATATCTCCCTTTAATTTAAAGGTTAAATATACTAAAGGAACAAGCATACAAACTATAGATGGAATAATTACAGAAGTAATAATATTGGCGGCAGTAACTTGACCTCCAATCCATAACATAATCGTAGTAACATCTCCAATGGGTGACCATGCACCACCAGCATTGGCTGAAATGATAATCATACCAGCAAATAGCCACAAGTCTTTTTTATCTTCTATGAGTTTGGTTAGCAGTGCCGACATTACAATGGCTGTAGTTAAGTTGTCCAGTGTCGCTGAAAAGAAGAATGATAGTATGCATAAAATCCACATTAACTTTACCTTGTTAGTGGTTTTGATACGATCAGTAATTACTGCAAAACCTTGGTGGGCATCCACTAGCTCCACAATAGTCATTGCTCCTAAGAGGAAAAATAAGATTTGACCTATTTCTGCAAGGTGATGAGACAGCTCATACAATACAAAATTCTGTTTGACATAATCGATGTTCTCAGCAATGTATTCACTAGTATAGCTTAAGTCTTTTGTTTGAAAGTAGTTTAAGAAATTAGTAAAGGTATCGGAGGTGATATCAATTTCAAATAAACCAAGTGCAAAAATTGCCCAACATAAGGAGCCTGCAATTAGTGCAGAAGCAGATTTGTCAATTTTAAGGGGGTGTTCAAAGGCTATTAGTACGTATCCTAAAACAAAAACGAATAACATAGAAAGGTAAATCATTATATACTAATTTATTGATTAATTTATTTTTGCAAATATACTGTTGTAGATGGAAAAGCAAACTCACAATTGTTATTCTTTACGATTTCCATAATTTTAAAGTTAATGTCCTCTTTTACATCAATAAAATCATCCCATTTTGTAGAGCTTACATAGTATAAAACCATAATGTCTAATGAGCTTGCTCCAAACTCTTGAAATTTGACTCTACCTTCTTGGTCAGTTTTTGGGTGCTTGTTAATTAGTGTTTCAATTTCATTAACGACCTTTTTCATTTGATCAATAGAAGTATCGTAGGTTAGACCAATATAAAACCGAGCTCGTCTAACTTTTCTTTTTCCTAGGTTATCCAATTCGGCAGAAATCATATTTTTATTAGGTACGGTAACAATACTTTTGTCAAAAGTGCGAATTCGTGTTGAACGGAAACCCACTTTTTCTACTGTTCCTGTAATGCTTCCAGTAGAAACTAAATCGCCGACCACGAAAGGTTTGTCAAAAAATATGGTGAATGAGCCTAACAGATTCTCTAAACTTTCTTTTGAGGCCATAGCAATAGCGATACCTCCTATACCAACTCCTGCAGCTAATGCTGTAACATCAATATCAAATACCCTGCCTAAAAGCACAAAGAACAGAATAATATAAACGGCTATTTTACCAATTTCTATTACAAATGGCACTAATTGATCGTCCATTTTGCTCTCAGTATTTTCTGCTTTATTTTTGAATACTATTCCAAAATAGTCAACTAATCGAAGTCCTATTCTTAGAAATGAAAACAGCATAACTATTGAAAATGCTTTATGAACAAGCTTTTCTAAGTTGAAATTTTCATTGCTGAAAGTCAGTTCCGCTGGAAAACTGATATTCAATGCTCCCAAATAGATGAAGAAAAGAAATAAGGCAAAAGAGATTGGTCTTATTAAAAAGTCGTTAAACTTCTCAAGATTAATTGATGCGTCTCTATTTAGTAATCGGAAAAGAATATGACTTAAGTATTTAGAAATTAGTTTTTTGAATATTAATCCAAATAAAATAAATCCTAAAAACCACAAATAGTTTTCCATTGAATTACTTAAAAAATGATACTGTAAAAGTTCGTTAAGTGTCATGTTTAGATGAGTTGGTTAAGTGCAATCTCAAAAGATGTTTTAGAAATATTTTTTCTTGTCGAATTTATCTTATGAGATTTTTTTAGTGCGTTCATTATCGTGTTTGATGTGTCTTCAAATAAAGCTGTGTCTGTCATATTAACATCAGCCTTCATTAAATATGCAAATACTCTTGCCATACCGCAATTTGCAATAAAATCGGGAATCACGCTAAGTCGTTCGTCAGTAAACTCGCTGATGCTTCCAAAGAATATTTCTTTGTCGGCAAAAGGAACGTTAGCTCCACATGAAATAACTTCTAGTCCTCCTTCAATCATTCGTTCAACTTGATTTTGGGTGACTAATCTTGAGGCAGCAGCAGGAATGAATACCTCTGCACCAATATCCCAAATTTTAGAGTTAATCTCATCAAATGATTCCATCTTATCAGAAGATAATTTATTACCGTTTTTGTTGAGGAATAATTGACGAATTTCTTCGAAAGTAAAGCCGTCTTCATTGATTAATCCTCCTTCTTGGTCAATAATACCAACGATTTTACCACCAGATTGTGCTTGGTAAAATGCTGCTGCTGAGCCTACATTCCCCCAGCCTTGTATAATAATTCTTTTATCCTTTATACTTTCGTTGTGTAAGTTGTAAAAGTGCTCAACAGCTACTGAAACGCCATAGCCAGTTATCATATCTGCTACGGTATAGTTGTTTTCAACTTTAGGTGTTAATGAGGTGTTTTGAATAGGTAATAAAACGCCTTTTTGAAGTTGAGAGATTATTTTACTTTTTTCTTCTGGGCTTGGCTTAAAATGACCATTAAAAACACCTTCTTGAGGGTGTTCTACTCCTAATTCATTAGTGATAGGAATAACTTCATGGATTTCATCAACATTTAAATCACCACCAGTGCCATAATAGTTTTTTAATAAAGGAGTAATAGCGGCATACCAGCGTTTTAGCACACCTTCTTTTCTAGGGTCTTTTGGGTCAAAATTTATTCCAGATTTAGCACCCCCAATAGATGGACCCGCAACAGTAAATTTAACTTCCATTGTTTTAGCTAAAGAAACGACTTCATGTTTATTCAGGCCTATTCTCATTCGAGTTCCACCACCTGCGGCACCTCCTCGAAGGGAATTAATGACTACCCAACCTTTAGCTTCTGTTTGGCTATCACTCCACTCAAATACAATTTCAGGGTTCTTGTTTTCGTATTGGTCTAATAATTTTTTCATTGAAAGTAAATTTTAGCAAAAGTAATTATTATTACCCAAAATATTTGCCAGTAATCGAATTCCTTTTAGCACCTGTTACTGATGCTAAGCAATTAATTTTATTTTCCTTGTGAAGTACACCTAAAAGACCGAATATCATTGCCTCTTTGTATTCAATTAATTTCTTGTTACCTAACGTAAATTTGGAGGCTGAGTGGTCTTGTATTTTGAGCATTAAATAGGAATTAAAAGCACCTCCACCAGTAACTAAGCAATTACCTTTAGTAATGCATTTTCCAATTTGAATGGCGGCATGATTTACTAATGTGCAAAGTTTATTTTCAACGGAGTCTTCAAATGCATCTACTAACGGAATAAAATGTTTTTCTAGCCATTCCTTTCCTAATGATTTTGGAGGTGGTTGATGATAGTAATCAATGGCATTTAATTTTTCTAGAAGTTGATTGTTAACGCTGCCACTTTTGGCAATATCTCCATTCTTATCGTATTCATAACCTAGCTTGTTGGAGTAGTAATTTAAAGCAATATTAATAGGGCAAATGTCATACGCCTTACGCTCTTCATTCTCGGAATATGAAAAATTACTAAATCCACCTAAATTGAGGCAATAGTCATATTCATTAAATAGAATTTCATCTCCAATAGGAACTAGGGGAGCTCCTTGTCCGCCAAGTTCTACATCAAGACTTCTAAAATCACAAACCACAGGAATATCCAATGATTCATTTATGATTTTTCCATTTCCTATTTGTAGTGTAACCCCTTTTTTTGGCTGGTGCAGTATAGTGTGTCCGTGTGAGCAAATCAAATCTACTTCAAGAGAATTGTTGATTATAAAAAGACGAGTTAAATTTGACAGATATTTAGCGTATTCATTATCAATTTGGTTAATATATTCTCTAGGTTTTAGATGTAATCCTTTTAACTCTTTTAGCCAATTTTCGCTATATGAGATAGTTTGGCAAATACCCATTTCATATTGCCAACTGTCCTCAAAATTAAAGGTGACGTACGCCAAGTCTACTCCATCTAAGGAAGTGCCTGACATTAATCCAATTACCCTGTATTTCATATTAGTTAAAAAGACTATTTTTGAAGTCAAATTTAAACTAACTAACTCACATATATGAACTTTACACTTACTGAAGAACATAAAATGATCCGCGATGCAGCAAGAGACTTCGCTCAGACAGAACTTTTACCAGGAGTCATCGAAAGGGATGAGCATCAGACTTTTCCAGCAGAACAAATAAAAAAACTTGGTGAATTGGGGTTTATGGGAATGATGGTAGACCCAAAATATGGTGGAGCAGGAATGGATACTATTTCATACGTTCTAGCAATGGAAGAGCTTTCAAAGGTTGATGCTTCTGCATCTGTAGTTGTATCTGTGAATAATTCATTGGTATGTTGGGGTCTTGAAGAATACGGCTCTGAAGAGCAAAAGCAAAAGTACCTTTTGCCTTTAGCAAAAGGTGAAATTATTGGAGCCTTTTGTTTGTCGGAGCCTGAGGCAGGTAGCGATGCTACTTCTCAACAAACTACGGCTGTTGATATGGGTGACCATTATTTGCTGAACGGCACAAAAAACTGGATTACAAATGGAAATTCGGCATCAGTATATTTAGTCATTGCTCAAACTGACCCTGAAAAAGGACACAGAGGAATCAATGCATTAATTGTAGAAAAAGAAATGCCTGGTTTTGAGGTAGGTTTAAAGGAAAATAAATTAGGAATTAGAGGTTCAGATACCCACTCATTATTATTTACGGACGTAAAAGTGCCAAAGGAAAACAGGATAGGAGAGGATGGTTTTGGATTTAAGTTTGCTATGTCTACACTTTCAGGTGGACGAATAGGTATTGCCTCACAGGCTTTAGGTATAGCTTCGGGAGCTTATGAGCTATCATTGGAGTACTCTAAGCAGCGAAAAGCTTTTGGTAAAGCCATTAATGAGCATCAAGCTATTGCTTTTAAATTAGCCGATATGGCTACAGAAATTGAGGCGGCTAGATTATTATGTTTGAAATCCGCTTGGCTAAAGGATAACGGCAAGAATTTTGATAAAGAAAGTGCTATGGCAAAAGTTTTTGCCTCTGAAGTGGCTATGAAAACAACGACTGAAGCCGTTCAAGTGCATGGCGGTTATGGTTTCGTGAAAGAGTACCATGTAGAAAGGTTAATGAGAGATGCCAAAATCACTCAAATTTATGAAGGGACATCGGAAATTCAGCGTATAGTTATTTCGAGGTCAATTCTTAAATAAACGAATTGTTATATATTTAGAAAAAATTAAGTTTCATTATGAAGAGAATAATTGTCATTGTATTGTGTTTAACAGGCCTACTTAGTTATGGGCAGTCTATCCAGCAGATGCAAAAATACATGAAGTTTGCACCCTCAAATATGGGGGCTACTGATGTTAATCCATCAGATATTCCTAGCGAAGGAGTTCTAAGGCAAATGGGTTTAAGTGAAGAAGAAATCCAGGAAGCAATGAATTATAAATTTCAGCGAGGACAGTACAATCCAAACTTTATAGATTCTTCATCGTCTGATATTAGCCAAATTCAGTCAAGGAATTTTTATGAGTCATTGAACAACGATACATTTTTTCCTTTTAATGATTCAATTCAGTATCCTGTTGCTAAGATTTATGGACAAAACTTTTTCAGAAATAATTCGGTTAATTTCTTTTCACGCTCATATGACAATCAAGCACCAGAGAATTACCTCTTAGCAGAGGGTGATGAAATTACTATTTCTATTTGGGGTTTGTCAGAGCACAGTGAAGTTGTTACTGTAAATGAAAAAGGATATATATCTACGAAACATGCAGGACGTATTTATGTGGGTTCTAAAACGTTGAAGTCGGTAAGATCTCTTGTGAAAGACAGAATGAGCTCGTTTTTTGATTTAAGAAAATCTCAATTTGACTTAACATTGAATTACTCTAGGGTAATAAGTGTAAATATAGTTGGTGAAGTCTTTAATCCTGGATCCTATTCTATTGCAGCTTTAAATACAGCTTTCAATGCATTAATTGCTGCGGGTGGACCAAATCAAATAGGTTCGATAAGAAATATATACCTAAAGCGTGATGGCAAAACCGTAGACTCTTTAGATGTTTATAAATTCCTCTTTGATACCGACTATTCACAAGATCTTTTCATGCAAAATAACGATTACTTATATGTTCCTTCGGCTCAGAATGTTATTGAGATAAAAGGAGAAGTAAATAAACCATACACTTATGAGGTAAAGGAAGGGGATAAATTAATTGACCTTATAAAATATGCTGGAGGTTTTACCAAGTTAGCTTATAAAAACGGCATTGCAGTTAATAGAATTGATGGAAATTCCATCAAAACAATTACTGTAGATGAAGTAGGCTCTAAGAATTTATCACTAAAAAATGGTGATGAAATAATGGTGAATAGTATTCAGGGAATTCCTTCGGATTTGGTTTACATTCATTCCTCAACTGGAGTAAGTGGAGAATATCAGTTTTCTAGTGGAGAAAAAATATATGATATGTTGTTAAAATCAAACTCTCTTTCAGATGATTTGTTTTTAGAGTCGGCATACTTAGTGAGAACCTCTTCAGATGATTATTCCAAAGAGTACTTAATACTTGACATCGCTGGAATAGTTGAAAACCATAATTCAGAATCAAATATCACTATTGAAGAATACGATGAAATATTCTTTCTTTCCAAAAGAGATTACATAGATGAATATGAAGTCTCAATTACTGGTGGGGTGAGATTGCCTAACACCTTTTCCTTTGGTGAAGGATTGAACTTATCAGACTTAATACTAATGTCTGGTGGATTGGTACAAGAATCAGCAGGTGCTAAAATCGACATTTCAAGGATAGCAGATTACGATGCTGAAACCAATGCTTTAAAAGCTAAACGAACAATTGTTCGCTCATTTAAAATTTCCAATGACGGGAAGATAGATGATGAAGCTTCAAACTTCACCTTAGAGCCATATGATCAAGTAGCTGTAAGAATCAACCCAGATTACGAGCCAGTTAGAACAGTTGTAATAACTGGAGAAGTGGAGTATCCTGGTGTGTACTCTTTGAAAACAAAAGATGAGACTATTGTAGATTTAATTCTTAGAGCGGGTGGAATAAAAAGTACAGGGGATGCTGATGCCGTTAGAATGTATCGAATGATGGATATTGAAGAAAAGCCCAACAATGAAATCGACTTTTACGATGACGATGAAGAAATTGTTAATGGCTTCTTTTCGGAAGGTGAATTCGTGCAGATTTCACCAGTAAATGGAGAGGATGATAAGCCTGTAAATAAAAT
>Ga0233432_10005197_pt1 | contig 11363 bp, 6 predicted proteins | sample SI_122_August201_6_FD_179870 | JGI IMG/M metagenome (GOLD analysis project Ga0233432, IMG submission 179870) | Seawater microbial communities from Saanich Inlet, British Columbia, Canada - SI_122_August2016_10_MG | ecosystem: Environmental > Aquatic > Marine > Inlet | place: Canada: British...
CAGTAATATTAAGCAGGTGACCAGTGAACTAGATGTTTACCATGGATACAAGGGATTGCATGATATAAAGGAGGGTCCTATCACCCCTCCAGAAGACCTCCCATGGAAGGATATATTTGAGGAACCATTTATAGAAGAGATAGGGCAGCGGTATTCTTTTTTGAATAACTTAGCGAACCAATAGGTTATTGCGGTCACCGTTATAAATAACTGGGAGGAATCGCTTTACGTATGGATCGTTACGACCAGTTAAACACACTTATAATAAAGGATAAACATCCTTTAATTAGTCGGGAATTTCAGAATTTAGATTCTGAGGTTGTCGCTAAGATAGGTATTAAAGAAGGTGTTGCGGTATTTTCCGTAGAAAATTCCACGAACTATATGCAATTCGCTAAGTTCGTTATAGGGATGGACGAACGATATACAGGAGAGTTTAACTACATCGACAAGGTAAACACATTCGATATAGATGATGGTGTATGGGTACTCAACGGTCACTACGATCCAAATAATGATTTTTATGTATTCTTCAATAAGGATTCATCCATATACGTAAAGACCTACTCTATTAAGCAGGGTGGATTTTCCCAAGATATTTTGGTTAAAGAGGGAGCGACTATCTCTTCTATTGAGAAGATAAGGGATAGTTTTGTATTGATTGTAGAGGATGCTGAATGCGAGGATGTATTCAAGTCAGTTGCGGAGTTAGGTAATGCTGAACTCAAGTTGCTCATGGTGTATGAGAAGGATATTGAGCGTACTGTAATGGGTGATGATCCAGAGTTATTTGTCCAAGTCCTTAATTCACCGTTCAACGATATCGGGGAGAGATCATTTACTTGCCAAAACATGGTAGACGGTCAGGGGATGATGTACATCGAGAACCCTGATGTAATCAATACTTTCAGTCAAGAATCTATTAATGGGAATGTCATCCGTGATCCTGGCAAGGTAGTTGTTAAGGGCGACAAGAATTTTATAGACAGTACATTCACCTTAAGGTTCTCTCCCCTTTATGATGACGATGAGTATAGAGACTTAGTAACATCCGAGGTGTATGATGTTAGTTACAATAATGAATTTTTCGTGCTTAGACTTAATAACTCGTCAGAAGTCCTTTATTCAAAGCAACTTAGAATAGATAAGGAATTTATCAACCTCAACGTAACAACCTATCAATATGACGATAACTTGAGGGTGACGCTCTATATTGATGGGAAAGCGGTAGTTTCTCATGTCGTGAGCGTGGACGATAACCCATATGGGAACCCAGTTTACCAGTTGGAGAATATCAAGGACCTTGACTACCTTGCACTACAGAAGCAAACACTAGATAAGATCGGTATCAAAGACATACACAACTCCTTTGATAGGGAGATGCTGTCTTTAACTAGGGATGTTAAATTCTCATTTGATCATGATAAGTTGAATTCATATTTCAATTCTAATCCTGATAGTCATATGATTCCGTTCTTTCGCACAGAGGAAGAGGTCGATAACATCACTGTATTGGTTGAGAAGAAGTTAAAGAGGATGACGCTCACCACCACCTCAACATCTGGATCATCGGGGGTATCTACCTCTGGAGCGCCTACATCGGGGTCTGCAACCTCAGGGGCACCTACATCAGGTTCTGCAATGTCGGGTTGCTATAATATTGACGATCCTTTTTGTAATACGAGTATTGAGATACCTAAGTTTATAATGAACAACGACGGCACCATCACTAGGGTAGACACCCAAGAGATGTATGCTCAGAAACCTATCAAGAATAATACACTCCCAACCTCTCAGATCGCCGCTCAAGCGTCTATCGCTACCTTAGGTGGATATGATAACTGGACTATCCCGTCTTCAGAGGACTTAACAGGGTTCTTTGATGGTACGGTCAGCACAAGTGACAATCAAGTGGAATACGTCCGTGGTGGTGATGTTGTGATTAGTGGCGGTATTCTGTTAGAGAATAATACAGATTTCGAGTTAAAGACTATGGTCGAGAGTGGTCAGGTTTGGACATCCGACTCCGAGTGGTTCTCCTTTAATGATGAGGAAGAGGTTGATAACTATGTGTGGTTGAAACGGGAGATACAGTCTGAATTTGAGATAAGGTTTGTGGGTTCTGATGTCAGGGTCCCTATATCTGATGAGAAGTCCCTAAGGGATGTTGTAGGGAAAGGTATCCCTATCTTATGGAGAAATACCCTCTATCCATATTATAAGAAAGCGGGGGTCACTATCACATACAAGGAAGGGGTTAGTAAGCGTGACGTGAAATATGATCCTCATTACAAGTTAAACAATGGTTATCATTTTAAGAACGGGGCATATTTTCATTTAGACAAGCGATCCTCAAACAACTCCCTAGGGGACACAGTACTCCCATTCTTCTTTGATTCAGATACTGGGTTACCTGAAGCGGTGTACTCTGATCCTACATTAGAATTGAGGTTGGGAAATAATATCTCTCAGATGTTTAACTACAAACCATTCATTTCAGAACTAAATACGGACATTATGGGGGTTACGCTATGGACATCATCATCTGATATCCAGCGTAAATTGGCGATCCAGTACGGGTTGTTAGATAAAGATGTCTCGTTGTCTAATACGTATTCTAATTATGACACCCTTTCTTCTCAGACATACAAACCTAGTGCGTACACGTTTGCCTATCACTTTGAAAAGTTAATTGGTCAGAGTAGGGTGTTAGTCAAGGACATGACCTTGGATGATTGTGGGGAGATCGTGCTGTCTGCAAATACGGATAAGAATAGTTATCTTAGGGAGATTCGAGGGATGAGGTTCTTTGGGGACACCAAGAGATATAAGTCAACAGACTATAGAATAGACTTGGATGTTAAGCAATTAAAAGATCGGGAGTCCTATATAAATAATAGTAGTTACATAAAGGATTTTATAACGAGGATCACTGATAGGTGGGCACCTGCAACCGCAAACCTACTAGAGATTCGAGATAGAAACACACTGATTATGGCGAATTTACTTAAAGATGAGTTTACACAGGTTCTCGTTGGGTTTACACCAACGTCGAACGTTAATGCTTACTACATTAGGTCCCCAGAGACTGGGCAAGTCTCGGTCCTTACCTCCAGTGCTAATCTTGAGGAAGAGATTAACTGGGTTGGCGTAGGGCGGATAGATACCCCATATGTCAAGTCTGGCGTAACTAAGATAAAGAAATCATCTAAGAATGTTAAGGTCTTTTTCGAGACTGCGTTCAATAATGATAACTACAGGATCTTTGTATTCTCCCCTAACAACTCAGTTTATTATGTCCCTACAAAATACAGGGATGGTTTCTTAGTCGAGAGTTCATCTCTCGTAGAGGGCGAGGTTGCTTGGATAGCATTGAACACTAGGCAAGTAATCAATGGTTCCCTTGATTGGAAGGTAGGCGTCCCTCTAGGCGAGTCTAATAAAGACCATCTTGATAGATACACCGAGATCAATGAGAACAGTAATAGGTACAGGATGACCTTTGGGAATGAAGGTTACCCCGATTTTGATAACACGGACTATTCAGTTATCTTGTCTGCCGACTCTAACATAAACCTTTGGGTAGAGGACAAGCAAACAAATGAGTTCAACGTCAGAAGGAGTTATGCAGGACAAAATACCCTCGTCAATTACTTGGTGGTCCAAGGCAATTCCCGATGGTGGGAGAATATAACTAGTTAAGGATAATGCTGTGGATGACTATATCTCAAAAGTAAAAAGGTTAGACCAAAACACGCTGGTCAACGATGAGAACGTAAATGCGGTTGTTCAACAACTTCAGCATAACATCGATCTCCTTTTTAATCAGTGGAAATCTTCCCATGTAACATGGAATGTATCTGAACTTCTGTTCGGTAATATCATGGACTTCGATGCTACAGGGCAGAAGAGGTTTATCAACGGCGGTAAGATGGACTCGGTTGAGAAGGTACTTACCTTTACCCCATATGCAGGTTCCTTGAGATACGAAGAGACGGACAAGTTAAATAACGGTAACTGGATGACATGGGAAATCCCAGAGTTCCAACAAGAGAATCTAAGGATAAGTAGAAATATCGCTATCCCACAGGCGATCCGACATCAGACCATCCTTATTGCATTTAAGTTTGCGGTATTTAGCGGTAGCAATGTTCTGGAGGATGAGAGGTTTGACATTTATGTGAATGGTGTCCATTCAGGGGCATTCACCTCTGGCAAGAATAATATCGACGGTACAAACGAAGCAAAGACTGGGTATGCGGTATATAACCTTACCGGAACCGAGAGTAATATCTTAATCGAGTTTGTAAGGTCCCCCACTAATGAACCTACTACCGCTGATTACAGCGTCAGGGTTTCAAATGTATTCTGTGGTATCCATTCTCTGGGTAATTCTCAGTATGTACTCAATTACCCCGGTTGCGGGAGTTCATTCGTTGGAAAGAATTCCGACATCGAAGCATTCTATAATTTCAAAAATAACTCTGTAAGACCAATCCCATCCTTCCTTATTGGGAATGAGCATCTTACTGGTGAGTCTGCATTAACTGTTAATGTAACGAATACCCCAGCATCTGCTATTACTAAGTATTGGGTTGGTCTAAGTGGTTCAGGTAACCAAACAGGTATCGATTCTGATAATAGGATGGCGTTTGATACATTTAATGATATAGACGTATTCGGTGCTAATAGGATAGAGGTTGACTTTGAATATTCTCAGAGTTATGGAGATTTGGTCCTAAAGTCAGGCACATACATTGTTACCCTCCACGGCAACACGAAATTTGATTCGGTTAAGTTCAAGGATAATGCCCTCGTAACTATGACTACAAGTGGCGACTCTGATGAATTGGTATTTGGTGATATCAAGGGGTTGAATAATTCTCGATTAGAATTTGAGAATGATGATAATGATAAGAAGGTTAGGGTTAAGGTCACTGATATTGATTTAGACGACTACTCTATACTAGAGGTTATATGCGGAACATTCGGTATGCCATTGAATGCGGATGGGGAGGTTAAGGTTGTAGATCATTCTAGTCTGAACATCACGCTTAATCAATCTAATGTTGTTAATGCTGACGGTCTTAATGGTTTCGGTTTCTCTATCGCTCCAATCAAGGCGAAGAAATATTCCAATATCTCGATAATCAATAATAATGTCAACGGATTGACATGCATGGTAACACGTAGCACTTCATCAGCGAAGGCGATATATGCACAGCGCCACTCGAATGTTAGGATCAGTGACAATTTCTCTATCGTGTCTACGGTTTCAGACGAGCAAGTATTGGAAGCAGATCTACATAGTGGGATTGAGGTTGAGAGTAGCATTCAGACTGACGGTGGGCAGACCTCATTCGAGAGCATTACAGTCAGTATATACTCAACGTTTGGTGCGGTAACTGGTTATCAGTCTTTGGTCCTGACTAGCGAACAGTCTTACATTTACACGATTACATGATGGATGGTAAGATAGTAGAGAGGAATTTATTCCCTTTAGATTCTAATATAGATGGAACGTATTTAGATTCTAGCGGGGTAGTCAATATAATTGACAACATGATACAGGTTGTCTCTGGGGTTGACGGGACACAGTGGTACCCAGAAGATGATGCAATTGATTTCTCTGTAGAGGAGGTTGCAAGGGTCCAAGATGTTGATCAGGTAGTAAGTGACCGTGGGATAGGTATCCTGTATGATCGTGATGGTAGTCGATATGCGGTAAAGGGTGACTTAGTATTCAGGAATGACCTTGGTGGCGTCTCTACGTTGAGTAAAATCCTGAATAAGGTAAGTACGATAGACGAGAATCAGGACCTTACACTAAGATTTAAGGACAAGTCTCTAGATGATCTAATAGCAACTAAGGATGGGATTAGTATCGATCAGATTATCCAGAATACAAAGATTAAGAGTTTGCCATTCGGCGATGGGAACATATCCCAATTAACTAGGAATACTGGTACGAAGGAATCTTCTGTTTCAGTCTTCACTATACCTGTTACACCCTCAGCATACGTATGGGTTGCAGCAAAGGCATCGGTTACGGGACCAACGACCATTACTTTGATAGACAAGACATCGAATACAATCCTAGACACCGCATTTGTAGACATGGACAAGTACTCAGGCATCGTCCCTTGTTTCATCTCATTTGTAGGGCAGTTACCAACTGTCGATACCGCTATCGACACTGGGAAGTGTGATGTAGCGATCTACAACAGTTTCTTCAAGAGGTTTTTCAAACCATTGGATACCCTAGATAACGATACTGGGTTGTCTGTCCATGAGTTGGCGATTGAGATTGATGGTGAGGGCGCAGTGATGGAGTATGCTACTATCGACATGATGACTTTTGATAGTGGTTTCGTTGAGGATGTAAAAAATGGGGTAAGTGTAGTAAATAACAGTAATGAGGTCGAAATTTCATTTGAGGAACCAATATCAAGCAATGATTACTCTGTTTCTATCCAAACCGAGGAGATGGTCCAGACTTGGTATGAGGGTAAGTCTTCTACTGGATTCACTGCTAAACTTGAAAGACCATATTCAGGTCTGCTGTATTGGTCGATTGTTTATTCTGAGGTCGTCTAATGCCACGTAGAAGATATAACGCTGCTGAGGTAAACACACTCTCTACGTTTTCCCCTGTCCCAAACTTTAATGTCAGGTCATTAACATTTGTTAATAACCTAGAGGGGTTAAAGATTGAGGATGCTATTACAATAACCGATAAGGGCGAGTTAGTCTTTAAGGATGCTGATACAGAGGCAACCCTATCTGAACTGATCGAGGGTTCCAATGGGTTATTAGAGGAGACCACAGATAGCGGGGACACCACCTTATATTTCGTAGACGATAAGAACAATAAGATCTCCTTGGGTAGGGTATATGAACTTTTATTCAAAGAAAATGTTGTTAATGGTATCTTTTGGTTCGGGGAGAGAAGTTCTCGTTTCTTGAACGATGAGATGGATGAATATATCCTCGAAGAGTTCTATGCTAAAGCAGACGAAGGCAATGTCGATCCACGGGCACTCAGTATTTTATTCGAGGAAACTGACGACTTTAAAAATATATGGTTCGATGTACCTTGTATCGAGGTAATCACCCCTGACTACGTAGACGGTAAGTATGCTAGTATTACCGCTAAGGTAAGTTTTAAGATGAAGTGTGAGTTATCAACGATCACCGCATTTCGTATATATGATGCGACCACAGGGTTGGAGTTATCAAGGACTGTACAGGTCATTAGAGGCACCCCAGACGAATATGTGTCCTATACGGTACCGCTCGCTTATCAAGGACCTCTACCCGACTCTATCGCCGAGAATGAGGGCGTCTGCCGTGAGGTAACAATCAATGACCTTCAGAACGTGGAATTTGTCAACGGTGAAGAAAAGGGCACAGCGATCACAAAGGGATTCAATGGTTACTACAGGATCCCAAATACAAGGCACATTATAAAGTTACAGTGGGCAACATGCTCATCTACTATAGAGTTGGATACTATCGGTCTCCCAGTCGGGGAATTCAAGAGACAGTTTGATGCTCGTGGCGAGACCTCATTAGATGTGGTCGTCTATGACAAGAATGATACCTTCAATGCCGATAGGTTCCGTCAGTTCAGTGGTTCCTTCCCTATCGATAGTGGTAAGGAATCCCACACTATTAATTTTGCAGACGATGGGATTAGTATAGACGAGAAGTACGAATATAGCGTCAAGTTAGCAACCAATCAAAACTTTGAGACGTGGGTAGTCTCTAAAACAAATGACGATTTAACTATCGGTTGGAACAAGACCCCTATTCGAGGCGAGATTGATTGGATTATCGTCCAAGATAATAAGGCATCCGGTCAGCAACTTGCAACCTTAAATGACGAGAATCGTGCCCTTAACCATTTCTTGTTTGGTTCTAAAATTGTAGATGCTGATTTTTGCGGGGAATATATTGTTCCTCCTCCAGAGATTGATTTCTTTTTGGGGGATAATGTATTTGATATCCCCCAAGAGGACTGTGAATGCTGTGATTGTTGCTCAGACGTATCAATAGATGATATAGATGTTGAGTTCATAGTGTGGGGCGGTGATGAGGAACGTCCAGATTCTGAGGAAAATTGTGATTGTCCATATTATTCAGCACAAGACTCTAATGGTGACGTGAGGTACTCTACGAACCCAACGGACTTTAAGTATGAGGTTATCATTGAGGAGAGCGTTGGTTCAAATACTGACGATGATGACGATGCTCTCGATGATGATTTCGACGAGGATGATTTCGATGACCTCGACGGTGAAGGGTTTGGTGACGATGATGATGGTGATGACGGGGATGATGGCGACGACGCCGCTCAGGGTAATTTCATTGATTCCGCTCGTTGTCTTGCTAACATCATAGGTGGTCCTTCCGATAGGGGTAAGATCACCGTAGACATCAATCAACAGACAGAACCTGGAAAATTACCTAGTTATTTCCTCAGTCTTGCAGAGGCAGGGGTATCGCTGGAGTCAGAGACATATACGAACGCTGAAGGTGGGTTGTCATCTAGATCACAGAAGTATACCTGTACCTTGATTACTATTGATTCCGAGTCTGATGTATGGGTAGAGAGTATTACTGCTGATGGGTGCTTAATCGTTTGGGACCCAGCGTCCCCTCCTAAGTATGGGATACTTTACTACAATATTAGAAAGACTGTATTTGTTGCTCCAAATGAATCTGTCAGCGTAGCAATTGAACCTAAGCGTGATGCCTGTTTGGGGGATCCTGGGATTGTCAATACTATTGGATCTGGTAACTTACCTGTTGCTATATTTGATACTGACGACGAGCAGGGAGAGGTACTGGATAATGAACCAGAGTATAACGATCCACCACTGGCAGATAATGGCGAAGTTATCTTTTCTCAGATTAATAACTGGAGCGAAGAGTAATGGTTTTTCAATATAGAGAGAATTTAGAATATCTGTTTAAGGAAAATTTCTTAAGGAAAGCATATCGCCCTTCAAACCCAGAGAAGTTTGCTGCGGATAGTCTTAAGCGAAAAAACAGGGCACTAAAACTCCTAGAAAAAAATAAGAGAGAAAACCCTAACGACCTGCCAGCACAAAAAATTAGTAGCAACCTTATTAATCTTTCTTACAATATCGATTCCGACAAGTATGCTAGGGTTTTAGATTCTACCACGAGAGAGATGAAGGTATATTCGCCTGCTGATCCAAATGTATATATGATCGTTACTGGTGGGTATTTAGGGGTATCAGTATTTGGTAATCATATCGTATTGTTTGACCCACGACCCAATTTTGTGATCGACCCCTCACAGAGATCCATCTTTCCCGGATACGAACCGATCTATAGCAAGACAACAAAAGAAGAACTAGAGAGGTATATCTATACCACAGAGTACCCTGCCAATAATATACCAGTCTTCCCCAACTTCAAGGTTGGTGAGCATGTTATAGACGGTGCCAAGTACAATCCCCTTTACGACAAAAGGAATTATAGGTTGAATGGGCAGTATCGTGTAGACGGTGTATTTTCTAGTTCAACGATGGATGAATACTCTGCTGGGTTGATCGGTAGTTCTTTGGTAGATCGCCAAGGTCAGGGAAAGTTTATTTTATTAACAGATGTGTATAATACTGGACCCCAAGATGTGTATGGAGACGGGATGATACATAAGGTGGTAGGTAGTGGACTTTACTTTAAAGCGATCAGCGATGATGTTGTTGAGCAAAACAAGGCGAATGGTATAGACGAAACCTTTGCTCAGGTGTAGTGAATGTTTTCTAATATCACTAAAAAGATAACTGGGGTCGGTAAATCAAGGGATGCATCTGACGATATAAAGGGTAAGTTACTCTACAAGTCTTTTGATGCCCATCCAACCTTCGCCGACAGGTATTCTACTTGCTCAGATTGCCCTTCTCTAAAGGAAGAGTTTAAACTGTTTGGGAAGACGATTAAGGATGAAACCCCTGTGTGTGGGGAGTGTGGATGTAGTCTGTGGTTGAAGATCCCACTTGAGTCTGAGGGGTGCCCCTTAGGTAAGTGGTAATTAAAGTAGGATACTCTATAAATAAAAGAAGAATAGATGTAACATGGCGGACAGTAGATTATCGTTTAACGTAGAAGGGGTCGAACTAAGACCACGGGAGAATCCTCTCGTAGATGTCGTACCTCAAGCGAAGGATATTGACTTCGATCCTAGTATCTCGGCGTCAATCTTCCTACATGATGATGGTCGTCTGTATTTCAAGGACAATGCTAATAGTGATCCTATCCCCCTATCACAAGTAAAGAACTTCTATGATAGGATGAGGTTTGAGGAAGGGGAATTAAGATTCTATGAGGACGACCTAAAGAACTTTGTATCCCTGACGGATATTATTGATACCAAGAACGTAACATTAAAAAAGAACTCTATCATACACTCGATCTCGAAGAAAATAAGCAACCCTGTAGATTACGATGCGTTGGGGCATATCGAGAGGGTTATTGAGGACTTCGGTAAGGTTGAGAGCGTCATATTTAACGAGTTCTTCCAAGACGGTAAAAAGTTATTTCAAGATCTGTTCTTTAGTGAGGATTATCTACTGTACGCTAATGGTCGTTCAGTATCTGACACCCTCATAGACGGTCTATTTGAGGGCGTAGCGGTCACCGCAGAGGATGTCCCAGTCATTGTAGAGATCCCAGACGAACCAGTCCCTCCTGCTCAACCTACGCTGGAACAAATACAAGAAATCAACACCACGGGATTAAGTACCCAGCAAATCATTGATTTACAAGAGCAGGAGCAAGATAGGGTCGATCTTATAAACGAGCAGTTGGAAGATGCATTCGATACCGCTGATGATGAATACGAGGACCTGCTAGAGATCTACGAGGAGGCAGTAGAACTTTCGGCAAACACTACAGAGACATATGCTGATTATACGATTGGTGATTCCCCTCGGGATCCGTCATTGAATGATACCTTTACTTACATGCCAAACATCAGCGTGTTCTTTCAGGACGACCATATCAGTTTTAAGAAAACATCATCTGATTTCTCAGGTAAGGTAGAACTACAAGGGAAACCATACTCTGTATTTGAAAATTACGCCTTGGGGCGTATGAGAAGATTTAATGGGATAGGGAAGTTTCTTGTATCTGTATTTGGACAAAAGGATTCTGATTACCCACAGTTGTGGCAGACTGACCCCTTAATCATCCGTGATCCTGATGAGGGAACCTTTACGTTGAACCCAGTTAGGAATGCTGCATGTGGGGGAGAGGACAACTCTGAGAAACCATTTGCGTATAACTCATCTTATCCCCTTTTCATTGGGGACTTCTTCCAAGAGGGAAAT
>Ga0233432_10005200_pt1 | contig 11358 bp, 30 predicted proteins | sample SI_122_August201_6_FD_179870 | JGI IMG/M metagenome (GOLD analysis project Ga0233432, IMG submission 179870) | Seawater microbial communities from Saanich Inlet, British Columbia, Canada - SI_122_August2016_10_MG | ecosystem: Environmental > Aquatic > Marine > Inlet | place: Canada: British...
CCTGAATTGAGCATAATCTGTTTACCTGAAAATTGATCTATTTTTTCAGGGGGAGAATTATAACTATCATAATTTGATATAGAGGGAGTTAAAGGGAGGGTTTGAGTAGAAGTTAAATAGATAGAAGATAAATCTTTATTTATATCTTCTTTTACAGGAACCCAACCTTCATCTGAGCTGTTAGGGTCTTGACCATTTCTAATTATAGTAATAGGATCTCCATTTTCACCACTAGAAGACCATGTATTTTCTTTTTCTTTTACGGTACTACCAAAACGAATTGAGTTGCCCCATCTACCTTCATATATAATATCTCCCTCAAATGGCAATAACGGATGGATGTTTAATTTTTCTTGAAAATATTCCCCTAAAGTAATTTCTGTAGATTGATCTGTAGATCTTCTAACTGATCCTCCTTCGGTTTGCTCATAATCCCTTTGTTGGTTTGGTGGTAGAGCATCAACTATAAAAGGAGAAGCATTGTGGTGAGGTGAATTCCACAAACTAATGGGGGTCATGTAATATAATTGAGTAGCTGTTACCTTTTCTCCCAAGTCTGAGGATGGTAATAAAACCACATAAACTATCTCATTAATTAAAGGATAATTTTTTAAATAAGGGAATAATGGTTGCGCTACACCATCAAACGTATTACTATCAATAGATTTAGGAACTTTAATATCTATAAATTCTATAGTACCTAAACCATTCCACTCACCATAGGATTTCCATTTAGAGTTAGTTTCATCTAAGACAATATTCTTTACTCTAACCGCTTTAATTTGATTAAATAAAGCTTGTAAAGTATTAAAATTATTATCTCTGTTACGATTTAAATTAGAATTTAAACCTGAAAATCCAAATTTAGAGGACATTATTTTTTATTATTATTAAGCTTATCCATTTCAGCTAATAATTGAGATTTTTCTTCTTCAGAAATACCAAAACTACCATCATCTTTTTGAGTTTGGATTGCTCTTTGAACAATGGTAGCCATTTTAATTAATTGTTCATCATTTTTAACTCCTATTTCCATATATTCCTTAATTAAAGGAACAATAAGAGTGGCATCACCTATCTCTTGAATTAAAGGTTTTAGTTCTGAAATTAGAGCTGAAACCTGTTCTTCTCTTTTTAGTTGGTTTTTATAGATTTCTTCTAATAAATCAGAAAATTTCTTTTTACCAAAGACTACTGAATCTAGCTTACTCATATATTTTATTTATAAATATATAAATTAAGAAAACTTAATGTAACCATATTCTATATAGAAAACATAACTAGTTTTAAATATATCATATAATTGGTTAGCTATTTTTGTTATCTTTGGGGTTTTTACATCTACCATTTCTCTGATGTAGATATATAGTGCTTTTTTATTAAAAATATCTATGTCTTTTCTTTTGCGAAATAATTCTAATATGGCATCAGCCACTTTAGCATCATTTTCTTTTGGGAATAAATCATAAATATTAGCAGTAACATACTCTACGTATTGGTCTATAAAATTAGATAATAAATTTTTATCTTCTTTATCATCTATATTATAAGAATGATTCTCATCATCATATAAAGATTCTAATGGAGATTTATCTACTCTTTTCTTATAATTCTTTTGGTTTGAAATTATCAAATAACGTTTTGCAATGGTACCAAAATAAGAATATGCTTTAGCTCCCTTAGAAGGGTCAAATAAATGGATTTTTGATAATAAAAATGTAATTACCTCATGTTGTAAATGTTCTATTTCATCTACTTCAGTATAATAAAACTTAAAAGTATGAATTATATTCTCTGTAAGTTTAAAAAAAGGATAATGGATAAATTGCTCGTATATTTTGCTTTTAACCTTAGTATCCTCTGTATTATTATACAGGATAATAGCCTCATCTGTTTCTGAGGTGAAATAGTTTTTCGATTTTGCTTTTCTTTTTTTGTCCACGGTGTCTATCAAAGTTCTTTTATAGTAAATTCATTTAAAATCATTTGGATTTTCTTAATTTCAGTAAAAAACCATCCAATTTCATCATCAGATTTAAATGATTCTTTTTTATCTATCTCTTTAAGTTTTTTATCTGATTCATTAATGGCAACATCTATTTTAGAAAGATACCCCATATAAGAAACTAAAATATCTTCTTGTTTTTCGTTTTTACGGAGTAGATTAAAGGTCGTATATCCTAAGACTACGACCAAAATCGATAAAATTGTAATGGTTATTTCTAATATCATAACTTATCAAATATATTTTTTAACCCCTCACTTTTAATTTCACCCAAGGCTTTATTTCTTGTAGAGGTAGTATGTTGCTTTTTATTATTGTCCCCCAATGTAAAATTACTCTTGCTAGTATCCAAGTTATTCTTAAATTTAGGTAACCATTCAATTTCAAACTCAATTCTTGCTGCCATCATATCTGCCTGATGTAATATAAATGGTAATGAAGTTCTAGGTTTTGTTTCTGGCATGAATGATTTTAGATATTTCTCATTTGCTAAATCATATAAACCATCATGAGTCTGGATTGCTAACATCTCATTGAAGGTATATTTAATATCATGTTCCTGAAGTAAAAATAATCCTCTATCTGGGATGGATGAAAATGCAATAGCTTTATTATGCATATATTCTTCACCTAATTTATCTCTTCTCCATTTATCAGTCTGGGGTACATATGACTCATGTTCCGAATCACCCATTTTACCTAAATCGTGATTAATGGCTGAAAATACTAATTCTTCGGTAGTAAATGTAGTCATATCAGCACCAAAATCATTCCAAACTTCAGACATGGATACAGCAGCCTTAACTACTCTATTAACATGATCAACATACCCTCCAGGAAAGGCAGAGTGATATTCTTTTTTATGTGAAGCAGGCATGAGTGAAATACGATCTTCAAATTTCTCATAAAATGCTTTTAATTGTTCTTTACGTGGGGAAGAAATATAAGTATCAATATTGCCCATAAATTCAACCCAATTCATTTGAATTTGGTCTGCTGTTAACTTCATAACTTTTTTTATTTTTATTTCCGATTAATTTCCGAAGATGAATGTTCTTCTCTTTCAATCATAGCTTTAACATCACTTAGAATTTCCGTAGAGTTCTCTATAGTTTTTAAAAATTCGGGGATTGGAGAACCTCTCCTAACCATAAATTCTAAGGATTTTAATCTAGCTTCTAATGTTTCTAACTTATTAACAATAATATCTCTCTGTCTCATAATAACTAATTAATTAAATTATTGGGTGGGGTGAGGCACCTATATACCCTTATATCCCTATTTATTCCCCATTTTCCATTTCTTATTTCCCTGTAACATTAAGATACGGTAAGTTATCTGGGAAGCCAAGCTATTTTATAAAAGAAGTTACTAAATCTTCTAGATTTTTGATTTTAGCACATTTTTCATATTCTTCTCGGTTTTCAAAAAACTTAATAGCTAACTTACACGCAGTTAAAAGTTCCTCATCTGAAGCTTGTTTAACATGATTTTGTTCTTCTTCTAAATTAATATCTTCTAATTGAGAGTATGCTCTATTGTATACCATCACCTCACTAAATTCTTTGATTTTCTTTGATTCCTTATTATCACCACCAGAAGCGGTATTTAATAATGTGAGCAACATTTTATTGTTAAAATCTCCGTGATTAAACACTAATTTCTTAAACATTCCTAACTTAAAAATAGGATTCTTGTAAAAATCAGTATAAGACGCAACGATATTATCTTGAGAAGATGATGATTCCGGTAAAGAATCTCCTGTAAACTGTTGAAAAAATTTGTCTAAATCCATACCTATAAATATAATTAATAAAGGTAAGGAAAACAAATATATATTAGTCTATTGTTGAAATTAACTCAACTCATCCAACTGACATGAAATTTCTTCAATCTCAATTTGGAGTTTAATATATTCATCCTTAATATTTTTGGAATCTGGGTTATTTGGGTGGTATCTCCAAAGTTTTTCTTGTAAGCCTATTAAAAATGATAACTCGTTAACTAATTCTGCTTTTAAAGATTGACTTGCCATAATTTTATTTTAATATACATATTATTTTAAACTGTCCCAAAGTAACTGTAATCTTTGTTCAAGCACCACAGCAAAATCATGATCTTCAGACCCTCGAATCTCATAACAATCAATTTGACCACCATAACTAATACCACTTAGATCAAAAGTAAAACCATTTTCCATTGTTATGGTCCACCTACCACCCATTTCACCATCAATTTGGGTTCCTGGGTATGTTTCGCATACGGCTGTAAAAAATTGCTCTCTATGGAGTCTTTGGATTTCTCTTTTTGTCATAACCTTAATTCCTTTATACCATAAATATACGAACGATTCTTGGCTCCTCCAAGTTTTTCATAATTTATATTTAAGTTTATATTTTTGAATAAAACTTTCACCTACTGCTAATTCTAAAATCTCAGCATTTTGAGGAACACCTGCTAATTTTTCCTCTTGGACTTGGTCTATATTTTTATTCTTCCAAATCTTCATTTTAACTTTAGCATTTGAACGATTTGATGTTCTAAACACCATTACTACAGGAGAGTTTGAATATGCTTTTTCTCTAGCCATTTAACTTAATTTATATGAATATTTCCAACCACAATCATCATCATAGACTTTCATATCTAATTCAACTTTACATCTACCATCTAATGCTTTTTCTAGCATTTTAGTATCAATTGAATTCCAATAACCAAATCTGAGATTTAGGTATGTTTCGGCAAATTTATAATCACCTCTTCCATCTTTAACTTCACCACCATGACCTATTTCGAAATCACCGGATCCGTAAAATTCTTTGATTTTTTCTAATTGTTTAAAACTAATTCTTTGCATAACCTTTATTTTTTAATAGTTGTGATTTCGTTTAATATTAAATCACACATCTCACTACACTCTTGATCTGTAATAAAACCATTTGCATACCCACTAATTAATTCTAAAACTTGATTTTCTTTTGACATAACCTTTATTTTTAAATACTGCAACTCGGCTTCGCGCCTCATTTACCCTGTAAATATACGAACAATATCTTGCTTCTCCAAATCTATCGGCGATTGTTTTTTGAAATAAAATCACCCTCATCATATGACTTTAATATATGACATTGCTTACATAACAACTGATAATTTGAGGGCTGCTCACCTTCAGGTGTGTGTTTAATATCCGAAATAATATGATCAACATCGAATAATCCCGCTAATTCATTTATAGGTCTATTAGGAAAAAATGTTTGTGCATCGTACCCACACCCTTCACATTGTAATTGATTATCCAAGATTTTTTCTACTTTATACATTAACCAAGGCCTACCAGCAGCATTAGAAGCATATTTCTTATAATGGTAATGCCTTTTGCAAAACGAACGACGTTGGGTTCTATTATAAAACTCGGTTTCTTCATCACACCAACTTACGTTGCAACAACTCATATACCTAATTGTTTTTTAATATCTTTCATATGACGACATTGTCGATCTTTTGCTCTCCACTTTCCAGCACAAGTACAATCTACTTCATTACCTTTTACAGTAACGTTATAAAAGTGTCCAGGATCACTCTTTGATTCAAATTTGAATTCCTGCTTTTCAACCTTAATTTTTTTAGGTTCTGATTTTTCCCATTCAATATCATTAAGAGTAGTTTCGGGATGAACCTTCTGCCAAGTTGGAGTAATATATTTTTCTCCTTTAGAACTAGTGTATAATGTTGGGGGTAAATAATCATGCTCATAAGTGTATTTAAACCTACGAGTAGCTACAAAGGGTCCTAAACCCTTAGGTGAATATGAAAATTGAGAAGTAGGACGATATATAATTCGTTTCCTTAAATTCCCATGCTTGTTTAAATTTGCAAATACAAATAATGCCATAACCTTAATTTCTTTATATCGTAAATATACGAAACATATTTCGGGTATCCAAATCCCTCCACATTTTTATTTTTTAGGTCTGCCTCTTCGTTTTTTTCCTTTAACTGCGTCTTTTACATCAGAAATTTGGTTTCCTACTTCTTTAGCTGATTGAACTACATCATCAACTTCTTCTTTGACTCTATCAATCCTTGCTTCTACCTCTTCAGCTAATTCAATAATTTTTTCATCTAAAGTGGTTCGGTTTAAAACCCAATTCCATAATTTTTTTAATTGATTTTTCATTCTTCTTTAAATTTTCTTAATTTCTTTTTTTCTTTATGTTTAGGTGTTTTGGGTGCTTCTAAAACTATATCACACCCACAACATTTATAAATATCAAAATCCCAATAAAACTCAGTTATTCCACAATGGATGCATGGGTGAAAAGCTTCATCCATTAGTACTTCTTCATAGTCTACTCGTGGCATTCTTCCTCAATATTAATTTCTTCAGCTTCCTCAATAGTTTCAACAAATAAAAAATGAGAATCTGTTTTTAAAGTATGATCTGCCCTAAGATGGTTTTGCATTCCTTTTACAAATTCTAAATGTAATTCTCCTTGTTTATCTTGAAAAGAAGAAATTTGTGATTTGCCTTTAATGATGTATAATATATCATTATGTTTGAATAATTCTTGATAACCCATAATTTATTTATAAAACACTTGTATTAGCACAATAATAATTGCTAGAATTAAAGTTATTAATGTTTTAAGGGATAACCCTTCTCCCATATACATATATGTTAAAAAACTAAAGCTTACTATGCCTGCAGCGAATCCAATAAGTCTTGATGGCCATAAATCACCTTCATAATATTCTACAACATAAGCCGTAGCAAAAATATAAGCAAAACTGATAGGCACCCCTAAAAATGCCATTACCATAGGATTATTCTTCATCCAGGGGGATATGAATTGACCGTTTGTTTGGAACCATACTGCAGTTTGACCAATTGTAAACAATAAAATACCTAAAAATAGACTTTTCATATTCTTCCTTGCCTCCCTGTTACTCTATATTGTTCTCTAGGATCAATTCCACCTTGGTAATTATACCCCCCACATAAATTACCCTCAGGAACCTTACTATTCGTCCCATAAAAGTATATAGGACCATTATATAATTCATAAAATGAATTTTTAGGGTCCGCTACATTTAAAATTCTTCTACCACCACCAAAACACCTAAACTCACCTGATGTTACTCTTCCCCATCTTCCTTCCTTCCATTCTATCTCGCAACATTTAGAAGTATCAAATTCATATTTTAACTTACCGGTATATCCTTTTTTTTCACCCATCTTTCAAAACCTTTTTATTTCTTTTAATTACACACCAATCCCTACTAGTATTTAAGCGGGTTTGATGCTTTGCTATTCTATTATATGATATATTATTTACACTACAATATAGTATAGCTTCATAATATTCACTAAATACCTTAAGCTTTTTTTTAGGCATTATAAATTTGTTCATCAAATGCCTCTTCATCAAAACTTTCTTCGGGTGATGAATTCTCCCAATCCTCTCTTTCATCACCTTCTTCTTGCATTGATTTTGGAAGTGGAGGCAATAACCCAGCGTTTTCACATAGATTCCAAATACGATCTTTCCACAAATCCATTTTAATGCCATCAATTATACAACGATAACCATAATGCTCAGTAAGTTTTCCTAATTTTTCAATAAATTCTCCAATCATTAGATCTAACTCACCACCAATTTCAAAATTTTCACCATAGGTGTGGTTTCGGTTAGTGTTAACATCATACATGGATTTAATACTCGCCCATTCTTGGGCAATTGGACCTAATTTTTCACTCATAACTTTTATTATTTAATACGTAAATATACGAACAATATTTCAGGTAGCCAAACTTATATCTTTAGTTTTTGCTATCATTCTAATTCTTTTATCTGCTATTGCACAGGTTGCATCTCCTTTTTTATACCACACTAGTGTAAATCTTCTCCCAGGGTATTTAGTTGATTTAACTATATCTCCTTTTTCCATAATTTTATTTAATCTTAAGCATCCCAACTAATTCCATACTTCTTCATATCTTTTTCATATTGGATGTCTAAAGTTAATAGCATGCATAACTGCTTTAAATTTTCCCCTCCCTCGGTTGATGCCATTTTAACTAAAACGTCATCATCTAAAGAATAAAATATGGAAATTATTGATGGATTAATAGTTGTGGGGTTTTGGGTGATTCTTTTTTTTCCTTTTAGAATTATGTTGAAGAGAACTATTAAATATTTTAGCCTGTTCTATTAATGCTTTAGCTGAATTCTTACTCATAATGTTGGGTTATTTACCTTGTCCTTTGTAGGATTTTTTATAGTTTTTACTTGATTTAATTTTTGAAGTTTCATTTTTACTATGAATTCCTTTTCTCTTCTTTCTTGCTTTTTGTACGCCTGTTGTAGATGTTTGTCTAGCCATTATTTAAATATTTGTTTTAGGTTTTGATTTTTAACTATATGCTTTAATGCTTGAGAATAATGATTAGCCTCAGCATATGAAGCATCTAAAGCTTTGTAGTATTCTTCTTCGTCTGTGATTCTACCTAAGTAACGACATTGGTAAAAAGCATAATCATAAACACTCTCTTTCCAGCTATCATAGTAGGCATGGTTTAATTGAGTACCTTTTGCGGTTTTTACCCTTACTCTTGCTTCTTTCATCCCAAATAGATTATTATTTTGTTTGAAAATAGTACTTTTAAAATCCCCGGTTTCTAGAATAGACTGAGCTAAAACAATATGGGGGTGTTTTATATTTAAGTCTTTTAACATAGTAATCAATTCTTCTCTAGAAAAAGTATCAATTTCATGTTCAAGTACTATTAATTCTTTTTCGAATGGGACCGGATGTTTTAATCCTTTTGTTACCCCCGCCCAATATGAAAAAATACAAGCTAATATTGTGATTAAAAAAGTAATAACTATAACCATTATTAAAGTTTTACTATCGTGCATGTTTGTTATTTTTGTAAATTGAAGATTCTTCTTATTATATTTGTATAACATAACTACTTAGATTTTAAAATTTCTATTGCTTTAACTATTTCAGAACAAGTTTCGTATTGTTCCCACTTTTCCATTATTATTAGATTTTTTTCTAGAGTTTCTAGAAAATCTTTTTTGTCACAAGTTATATCGAAAATTGTATCATCTTCCTCAACTGTAACTTCTAATATATGAATGTGACGTTTTTTACTATTCAAATTGTTTAAGATACCTCTTACACATGCCTCAGATATTTGGAGGTCATGATTTTTTGCTCTATTCTCAAACTCTTCTTGTGTCTTAACTTTTATTTTACGGGACATTAAAACAAATTTAAAAAATTACCACTTATTTTCTTCTCCTTCAATGTACGAAATTTTTCTTCATTCTCCAACATTTTAGTAGCAAGTCTTTCTAAGTGTTTTTCTTTTTGTTTATCGTAATCATTGACAAGCTTATCATGTTTTTTATGTTTTCCTTTTTTAAGGAGAGGTATCTTTTTCTGTTTTTTCTTCATATTCTAGAAATATATTGATCTGCATTATCTTCGTCATCATCTAAACCTAATTCTTTTAGTCTTCTAAGATGATATTCATCGACGTCCCAATTACTTTTACCCTGGTTGACAGGTTTGTGGTCTTCTAAGCCTTCAATTTGCTTGTTGGTAAAAATATCACCGATAAATAGATAAAAACAGTTGTAACATAATAATTCAATATTTTCTTTTCTATAATTTTTTTTATTTTTGTCTTTAAAATGCAATAATAGCGGCATTTTGTAATCAAATACTCTTCTTTCTTTAAAACTACACTCAGCACATTCTTCATTTAAGTACCCTTCAGTAATTAAACGATATTTAATTTTTGCGGGGTTAAACGAGGATATATCTGTTCTCCCTTCAATAATATCTAATAAAGCAGGTTCTTTTCCTTTATTATTTAAAAATTTAGGAATACCTTTACCGGATTGGTTTTTATGTTTTTCAAATAGACTTTTCCCAGATTCTTCATCTGTATAAATCTTAGCCCATTTTTTATAGTGAATGTAGGATACGTTTAAATACCTACTAGCTGCTCTATTAGATAAAGTTTTATCCATAGCAGTTAAAATTTGCTCTTTAGAAAGGGGTTTTGCCTTAGGCATTTTTGTTAATCTTCAGGAGTTATAATAGTAAAAGGTCCTTGAAGATTATCATCTTTACCCTCATTATCTAAGGAGTTATTAAGCTTATCATCACCTATTTCTTCTTCCTGGTTATATTCTTTATATTGCTCGTTAGTAAGGATTTGGATATCATTCCAAGTATGATCCCCCTCACCTCCTGTTGTAATTATAGCTTTATAAGTTTCAGTGGTTGAACAGTTTATGCAATTTCTATACCCATACTTTTCAAAACGAAGTTTAGGCATATCTTTTTTACAAACAATACAAGGTATCATCTCTAACTTCATAACTCATTATTATTATTAATTATTATCGGTAAATATACGAAAAGATTTTAAACAATCCAAACTTTTTTATAAAGTTCTATAATTCACATAACTCCATAAATCATCGGGGGTGTTAAATAAAAATCTTTTATCTGAATCATCTATGTAGTATTGGATTTTTCCATCTATATCTGTTCTCTCATAAAGAAACCACATAATTAAGTCAGTAGTTTCACTCCCATAAAACGCAAGGCTTAAATTTTCAATTAGAAACCAGAGGGGATCTGTGATTTGACTTATGTTAACCCCAATTTTTTCTAATTGCTCTTCTTTTTTAAGGCAATCTCCTAACTGTTCTACACAAAAAATAAATAAGTCTTTTTTATCTATTTCTACAGTTTTTGATGTAATATTAACTTTAGAACCTAAAATTAAACTAAATAACTTTTGAATATCTTCTTTTGAACTATCCATTTATATATTATAAATTAATTAAAATCCATTATTACCCCAAATACTTCTTTAAATTTTTTAAGGGGTAAATTTTTAACTTTACTAAAAAACAATTCTGCTTGTTCTTTATTTGGGGAGTGGGTTATACCTAACACCTCCTTTTTAGAATCATTTAAATAAAAAAACTTCCAACGCATTATAAACTTTTTATTAAATTTTGTATTTTAACACATTCATCATAATCTTCCTCTTTTTCATAATATTTGAGTACTCTCTTTAAAGCATTTGAAAACTCAGATTTAGGTAAATCAACCCCTAAAGATAAATTATCAACAATAAATAATTCTGCTTTATTCAATTTATTCTCAATAGAATATTTAATAGCTTCTAAAGTATATTTTATTATAGGAGAAATAAAACTATCTTCAAATACTAAATCCTGTAAATCCTCCCATTCATCATATTCAAATGATATTAGAGGAATTTTTCTTTTTTCAATTTTGGTTTCTTTTCCCATGAG
>Ga0233432_10005201_pt1 | contig 11358 bp, 13 predicted proteins | sample SI_122_August201_6_FD_179870 | JGI IMG/M metagenome (GOLD analysis project Ga0233432, IMG submission 179870) | Seawater microbial communities from Saanich Inlet, British Columbia, Canada - SI_122_August2016_10_MG | ecosystem: Environmental > Aquatic > Marine > Inlet | place: Canada: British...
CTGGCGAGAAATTCGACCAGAGCTTGCACTACGCAGCAGGGCATTAATCGCGAAGATCGAAGGTTAATCCTGCGTTCTCGCGCAATCGTTTGATGAGTGGTTTCGCCATGACGGATGCTGGTGTCCAGACGCCACCTTCTGCGTCGAGATCGTCTTTTGCCAGGCAAACTGCACATTCGCTGAGCATCTTGCTGGTTGAGCCATAACCGGGGTCCTGGTCTCCCGTGATTCGGCCTCGAATGACGGTTCCGTCTGGTAACTTGCCAATCTGCATTAAATTGAAGAAGCCATTTTTCTGGAGAGCCCGATCGGGTCCTTCTCCAGGTTTTGCGAGCACGAAACGCTGTAATAAGTTTCGAGTGGCGGTGAATGATGCAAAAAACATAAGTGCGCCGAGACTGACAACCATTACCGCTCCCTTTAGCCATCCGGAAATGCCGCGGCCCGTCACTACGGACTCGTCGTAACGAAATTCACGCCCGTATGGATAGCCTGCCAATGCGTGACTGCGTCTGACGACTTTCGTGTTTACGCCAGCCATAACAAACGGCGCGGTCCAGGTTTTGGCGTCAGCTCGATATACAACTTTTTGCTGGTCTCTTGCGTCCGGACCCTCACGCTCACCTTCTGGGTTTAAGCTGTAGGGTTGAATTAGGGCGCGTGCGATTGTGCGATCTTTTTGGCTCTCTTTAATAATATTCATCATGCTGGCCAGCGTCCCACCACTTACAGTGCCCTTGGTTGCTTTAACCATCATGCTTATCGACTTGCAATACGCACCGTATTTCTCATGCGCAGCATCTTGAAGAAACCATACGCCGATATCCATGGGTACTGAATCGAAGCCGCAACAGTGAACGATCTTCACGCCCTTTTGCGATGCCTGCTCTTGATGAGTGTCGATCATCTTCTGAATCCAATGCACTTCCCCTGCGAGATCACAGTAATGAGTACCAGTTTCAACGCACGCTGCAACGAGGTCGTCGCCATAAAGTGCGTACGGACCGACGGCCGTCAAAACAACGCAAGTGCGTGACGTCATTTTTCGCAATGCATCCTTATCAAAGCTGTCAGCGACGATAAGATCAAGCGTACTTGCGTTCAGCCCTAAATCATCTCTGACCAGTTGCAGTTTTTTTTTGCTGCGACCTGCTAGTGCCCATTTAAGATCACCGTCTGCTCCGTATTTTCGGAGCAGATATTCTGCGACAAGTGTTCCCGTGAAGCCGGTCGCACCTTGTACAATGATATCGTAGTCACGATTGGCTTCAGTGCTAGCGGTCAAAGCGTTTTCTCCATGAGGGCAACTTCCTTCTTACCCTGTTCAGTTTCTTGTGATCCGATCTGACGAAATCCCATGCGTTTATGAAATAACATCGAGCCAGGATTAGGTGGACGGATGTTAATCTCGCATGTCATGACTGAGGCACCCGCCTGTGACTCCGCGAAGTACTTGTAGAGAGAGTTGGCGATACCTTTCCGTCGCGCCGACTCAGCCACCGCGACACGATCCACATAAGCGAAGTCTTTGCGGTTCTCGCAAAACCACTCGTAGTTTAGGCTGGCATACGAGGTCCCTGGGCGTAGCCCGATAAGAAAGCCCACCAGGCTGCCGCCAATTTTCGCAACACAGACCAAAGCAGCGTACTTCACAAACCACTGCAATTCGATTTCAGAAATTAGGTTCATGTGCGGCATTGAATCTGCGTTAAGCGCCAATACGGCCTCATAATCATTTTCCTCAATAGCAGATATCTTCATAGATACAGTGTATTGCTATGTTAAGTTGGTATCAAAATTACTTATCTCATTGAATTAAAGGAATAGGAATGCTTAGAAAGCTAGTCATTTTCTTAGTTGTAGCAATCATTTCAACTAATGTTTTTGCAACAGACTCACTATCTATAGCGATCACTAAAGTTGATCTCGATGAGGTCATTAGATCGGGTACTGTTACTCCAGTAGATGGTATTACAGCTGCGGGGCAGCCAAATGAAGCGGCACTTGCGATTTTTGCTAAGGAGGGATATAGCACAGTAATCGACCTTCGAACCAAGAGTGAGGATCGCGGTATGGACGAAGAAGCCATTGCCGTCGAATTGGGGATGGAATATATTGCTTTACCAATTGGACGTAATGATATTACTTTTGAAAATGCCAAGACATTGGGTGAAATCATCGAAGTGATCGATGGCCCAATTTTATTGCATTGCGGCAGCTCGAATCGAGTTGGAGCGCTCCTTGCATTGGGTAAGAGTCTAGCGGGAGCTGACAACGATACTGCACTGCAATATGGTCAAGAGAATGGGCTAACAAGTCTTGAGGGTCTAGTGAGGAAGATCTTAGATGCTGAGAATGATTAAGCTGCGTTGATTCTAAGGCTAAGGATATTGTAAAGAAGAGATATATGGTGGTAACACACCTGAGTGGCGTAGCAATCACCCGTTGCGCAGAATGCTTCGCTCAGGATTGCGAATTATTCCGGCAACTGATGATCCAGAATTACATTTAACGAATGCAACAAATTGCTATCGTAGCTTGATTGAAGATTTTAATTTTTCTATCGATGATATAAGGCAGTGCATTGTGAATGGAATAGATGGGTGTTGGGCTTCGTCCAATCATAAAAAATTATGGCACTGCAATTGGCTCAAAGAATTTGATGAGCTTCGACTACAATTAACAGATCAATTTGAGTAATAATAGATGAGTCATGGAGTGATGAAAAAATTATTAGTTATATTGATGATAAGCCCCTCGATCTTATCAGCACAAACACTCTATCCAACTTTGCAGTGGGCTGGCATTTCCTTTATTACAAGAGATATTGATGTGTCTGAACAATTTAAGCATTCATCGATTCTTAATGAAGACCTAAGGCCATTTATCACAAAGAAACTTTCATCATTAAATAATCTGAGCTTCGTGCTTAATGTGGAGAACGCCGAATCATATCGCGATGGAACAATCTCTTTTTTATTAGCAACTGATACAGAGAGAATCAGTGCAGGCAAATTGAATGTGAACAATGAAATAAGATGCTTATCGATTTACTCAATCTCCCTTCAAGCGTTTGTCTATGATCAAGCCTCTCAGTCAATTCTTCAAATTTTTCCTTTTTCTGGCGAGGTAAACCATTTAGATCCACTCATTGAAAACGATTGTAAAAAGAGAAATCATGACTTGGATACATTAAGAATTCTTATGTTTTACTTGTCTATCGATAAGTCTAGAGTAGAGCAAATGGAATTATTAAAAATGCCTTTCGAGCAGCGTGTAAGTCAATTATTAAATGAGTCAAATAAAAAAAATTCACTTCAGGTACCAAACAATCTCTTTGGTGAATTTATGGCTTCTATAGAGAGGCTCGATCCAAATGCTATTAGAGACACTAATTTTATAGTTGGAATTTCTGAGATTTCTTTATCTGATTTGTCAGTAAATCAATTATCTGGCTTTACCGAATTTTCTGAAAACAAATATTTTTCAGATATTTTTGGGTTCCAAGAAGATGCATTTAAAATATGGATGAGTCAGCAATTTACAAAATGGTTCAATGAGGCTTTTAATTTGCCTTTGATTCCCTTTACAAAAGGTAAGGCTTTAGGCGGTGATGTGCCAATAAAGTTTAGTGATTCTGCAAAAATCCTGAACCTTAAGCTCCCAAGCTTAGATTTTGGATTTAAAATTAACATTAGAGGCTTTAAAAAAGCTAAACTCGATGAATCAAGGTTAAGGCAAGCATATGCTTGGGGGGCTTTTGGCAACATAGTATTTGAAAATCCTGGGTATCAAGAATACACATCAATAGATGTAAAAAATATTCTGTCTGAGGAAGTCAACAAGGGGGATGACATTGATGATTGGAAGCGCTTTAACTTTTCACTCAATAAGTCCATGAGAGATTACATTCAAAATCTCAAAAAGCTCGATAAGAAATGGGTCAAAGATAATACAAATCTGAAGCAAAAAGAGTTCAAAAAACAATCCAAATTAATTATACAAAAGTTAAAATTAAAAGATGCTTGATTTAAATAATTATACAAGAATATTTCTGATTGCAGTATTACTCATTCCGCTTGCGCCTGAGGCACGGGTTATCAGTGAAAAAGGCATTGGCTCTATGGAATTGGAGAGATTAACCTGTAAAGATAACCGTCCATCACAAAGGAAAGTTCACCTTGCAGCTATTGAGAAGGCAAAGCTCTCAGCATGGAGTAAATACACTGCTGAGTTTAATGCTGAAAAAACGGCAGCATACTTAAAAAAAGAAAGTGAATTTACAAGTAATCTCGAAAACTACATTACTGACTATGTAGTTTTAGACTCAGATTGCTCTAAGGTTAAGCGTGTTTATACAATTAGCTTGAGGGTCTCCATTAATGCAAACAAAGTCGACAGCATACTAGTTACAGGTGCAGGAGACTCACAAATGAGAGCAGATCTTAAAGGTCAAGGCATTATGTATCTGGTTGTACCAAGGGAAACCGATAGTGCAGAAATTTTTGATGCAAGAAGAAACGCTCAGACGCAGACTAAGAAAAGTCTCTCAGCTGATGAGATGATTTTTGAGTCCGATGGCTCTGTGAGTATTACAGAAGCCTCCACACAAAGGGAGGCAGTCACAACCGGCGGCAAAACCACACAACAAAGAACAAATAGAACCTATGTTATTGGTGATTTAATGAATGCTGAATCACAAATTGGCAATGTCTTGACAGCATTAGGTATGAAAGCAATGTCAGCATCAAGGCTTGAGAATATGGCAGTTAATAGGATGGGTTATTCACCATTTATTAAGGATGTATTGGATCAGTTTTCAGGAAAAATTGGAGATTATGGAGCCAATATATCACCTCAAACAAGAGAAGAAATTGTCAATATGATTTCAGATGTTGGGCAAGGAAGAATTTCTTATTTTATGCTCGGTACAATGGATGCAAGCACTCCAAGAACAGATCCTGATACCGGAGCTCAGAAGATGGATGTACTTGTTAATGTTCAGCTATACAAGATCGATGATTTCTTTGGAGCAGAGGTAGTTGCAACCGTTGGACCTGAAGTCAAATCTGCTTTCGGTGAAACAGATGTAATTGCAAAAACAGAGGCTTTAAAAAAAGCTTTTTCGGAAGCGACCAACACACTTATTTTTAAACTCTAGGTGGTAAATTTTTAAAACAAAAGTTTATTACCTGCCAACATATTTCTTTATAAATACTTATAAAATTTGAGGAAAAATCATGAAAACCAAAACTTTAATTCTTGCTATTTTGATTGTTTTTTCAACAGCATCATTTGCGCAATTTAAGTTACCTAAAAACCCTATGGGAGCTTTGGTTGGAGGTAAAAAGGAACAGCAAGCAGAACCTGCCGGTGATATTACTCAAATTCAAGCCAAGCTAGTAAACGATGTGGCCGATGCATTATCAGAGGTTATTGATGCCCAAGCACTGATCGCTGATGCACAAGGAGATGCTGAAAAAGCAGCCTCCCTAAGGGTTACTTCTAATACATTAAAGGGTGGAGAAAATAGAGATGAAGCTATCCAAGGTGCGATTCAGACAGTTAAAGAAACTGCTGATGGGCAACAAGAAGTTTTCAGTGCATCTGAAAAAATGTCAGATGAATCCAAAGCTCTTTATGCAAAAGCGTTGTTGCCATATGTCAAATCTGTTTTAAAAACAACAGAATTAAAAGATCCGTCAATTGACTTCCTTAAAGAAGCGCAAAATGAAATCAAAAGCATTAGGAATCCAATGCAAATTTCAAAAATGCGTAGTTCATTGGGTACAGGAATGTACATCGGTAAAAATGCTCCTGTGTTAATCGAATCTCTAGTTCGGTCTTCGGCGGATCTATTATCATTTGCTAAATCAAATGACCTAGATACCTCAGAAGCTTCGTCAATGGAACTCTAGGAAAATACATGAGAATTGCTTTTCTCATAGTTTCTTTAACTTTTTCTTTTGCCTTGTTTGGTAAAACCGAAATCGTTAAGTTTGAAGTTGAGGGTCTTGGAACCAGTGAGAAAAACGCAATTGACCTTGCACTTACAGAGGCCATGGGCCGTGTCAACGGTCGCTCTATTGAATCAGAAGTGCTATCAAGAACATCAGAGTCCACAATATTTGAGGGTAAATCATTCGAATATTTAAGCTCCGAAGAATATCAAAATGAGATCAAATCAAAAACTAAAGGAGTTATTGAATCGTATGATCTGATATCGTCTGGTCAAGATTTGACAGGTCTATATAAAGTAAAGCTTTCGGTATCAATTCTTAAGTTTAAGTCTTCAAAGTCTGCAAATAGAAAAAGGATTGCAGTCTTGCCCCTCCAAGTTCGCAATAGTTGTTGTAGAGTTGAAAATACTTCAATCAATGGAGAAGCACTCGGCTCTGAACTCACATCAGCAATATCAGCTTTTTTAATTCAAACAAGAAAGTTTACTATTTTAGATAGAGCATACGAAGGTCAGGTATCTTCTGAGCGAGACCGTCTTGCAGGACCCAATGTTCCTATCACTGAAATAGCTAAACTTGGCCAGTCATTGGTTGCAGATTATGTACTGGTTGGAACGGTTAATAATATTTTCCTTAGAGAACAAGAAAGAAAGCTTTCCACTGTAGGTAGAGTGATTAAGTCTATTCAAGGCAATGTTGCAATAAGTTATAGAATTATTGATGTACCAACAGGGCAAGTTAAATTTGCCGAAATGTACAATAAAAAAATCAGTGGGGAAATCAAGAGCCTTGAGGACCCTGCAAAGGCTTCTTTAGAGGCAGTTCAACTGACAGCAAATAACGTAGGGTTGAAAATTCTGGAAGCTATCTATCCCTTTGTTGTTGAGAGAATTGATGACAATAAGGTGACAATTGGTACGGGTGGTGATGTTATCCAAGTTGGTCAACAATATAGCCTGATTCAATACGGAGACAAAGTCAGAGATTCATACACCAAAGAAAGCCTTGGTAGAAAAGAAACAATTATCGGTATGGTGGAGATTACCGAAGTTACCCCAAAAATGTCTTATGGGAAGATAATAAAATCATCTGTACAAGATCTTGCATCTAAATTTAAGCCTAAATCTTTTATAGTGAGATCTATTGCTGAGTCTGCTATAAAAAATAACAATCAGAAAAAGCAAGAGGTTATACGTAAGAAAATGGGGGAGGAATTTAATGAAGGTTGGTAGTTTAATAATTATTTGTGCAATTCTTTATGGATTGTATTGGTTCTTTACACTGTAATTTAGAGGTATACGCATGGATAAGTTAAATACATTTGCATTTGCATTTGCATTTGCATTTGGTTTTATAAGCCCAGTTACGTTGGCGCAGGAGGATTCCAATGAAATGGCAAAAGTTGTTTGGGGTGAAAAAAACAATAATTTATCTGGATTGCCAGGAAAAGAATGCCAAGACTATATGAGCTCTAAAGGTTGGACTAATGTAATGGCCAATAAGAAAGGTGAAATGGATTATTATTACGTTGGAACTGGATCGATCCAAGCACCTGTTACAAATGTAAATTTTGCAAACTCAACACAAAATGCTGCCACCAAAGCTCTTAACGATGCAAAAGCCCAATTTGCTCGATTTCTATCACAAGAAGTGATTGCAGAAACAACACAAACTCTGGTTGATGCAATCAGAGCAGGAACTCCTCCAGATTCAGTATTGGGTGAAGAAGTTATAGCTGAAGGCACCGATTATAAGGAACTATCTTCGATTGAAAAAATGAAGCTTTTGATTCATCAGCAATTAGATAAATTAATTGATGAGGAAACTAAAGATGGAGTTGCGATAGACAATGCTGCGCAACAAGAAATGGCAAGCAAGATACAAGACATTGTCAGTCAAGAATCATTTGAACAAGCGATCACAGCTCAATCAACTGCAGAAATGAGAGGCATGTTGATCAAATACAGTCACTACACTGCTGATGCCTCAAGAGGAAATAATAGCTATGTTTGTGTTGTGGCAAAATGGAACCCTGGTTACGCAAGAATTGTTGATGCTATGCAAACTGAGGATTTTACTATTCTTGAGGGGAGAGGAGCTAGACCAAGTCCTTCAATTCCAAACGATCAGACATTTGAAGGATTTTCTCAATTACTTGGAAGTTTTGGAACATATTATTTCATCAATGAGAACGGCGAACTAGAATTATGGTCTTTTGCTCAGTCGACTGTTAGCGGAAATAATATTCAGGCAAAAAGAGCTGCAATTGGTAGAGCAGATACAAAGGCAAGAGGTCAAATCTCGGAATTTTTAAATACCTCTCTTGATCTAAGGGAAAAAACGAAGGATTCAGAGTCAACCACCAATTTTGCGGATAACTCATCAGATTATTTCAGTGAATCTTCTTATGAACAGAGACTTGCAACATACTCAAAATCTGCGCTCACAGGCGTGACTAGAATTAAGGAGTATCTGGGACCACATGTATTGCCAAGCCAGTCCAGTGATGTTGCCGGTGTCATCTTGTCATGGACTCCATCAGGCAGTAGGTCTGCAACTATTTCTTCAAAGCAGTTATCAGATAAACCGACAACTTCAAAAAAGAATGCAAGCGTTGGTTATGAATCAGATGCAGATGATAAAGTCTCATCAGGAGCTTCATACGGAGATGATGAGGATGAAGATTTCTAATTATAAGATAATTATATTGCTGACAGGCGTTTATGGTCTGATATTTATTGGTTTTCTTTCTCTTGATTTGTTAAGAGAGAGGCCAAATGAAATATCTCATTATGATAGCCTTGATAAAATGTTTGAATTTGATTCGAATTATTCAAATGCTGGTTTGTTGCATAATTCTGTCTCTCTTTACTCGTTGAGCACCGGAGTTAGTTATGAGATAGATGATGAAGAATATTTTTAGCCTTTTTTTATTTCTTACTTCAACATCAATTGCTGCTTCACAAATAACTGAAGTTTTTACTATAGAAGCTAAAAATCCTAGTACCTCATCCCACATGATGGCGCTAGAAAAGCAAAAATTGAGAATAATTAACGATTTTGCTTATTTATCAATCATTGATGATCGTCTTTATCAAGATTGTTGGACAGAATTTAAGGTTAACAGAGGCACTATCAGTTATAAGGTATCTCAGGTTGAGGTTAATATAATTTCTTCCAATAAAAAATCTATAACATATGAATTAGCCTTTGACACTGATTCCATTATTTTTCCTGAGATTTTAAGAAAGAAATTTAAGTCGTTTTGCATCAAAATGAGTGGTCAATGAATGTATCTCCTACGAAAGCATTGAAACAGTTTTTGTCATAATGTGCATATATAATTAAGAAGCTATTTAGTTACCTACTAAGGAAAGATTCTTGTGTTTTTATATATAGATTTTGGTTAATATTATTGATGCATATTATTGAAATACATAGTTTTTTATGGACCCATTAATTCTTTTAAAGCGATAGAGTGTAAGGTATTGACTGCAAAGCTATCAGCCAATGGCCTGACATTAATACGCGGTGAGAGCTGCCTTTTTCAGGGATTGAGTTTTGTGCTAAATGCCGGTGAGCTACTGTTGCTCGAAGGACAAAACGGCAGTGGTAAAACCAGTTTGATGCGAGCAATCGCCGGAATGTTGAGTCTCGAGTCGGGCGAGGTGCTTTGGAATGACGTTTCGGTCAGTCAACAACGCCAGGAGTTTCACGGCTCGCTTGTCTGGCTAGCTCATCAAACCGGGCTCAAGAGCGATCTAACGTTGGTGGAGAACCTGCGTTTTGAAGGCGTTTTGCGTCCGCAATCCGATGTTGACCCGTCAGAAGTTCTCAAGAGATTGGGCATCTCAAAACTAAAAAGCCTGCCGTTACGATCGATGTCTGCAGGTCAGCAGAGGCGGGTAGCGCTCGCACGTATGCTGCTGTCCGACGTGCCGCTTTGGTTGATGGATGAGCCGTTCACGAATCTGGATCAGGAAGGCCGCGAACTTGTCATGAGCTTGACTGATGAACACCTTGCAGCTGGCGGGATGTGTGTAATGGCTGCGCATCAGGATGTTGCTATCAATGCCACCGTGACTAGAGTGAGCCTCTAGTGGCTGCGCCCAGTCCAGAGCAGCCGGGGATTCTCGTTGGTCTTTCAGCGACAGTGCGACGCGATTTACTACTAGCCTGGAAACGACCTGGAGACATCCTTAATCCTTTATTCTTTTTTGCGATGGTCTGCACTTTATTTCCTCTGGCCGTTGGTCCGAGTGCGGAGCAGCTGACCGTGAGTGGCCCCGGTGTCCTGTGGGTCGCCGCACTGCTATCGACACTATTGTCATTGAACTCCCTGTTTATGTCGGACCATGAAGACGGTAGCCTCGATCAGTTGCTCGTGAGTCCGCAGCCACTTCCTGTACTCGCACTCGGTAAAACGCTCGCACATTGGCTCACTAGCGGACTGCCACTGGTATTGATTTCGCCGCTGTTGGCTATGACCTATAGAATGTCGACCGATATCGTCGGAGTGCTGATGCTGACGCTTTTGCTGGGCACGGTTTGTTTGAGTCTGCTGGGGTCAATTGGAGCGGCACTCACGGTAGGCTTGCACCGAGGAACCGCGTTGCTTAGCCTCTTGATCTTGCCGTTGGTGATGCCGGTCTTATTGTTGGGAGCAAATACAGTGTCACTTGCTGCCGGGGGTGAGCCTTATGCGACAGGAATTTGGGCCCTAGCTGGATACGCAGTTGCTGCATTATCATTGGCTCCATATGCCACAGCAGCGGCGCTAAGAATTAGTAACGAGTAGAATCCTCATATGCGGAAGTTCTTTAATCAGTTGTGGAAGCTTTGTATTCAGTTGGCGGTGTTTTTTCATCAGCTGACATCGCCGTTGTGGAGGTTTTTTCATAAGCTGGCTTCACCACCACATTTTTACCGTCTTGCTGCAACGTTGATACCATGGCTGACCGTGGTTGCCTTATTATTGATTGCGTATGGAGCATATGCGGGTCTATTCCTCGCGCCGCCAGATTATCAGCAGGGCGATGCATTTCGAATCATTTATGTACATGTGCCATCTGCTTATTTGTCGATGATGGCGTATATGTTCATGGCGATCAGTGGTGCTATTGGCTTGATCTGGCGACTGAAGCTTGCGCATGCCGTGGGTGCCGCAGCTGCACCGCTGGGCGCAGCCTTTACTTTTCTCGCACTGGTCACAGGTTCGCTCTGGGGGCGGCCGATGTGGGGAACCTGGTGGGAGTGGGGTGATCCGCGCCTAACATCAGAGTTGATTTTGCTGTTTTTGTACTTTGGTTATATGGCGCTGCGATCGTCAATCGACGATACGGCAAAAGCCGATAAGGCCTGTGCGGTACTCGCGCTTGTCGGCGTCGTAAATGTTGTG
>Ga0233432_10005202_pt1 | contig 11357 bp, 4 predicted proteins | sample SI_122_August201_6_FD_179870 | JGI IMG/M metagenome (GOLD analysis project Ga0233432, IMG submission 179870) | Seawater microbial communities from Saanich Inlet, British Columbia, Canada - SI_122_August2016_10_MG | ecosystem: Environmental > Aquatic > Marine > Inlet | place: Canada: British...
GCTGAGGGTTCTAATCTTTATTATACAGAAGCAAGAGTTGATGCAAATATAGCGACAAAAGATACTGGAGATTTGGCTGAGGGTTCTAATCTTTATTATACTGATGCTAGAGTACAGACTAAGCTTAGTAGTGTTTCTGGACATATTATACCAGATACAGATATTACATACGATTTAGGTAGTTCGACTAATAAATTTCGTGACCTATATTTAAGTGGTAGCAGTATTACTCTTGGAAGTATTGAATTAACAGATAATGGTGGATCTTTAGAAGTCACTCCTATTGGAGGCGGTTCGACTGAAGCATTTGCAACAGAAACTTATGTAGATACTGCTGTTGCAAATCTCGTCGATACTGCCCCAACAACTCTTGATACTCTTAACGAATTAGCAGCTGCGTTGGGAGATGATCCAAACTTCAGTACAACAATCACCAACTTAATTGGCACTAAACTAGCAACAGCCGATTTTAATACAACTGCTGATACTTGGATTGGAACTAAATCAACAACTGATCTTACTGAAGGTTCTAATCTGTACTATACAGAGTCTAGAGTAGATGCTAGAATTGCATTACAATCTGGTTCTAATCTAGATTTAAGCAACAAAGATACGGATGATCTTTCAGAGGGTTCTACAAATCTATATTATACAGACGCAAGAGTCAACTCTGCATTTGACACCAGACTTGCTACAAAATCTACTACAGATCTTGCAGAAGGCACAAACCTATACTATACAGACACTAGAGTTCGTGCAGCTATTTCTGTTACTGGAGATTTAACATATGATTCTGCAACTGGTGTTATTTCTACACAAGGATTAGCATCATCAGATACGGATGATTTATCTGAGGGTTCTATCAATCTATACTACACAGATGCTAGAGTACAAACATATCTCACTAATAATAGTTATGCAAAAACTTCAGAAATCGCACCTATAGTAACACAACAAGTTGCAGCACAGATAGGTTCTGTACAATCTGATTTGGACGATGAGATTTATGATAGAGAGCAAGGCGATCTTGCACTTCAAACTCAAATAAACTCTATAGTAACATATTCTGGTTCTGATTTTGATACAGACTTTGCTGGTAAATCTACAACAGATTTGACAGAAGGAACCAATCTATACTACACAGATGCTAGAGTTTCCACATATCTATCAACTAACGGATTTGCAACTGAAACATATGTTGATAATGCGGTATCTAATTTAATCGATACTGCACCAACAACTCTTGATACTCTTAATGAACTTGCAGCTGCACTAAATGATGATCCAAACTTTAGTACTACAATAACTAATTTAATCGGAACCAAGCTTGCTACAGCAGATTTCAATACAACGGCAGATACTTGGATTGGAACTAAATCTACTACCGATTTATCAGAAGGCACAAATCTTTACTACACAGAAGCCAGAGTAGATGCTAGAATTGCATTACAATCTGGTTCTAATCTAGATTTGAGCAATAAAGACACTGATGATTTATCAGAAGGTTCTTCTAATCTATATTATACTGATTCGAGAGCAGATGCAAGAGTTAATTTACAAACTGGGGCCAATTTAGATTTAAGTAATAAATCTACAACTAACCTTGTAGAAGGAACAAATCTTTATTATACAGATGCTAGAGTAGACGCAAGAATTTCTTCGGCTGGACTTTACACATCTTCTGATTTTAATACAGATTTCTCTGGAAAATCCACAACAGATTTAACTGAGGGAACAAATCTTTATTACACGGATGCAAGAGTTGCGGCATATCTTGCTACAACTTCATTTACAACTACAACATATGTCAATTCTCAGATAGCAATCGTTAATTCTAATTTAGATGATGAGATCTATAATAGAGAACAGGCTGATATTTCACTGCAAACACAAATAAGTGCAATATCATCATATACAACTAGCGATTTTAATACAGACTTCGCAACAAAAGATACTGATGATCTTTCTGAAGGTTCTACAAATCTTTATTACACTGATGCCAGAGTTGATGCTAGAATTACTGCAGCAGGTTCTGTAACACAAAGCGATATCGACTCTGCAATCGCTGCATTAATCGACAGCGCCCCTGGCACATTAGATACTCTTAACGAACTCGCAGCTGCGCTCGGCGACGATGCGAATTTTAGTACAACAATTACTAATTCAATTGCAACTAAACTAGCTATTTCTGATTTTAATTCGACGGCCGATACTTGGCTGACAGGAAAATCTACATCTAATTTAAGCGAAGGAACAAATCTTTATTATACAGATGCTAGAGTAGATGCAAGAATTGCTGCATCAAATCCATACACTTCTGCAGATTTTGATACAGACTTTTCTGGAAAATCTACAACAGATTTGGCGGAAGGTACAAATCTTTACTATACTCAGGCAAGATTCGATTCTGCACTATCTTCTAAATCCACAACAGATCTTTCCGAAGGAAACAACCTATACTATACAGATGCTAGAGTAGATGCAAGAATCACTAATGCTGGTTTGTTTGATGGAGATTATAATTCACTAACAAACCTACCAACTCTATTTGACGGACAATTTAGCAGTCTTACTGGTAAACCAACAACACTTGCTGGTTATGGTATTACTGATGGAGTTTCAACTTCGAATGTAACTGCGATTGTAACTCAACAAGTTGCAGCACAAACTGGAGCAATTCAATCTGATTTAGATGATGAGATTTATGATAGAGAACAAGCAGACATTGGATTGCAAAATCAAATTAACGGATTGTCTACATACACATCTACAGATTTCAATACAGACTTTGCAGCCAAATCTACTACTGATTTAATAGAAGGTACAAATCTTTATTATACTGATTCGAGAGTTGCTTCGTATTTGTCTAATCAGGGTATTACAAGCGAAACGACTACGACATTATCAATCAACGGAAATATATTAACATACACAGACGAAGACGGTACTGCGACTAATATCGATTTGTCTCTTTATATTGATGATACAAATCTCGCAAGACTTACATCTGGTTCTCTTGCTGCAAATGGTATTGCTACATTCACAAGAGATGATGCTTCTACATTTACGATAGATTTTAGTCAATTCTTTGACGATACAAACTTATCTAGAATTGACAGTGCAAATTTTGCTAATGGAACTCTAACACTCACCAGAACTGATGCTTCAACTGCAGCTACCGTCAATTTAGACGGTAGATATCTACAGAACTTTGTCGCGCAAACTACTGATGATCTTTCTGAAGGTTCTACAAATCTTTATTATACAGATGCTAGAGTTAGAGGTCAATTATATAGTACCATATCAGTAACAACTTCTAGTGGAAAATTCTATATTGATGGCGAGCAACAATCGATTGCAACATTACAACCTGGCCGAACTTACCGATTTGACCAGTCAGCTGCATCAAACAACTCACACCCACTTAGGTTTTCAGAAGTTTCCGATGGAACACATGCTGGCGGTGGTGCAACAGAATACACAACAGGTGTAACTGTCAATGGTACTGCCGGTAATGCGGGTGCATATGTGGAGATTGTAGTTACGAATGCTACGCCAAGGATGTACTATTACTGTGCGAATCACACAGGCATGGGTGGTAAGGTCAGTGTTGGTAAAGAATTGTTTGTTGAACGTATCACATCAGATACTTGGATTACAGGGCCTATTCAAACTACCACAGTGAATGTAGGTACTGGTGGGTCTATCAGCGCATCACTTGCGACATTGGATTTTACTAATACTACGGTAAATTTTAGTGGTGCATCTATATCTGGACTTAGTAATTCTGATGTTGGTTTGGCCAATATTGCAGATAATGCTCAGGGTGTAGTTGTCACTGGCAAGGTGGCCGCTGATAGTTTAGACATAGGCACAGGTGGATCAATCAATGCGGTACTTACTACTGTTGATTTTTCTAGTTCTACAGTCGTGTTTAATAGTGCAACTGTAAATGGACTCGATGATACCATTCAAGATGAAGTAGATTTTCATCTGAATAAAAATAATGCGGGCGGTTCAACTATTATATCAGATGGCCAAGTTTTAAGTTGGGATTCTACTGGCGGAGCGCAAGGGACTGGCGACTATGAGTGGATCGCACAATCGACCGGCCCAACAGATACGGATAGTTTACCAGAAGGTTCAACGAATCTTTATTATACCGATGCTAGGGCAGATGCAAGAGTTGTTGCAAACACCGTAAGTATCGTATCAGATTTGGACGATGAGATATTCGACAGAGAAACTGCTGATGCAGATTTACAATCACAAATAACTGCTTTATCATCGAATCCGGGCGCTTCTATTGTCATTTCTGCAACACCGCCAGCGGCGCCATCAGCCGGTGATATGTGGTTTGATTCTTCAACATTAGAAACATATATCTATTATAATGATGGAACTACAAGTCAATGGGTCGAATCTTCTAGTGGACAGTCAGTTACATTAAATGTTCAAGACTTATCCGATGTTGATGGTGTTGATACAGTAGCCAGCGGCGATTTCTTATTGCATGACGGAAGTGAATATAAATTTGTAAACTTTGTAAGTGAAGTGCAATCTTATGTCAATGCTGGTACTAGCAACATTCAAATTCAAACATTGACAGATGTAAATAGCGGAGATACTATCGCAAATGGCGATATTATGTTGTATGACGGCGGTAGCAGTCATTTCGGTTTTATAAATCTTGGAAGCGAAATAAATTCATATATCAATAATGCATTTAGTACAAAATCGACAACAGATTTATCCGAAGGTACAAATCTTTATTATACCGATGCGAGAGTACAGACTAAACTTGGTGATATTTCTGGAAACATTATACCTGATACAGACGTTACATATGATTTAGGTAGTTCGACACATAAATTCAGAGATTTGTATTTGAGTGGAAGCACTATTCATCTTGGTTCTATTGAACTATCAGATAATGGTGGAGCTCTTGAAGTCACGCCAATTGCAGGCGGAAGTACAAGTACATTTGCGACAACTACCTATGTCACAACTGCGATTTCTAATTTAGTGGACACCGCCCCCGCGACATTAGACACACTCAACGAACTTGCAGCGGCACTTGGTGACGATGCAAACTTCAGCACAACAGTAACTAACTCTATTGCAACCAAACTTGCAACGGCCGATTTTACATCGACTGCAAATACATGGTTGACAACTAAGTCAACAACCGATTTAAGTGAAGGTACAAACCTTTATTATACCGATGCGAGAGTACGGACACATATTACTGGCGCGGATCTTGATATGGGATCGAATGACATTACCACAACTGGTAAAATGTTGTTTGCCAATATGTATGCAACCACCGGAGACTTGCCAAGTGCAACTACATATCACGGTATGTTTGCACATGTTCACGGTACTGGCAAGGGATATTTTGCTCATGGTGGTAACTGGGTAGAACTTGCAAATAACAGTCAAATAATCGCACAAGATTTTTCTTGGACCTCAATTACTGGTACACCGACAACGATTGCCGGTTATGGAATTACCGATGCGTTTGATGGCGTGTTTGCATCTTTGACCAGCATACCTACCACGATTGCTGGTTATGGTATCACAGATGCGTTTGATGGTGCATATGCGTCTTTGACAGGTACACCGACAATTCCAACATCTATTGATAATCTGTCAGATGTGGACATTTCTACAGCTGCGCCGGCCGATGGTCAAACCTTAGTATGGGATAATGCAAATAGTAAATTTATTCCTGGCGCGGCAAGTAGTAGTTACAATGATGCAGCGGTAGATACACATTTAAATCAATCCAATCCGACAAGTGGATATGTATTAAGTTGGAATGGTTCGGATTATGCATGGGTTGCACAATCTGGTGGTGGTGGCGGAGCTGCGACTCTACAAGTTTCAGATGCAGCCCCATCAAGTGCTACTGCAAACGATCTTTGGTTGAATAGTACCAATATGAAACTCTTTGTGTATTATGCTGATGGTACATCGAATCAGTGGGTCGAGGTTGGAGCCGGTGGAACAATATCAGGTGGCAGTGGTGGTGGATCTTCTGTTACTGTGTCGGATGCTGCGCCATCTAGTCCAGCTGATGGAGATATGTGGTTTAATTCTACAGATACAAAATTATATATTTACTATAATGACGGATCATCAAGTCAGTGGGTACAGGCCTTACCATCTGGCGGTTCTGGTAGTGGTAGTAGTGCATCGTCAAATACATGGGTCGAAAAAACTACTGCATATACGGTGGTTGCTGGAGAAAAATTATTGGTAGATTGTAGTTCTGCTGCGGTTACAGTAACGCTCCCTGCAAGTGCGGCCTTGGGAGAAGAAATTAGAATTATAGATGCAACTGGAAATTCCAGTACAAATAACATAACAATCGCCAGAAACGGACATAAGATACAAGGTGCTTCGGATGATTTGACTATCAACACCGACCGAGCGGCATTTGGATTAGTATATTATAACGCCGCACAGGGCTGGTTGTTGACGGAGAGATAACATGACTGCTATTACTTTTCCCACATCCCCCACAAATGGTCAATCGTTTACTGCAAACGGAATCAATTACATTTGGAATTCCACTAGAAGTACTTGGTCTAAACAATCTACGGCTACACCATCTCAAGTCACTGGACATATTTTGCCAGATACGACACTCACATATGATTTAGGTTCTGCAACCTATAAATTTCGTGATTTGTATATGGATGGTAATACTCTTTATTTGGGCGGCGAGACTATTAAATCGGGTTCGGATGGTATTGAATTTACAAAATTGAAAGTTGGTAGTGGAAACAACAGCGTAAAATTTGAAGTCGATAATGCTGGTAGACTGAAAAAAGAATCTACTAAAAATGGAGTAAAGCAACCAATAGTTGACGATGTTGAAAATATTGAAGATTTATCAAATGTCGATTTGACAATTCAAGAAGAAGTCTTAGAAATTCAGATTACAGATCCTACAGCAGGTCATGGTACTGCATGGTTGTGGACGTGGTTGACAAGTTCTCTGCCATATGCTAGAGCCCCAATTACTAACCTTGTACAACCAACAGTTCCACTCTATATGGAGGGTACTTATCAGATTAACAACTTTGCAAACACTCAATATGGGTCGATGACTCAATCACATTCGTTTAAATTGAAATGGATAGAAGGCGCGGGTACTCAGAATTTGGTTTCTTGGCCTACAATCACAACTGTTAATCACACACATCCAGATATCAACGGCGGCAATTCAACATCTGTGGAAAGATTGTCATTTCAAGTACCTAATTCTATTACACCACCGACTTTGACTGCACCAACTGTTTCATATACAGTCGGTAATACCACAGGAGCCTATACATTCACTGGTACACAAATGGGTAGTAATCCAGAATTGGGCCCTTGGAGAAGAGGTGGAACATATACTTTTGATTTGACCGCTACAGGACACCCATTTTATTTAACAACAGATAACGGTACAAATTATATTTCTGGTTCTTATGTTGGAGAATATACAACAGGCGTGACAGGTTCGCGAAACGAAACTGGACAATTAGTAATTACAGTAGATGCAAGTGCTCCAGATACTCTATATTATCAATGTGGGGTTCATAGTGCAATGCGAGGCACTATTCAAATAAAAGATTTGGCAGTCGAAACAAATGAAAATGGAAATTATATCATATACGGACAACATTCACAAGAAGGACATGCAAATGCAATAGAATTGCGGCCCATTCCTGCTCTGGTAAATCAGATGTGTATTGTTTATGATGCTGCGAACAGTAAATTTGTACCGCAAGATATGGCAACGTATGTAGAAAATACTCCATCATTTAAAAACAAAATTAAAGAAGTTGCGGGTACTGCAACCTTAGTCGCGCCAGATGGTACATCATTAGTTGCTTCTGTAAAGATTTATAGTGATGCATCATATCTACCGGCTGTCGGTAACGTGAATGGCGACTTAGCATTTGCAGAAGATACTAACACAATGCACATTTTTAAAAGTGGAACCGGATGGGTAACTGCTGTTGCTTCGGCTGAAGGTATTTCAACAAATAGTTATGTAAATTTAAAACAGACAGGCAATTTAGAAGTAACAACAGGAACAAAACGGTGGTACTCTCCGACTGCAACAACTACATTGAGTAAAATAGTTGCAAGGGTTGATACTGCGCCGGTTGGTTCGGATATAAATATAACGATCAATAAAAATGGAAGTACTGCTGCAACTTTGACAATCACAGACGGCTCCACAAAGATTATAAATAATACACCAAACATAACAATGGTTGAAGATGATTATCTAACTGTAGATATAACACAAGTCGGCAGTTCTACGGTAGGATCAGATTTAACTATTACATTTACATATTCATAAGGGAAAATTGCCATGGCATTATCGGCAGAAGAGATTACAGAATACAGAGAAAGATATGCAATACCAGATTCTATTGAAGAAATTAGGGTATGGAAAACTGAATCAGATTCAACTGAACATTATAGTTTACTGTATTTTACAGATGATCATTGTTCTGCATTTACTGGTTATAGAGAAATTATCATAGGCGTTGAAAGTGTCGATGGGGAATTATTACCATATCCTACTTTAAAAGATACAGATAACGTCTGGAAAGAATTTACAGGAGATGTAGAATAATGTATGTATATTTAAAACCGACAGCAAGCAATGCCACCGCAACCGCAAGATATCTTATAGAAGCGATATATAACATTGTTGTAAATGATTATACTATCGCGCAAACCAGTACCACATCTATTAATCATGGGTTGTCATATATTGCAGGGACGAGGCCATCTAGTACAACATATACCTCTATATCTGGTCACACACCAATGATGCAGTCTGCCCAAGATAATTATAATAACAATGGATATTGTTCTTTTAACAAGAAATCTTATGCAACAGGACAGGGTGTTGGTGCAGCAAATGCGGCATACACACCTTCAAGAACAATTCAAGTGTCGTATGGTGTCGCTCCATATGGTAACAGCACATATGATGGATACGGACACTACGCCCGAGGGTTTAGATGTAATATGGGAGCATCAAATTTCGCCAATTTTGCGCCATATAATAGTAGTAGTAATGTCCACACTTGGGGCTCTGAGATTGGCGGTAGTTCAACAGACACAACATCTGGATATAAAATTGGTCATGATGGAACGGACAATTTAGACAGTATTCACATGATTGTAAATGATACAACATTTATGATAATGGTTGTGAGTATTGGAACGCCGACATCGCAAGATCAGGGATGGTTTTGTGTAAGTGATCTTGAACACAACGGCACATATGATAATCATGCATATTCTAGTTTTCCCACATATTGTCCAACTCCTGTAATGTGGTCTCAGTGGCAGAATGTTATGTCAAATCCAACTCTTACGGCTGATACTGGAACGCCGCAATGGGGTATGGCTATGCCACAATATGTAGATCAAGAAGGTGTGCTGCGGAATTCTAATTATTCTGATCAAAATGATTCTTATGGTTGGGGCGATCAATCCACAACATATGCTGAGGCACCTTCTATATTTCCAGCACCAAGAACTAATGTATATTCAATGAAGGGTACAGGTGGAGAAGATATTCATCCATTAGTTCCTCTGCAATACAGTCCACATATGGATCACGGCTATTTTTATGGAGATACGCGTCAAGGAAGATTGATGAATGTATATAGAACAAGTAACAACTCTTTTGATAGAGGTGACGTAATACTAGATGGTTCTACACGATATCGGGCATTCAAGACTCACAAAACAGGACATGCTGATAAGGTTACTGCATCATTAAATGCAACCTATGCATATCCAGAAGATAATGTGCCATTTTCATAGGATAATATAAAATGATTATAACTACCAATCCACCACCTATAAATGGCATTGCACGAAAAACTGGCGATGTTTTTGGTGGTGGGGTTGTGGAAAATTCTATAAGAAGATTGCAAGGTGGTTTAGTCGGCGCAACATCTAATAAAAATTCTATAAGAAGATCGGTTGGAATTATTTCTAGTGCGGCATATTCTGTTGGAAGCGTCGATATCACTTCAGATAACGCGGCCGCAGTCTTGGCAGCAATTCAGTCAATAGATCCAAATGCAACCACAATAGAAGAAGTACAAACAAACGCAAGTGCATCTACAGGTGCAGAAAATCAATCATGGTCGGACGGATAAACTAAGAAAGATAAAAATATTAATAATGAAAATAACAATTGTGGGCCGCGGAACGGCCGGGTGTATGTCAACTGCATATTTTGCAAGATATACTGACTGTGAAATAGATTGGTATTATGACCCAAATATAAAACCGCAGGCGGTTGGAGAGGGAGCAAATTTAGTATTACCTCAGATACTTCAAGAATGTTTAAATTTTTCTCCAAAAGATTTCAGTTTGATAGATGGAACTATCAAAACAGGAATATATAAAGAGGGATGGGGCAAATCTAATAAGTCTTTCTCGCATGATTTTCCTTCTCCTGCTACTTCTATACATTTTAATGCAATAAAACTACAAGAATATGTTGAGAGTAAAATATCAAATTTTGTAAACATCAAAAAAGAGAATGTTGATATAAAAAATATAGATTCGGATTTTATATTAGATTGCTCGGGCAAACCGGCCGATTATAATGATTATCAGATGTCAGAATATATTCCGGTAAATTCTGTTTTCGTGACACAATGTTATTGGGACTTTCCAAAATTTAATCATACATTGACAATTGCACGGCCATATGGTTGGGTTTTTGGAATTCCTTTGCAAAATAGGTGTTCAATTGGGTATATGTACAATAAAGATATTAACACTTTAGATGAAGTCCGAGAAGATGTAAGACATATATTTGAACAGTACAATCTAATTCCCAGCGAAGATACAAATTCCTTTTCGTTTAAAAATTATAAAAGACGTAATAACTTTAATGGAAATATTGCGTACAATGGAAATGCTTCATTCTTTTTAGAACCGCTAGAAGCAACTTCTTTTGGATCGACCTCCGTTATAAATGAATTAACACTGGATTATTGGTTTAATAATTTTGAGTTAGAAAAATGCGAGAGAAACTATCACGCTACTATTGATGCAACTGAAAATATTATAATGCTTCATTATTATGCTGGAAGTAAATTTGTTACAGATTTTTGGGAATATGCAGAAGAACGTGGCAGAAAATGTTTAGAATATGCAGATGAGAGTTTGTATTATATGATGAAAAATTCTACAACACCTATAGGTTTGGGCAATTATTTAGATAGTTTCGTTTTTTCCGATGGTATGAGTCTGGAGCTTGACGCACTATATAAATCATGGCCAGAGTGTGCTTTTGCACAGAATAT
>Ga0233432_10005203_pt1 | contig 11352 bp, 6 predicted proteins | sample SI_122_August201_6_FD_179870 | JGI IMG/M metagenome (GOLD analysis project Ga0233432, IMG submission 179870) | Seawater microbial communities from Saanich Inlet, British Columbia, Canada - SI_122_August2016_10_MG | ecosystem: Environmental > Aquatic > Marine > Inlet | place: Canada: British...
AACGGCTCCATCAAGTCCTTCTACTGGTGATCAATGGTTTGATACTACTTCTAGTGTAGTTGCTATGAAAGTATATAATGGCACACATTGGGACATAATGAGTAATAAGATGATTGGTACTGGTGGTACGATAACTACTTCTGGTTCATATGTATATCATACCTTTACATCGTCTGGTACATTTACTGCTATATCTGGTACACACCCTGTTGAGTACCTAGTCGTTGGCGGTGGTGGCGGTGGTGGTGGATCTCACGGCGGCGGCGGTGGTGCTGGGGGCTATAGAACTGGCACACTTACTTTAGGTGGTTCTCATACAATAACTGTCGGAGCTGGAGGCGCACAGAAAGGCGCTAATGGCGTTGGTAATTATGGAAGCAATTCAGTCCTTAGCACCATAACATCACTTGGCGGAGGCGGCGGCGGATTTGAGACTACCGCAGGCCTGCCTGGTGGTTCTGGAGGCGGCGGCCCTGGCAAAGCCACTGGTGCTGGATCAGGCACTTCGGGTCAGGGTAACAATGGAGGCCCAGGCGCAAACTCAGTAGGCTACGGCACAGGTGGCGGAGGAGGGGCATCTGCTGTTGGTGGCGGCCCTACTTCCAACGGCGAAGGCGGTAACGGTGGTGCTGGTACTGCTTGGTTAAATGGTAGTACCTATGCTGGCGGCGGTGGTGGTTCTAGTTACCTCAGCGACACTGTTGGTACAGGCGGCACGGGCGGTGGTGGTACAGGCGGCCGCATGAACTCATCTACCCTTGTCCCTTCAGCCGGTAGTGTAAATACTGGTGGCGGAGGCGGCGGATATTGGAATAACCCAACGCCGGGATCTGCTGGTGGTTCTGGCATTGTAATCATTAGATATGCACTGTAAGGAGATATAAAAAATGGCACATTACGCAAAAGTAAATAATGGGATAGTAGAAAAGGTTATTGTTGCAGAGGCAGATTTTTTCAATAGTTTTGTAGACGATTCCCCAGGCGCATGGATTCAAACATCATACAATACGATTGGTGGAATTCATTATGAAAGAAATGACGATGGGACTTTAGGTGATGCATCAACTAACCAATCAAAAGCATTAAGAAAAAATTACGCTGGAGTGGGATTTCTGCACGATAGTGATGCAGATGCATTCTACGAACCAAAACCATTCAATTCATGGACACTAAACACAACGACATATTTGTGGGAAGCACCAGTTGCATATCCATCTAGTGGTATGCATATTTGGAATGAAAGCGACCAAGCTTGGGATGCAGTATAAGAAATTAAAATGGGTTGAAAAGAACAACTAAATAGTATTATAAGATTATAGGAAAAAACAATGGCAGCAATTATAACAGAACATTTCAGACAGCATAATGCAGAACAATTTTTTGAATCGTTCTCAGAAGCTGCGCCCACAACGTATTACCTTTTTATCGGTAAGAGCACTCCGTTTACAACAACGACTACTGGCGGTACAGACAACTCTCCCCCAGTTCCAATTGATGATGTAGTAACAGAACATTACAAATGGGATTCTATGCTTGCTGCTAAACTAATCTCATCTTCTGATGTTTCATACGTTCTACCTAGAAGAAACTGGGCAAACAATACAATTTACGATATGTACGAACATGATATCAGTGCATCTAACACTACAACAAGTGGTGCAACAAACTTATATGCTGGTACATATTACTTTATGACTTCTGATTATAGAGTCTATAAAGTGCTTGACAATAACGGTGGAGTTGCGTATAGTGGTTCTGAACCTACGTCTGAAACTTCAACTCCTTTTGAGTTGGGTGGATACAGACTACAGTACATGTACAAGATTACAACTACTGAAGTTACAAAATACTTAACATCAGATTTTATTCCAGTGAGTACAGACACAACAGTATCAGGTGACGCCGTAGATGGTGCATTAGATGTTGTAAGAACAACTGCTGGTTCTGGTTATACAGACGGAACTTATTATTCTCCAGTGGATGGAGATGGTGCAAATGGTATCGTAAAGATTGTAGTAGCTAGTGGTTCAATCGTTAAACAGGGTTCTGCTGGTACAAACATGTACACAATCGGTTCTGGTTATACCTTCGCAAATATTGATTTGACAAACGTGTATACTAATGTAGGACTAACTACTGCTGGAAATATCGGTAGTGGTTCTGGTGGTTTAGTTCAACCTATCATTTCACCAAAGGGTGGACATGGTAAGGATGCAGTACATGAACTTGGTGGACACTTTGTAATGACTAATGTTAAATTAGAACAGAATGAAGGCGCAGACTTTACAGTTGCAAACGACTTCAGAGAAGTTGGTATTATTAAAAATCCATTTAACTTTGGTACGACAACTGTTGCAACATCTTCAACTGCAAGACAAACTTATACAGTAACACTGTCGGGTGCGCCTTCTGCTGCATATGAGATTGATGAAACTATTACACAATCAACTACTGGTGCAGTGGGTAGAGTTGTAGAATTTGATTCTGCCACGAATACTATATATTACCAACAAGAGAAGTATGCAAACTATGGACTCGCTGCAAATGGAAACGTAATTGCGTTTAGTGGTTCTAATGTTATTACAGGTTCAAATAGTAATGGTGTTGGTACTGCAAGTACATATGCGAATCCAGAACTACAACCAGACAGCGGGAAAGTTATCTACATCGAAAATAGACGCCCAATCTCTCGTGCATCTGACCAAACAGAAGATATTAAAATCGTAGTGGAATTCTAAACAATGGAAAATACAAATCTTAATGTAGCCCCGTATTATGATGATTTTGCAGAAGACAAAAACTTTCATAGGGTACTCTTTCGGCCTGGATTTTCAGTCCAAGCAAGAGAGTTAACTCAACTACAGACAATCTTACAAAGCCAAGTTGAAAGACATGGTAGACATATGTTCAAAGAAGGAACTGTTGTCATCCCTGGCGCAACTGGTTTTACTAATGAGTATTACGCAGTTAAGTTGCAAGGACTTCTAGAGACAACAGAAGTTTCTAGTTACATTCAAGATTTTGTTGGTAAAAAGATTACTGGTTCTGCCAGTGGTGTTGTTGCAGAAGTTGTACAAGCAGTTGCTTCAACTACAACTGACCCTATTACTCTATACGTTAAGTACGTTGCAACAGGTACAGACAATGTAACAACTGTATTTAATAACGGAGAGAAAATATCTGCCGATGGTACAGTAGGCGCATTCGCTTCTGGTATCGACTCTGCACAACTAGAAGCTTCAAATGCAACTGCTATTGGTTCATCTGCAAACATTCAAGAAGGTGTTTACTTTATTCGTGGACACTTTGTTAAAGTTTCAGAACAAAGAATTATTCTAGACAAGTATACTAACTCCCCATCATATCGTGTTGGTTTGACAGTTACAGAAACTTTAGAAACTCCAGAAGAAGACACATCTCTTTTAGACAACGCACAAGGTTCTTCAAACGTAAACGCTAAAGGCGCACACAGATTAAAGATTTCTTTGACTCTTGCAAAACTTGCTTTAGATTCAATAGAAGATGAAAACTTCATCGAACTTCTTAGAACTGACTTAGGTGTTGTACAAGAAAAAGTACGCAATACAGAATACTCAGTTCTTGGTGATACACTTGCTAGAAGAACATACGACTTATACGGTGACTTCACTGTAAATAAATTCGATGTAGAAAAATTAGAAAACCTAGATGATGGTTTGAATGATGGTGTATACTCTTCTGGTGAAACTACAGATGGTGGTAACACAGCTTCTGATGATTTATTTACTACACAAATTTCGCCAGGCAAAGCATATGTTCGTGGTTATGAGATTGAAACAATTGTTCCAACATATGTTGACGTAGAAAAACCTAGAACATTCAATTCCTTTAATGGTGCTGTTACTCCTGTTGAGGTTGGTAACTATGCAATCATTGATAACATTCATGGACAACCAGAAATCACTCCAGAAATATCTGGTTCGATTAGTAAACCTTATCGTGACATTCAGTTGTTCGATACACAAAATACAAGTGGTGGTAGTTCTAACGGAACTAAGATTGGTGTAGCTCGTGCTCGTGCAATTGAACATCATGCAAACCAAACTGCTGGTACTGTTGATGTTATGGATGCTACTGCTCAATTTAAACTTTATATGTTTGACTTGAGAATGTTTACTAAGATCACACTGAGTGGAACACCAGCTAGTGCCGCCGCTGGTGGTATGGTTACAGGTGCAAAGATTACAGGCGCAAATTCTAATGCATATGGTTATGTACATTCTGATAGTTCTGGAACAGGACTTGTTCTCACAACAGTAGTTGGTAACTTCCAAACTGGTGAGAAATTAATATCTACTAGTTCTAGTGTTGCCGATGAGTTTATGGAAACTTCTGGTAATACTGATATTACTGTTTCTGCAATTTCAAGTTTTAATTTTGATGCAGTTAAACAAGTATACATGGATAGTACTGCTGGTGCATCTGAAGACTTTACTGCTGACCTTGTTTTAAGTGATTCGTTCACAGTTAATGGTACTATTACTATTGCTAATGGTGATAAAGATGCTGTTGGTGGTTTCCAATCAGACTTTGCAAACGATGTAAGAGTTGGTGATATTGTTTCTCTTCCTACTGGTACTAACGGCGCTTTACAAACTAGAAGAGTTGATTCTATATCTGGACAGACTTTAGATTTAAGTTCTGATGTCACTACAGCTGTAACATCTGTTCAGATGAAAAGACTTAGGGCTAAACTTGTAGACCAAAATAAGAACGTACTTCTTAGAAAACTTCAAAAAGATACAATTAAAACTCTGAAGACTACTGCAAACAATTTCATTACAGATTCTTCTATAACTATTCGTAAGACTTTTGTGGGTACAACATCAAGTGCTGGTGTTGTTACATTTACATCTATTGGTGCAAATGAAACTTTTAATTCTGTAGAAAATGAAGATTATAATTTAGTTGTAACAGCTACTGGTGCTGGTTCAGCTGCCAATGGTGATGTTATTAACCTTAGTTCAGATGAAGTGACTGTTGTAAATTCATCTACTTCTTTAAGTATTACTTCTACATCACTCTTAGGAAACGCTGCAACGGTTAGACTAGTTGCAACTATGACTAAGACTGTTGCAACAGAAAAGACTAAAGTTAGAAACAGAAATTCTATGGTTATCATAGATAACGATGGTGTGGGCGGCGCTGCAGAGTTTGGTACTTCTGCACATCAAAAAGAACTTTCTCTTGGATATGCAGACGTTCATAAACTACAGGCGGTATTCGAATCTCCAGATGCATCTACAGACCCAAGACTTCCTCAGTGGACTCTTACTGGTTCTACTGGTGTGTTTACTCAAGGTGAGATTGTTACTGGACAGACTTCTGGGGCCAAGGCATTTGTAATCAACCCACAATCTCCAATGACATTTGTTCCAATCAGAGATGCAGTGTTTGATGCTAATGAACAAATTTTAGGTTTAGAGAGTAGTGAGACTGCAACATTAGAAACTTTCTCTGCTGGTGATAAACTTATTACAAACCACTTTACATTAGATAGTGGACAAAGAGATAACTTCTATGATATTGGTAGACTTGTAAGAAATGGTTCTTCGCCTGCTCCTACTGGTAAGTTGCTTGCTGTGTTTGATTACTTCACACATAGTACTGGTGACTTCTTTACAGTAGATTCGTATTCTACTATTCCATATAAAGATATTCCAACATATTCTGCTACTCGTGTTGACCCAGAGGTTGCTCAACCTAGTGGTGAGTATGACTTGCGTGATGCAGTAGACTTTAGACCTCGTGTTGCAGATGCAACTATGACTTCTACTAATGTTACGTTAACAAGTCCTGCTCAATTATATACTGCTGATAAAGTTACTAGTGTGTCCTTCTCGTTTGAGAGTAGAGACTTCTCTGGTACTGGTGGTTCTACTACTAACATTCCAAAAGATGGTTCAAACTTTGGTTACGATTTTGAGTTCTATCTTCCTAGAATAGATGCTTTGTATCTTACTTCTAATGGACAATTCATTGTATCAAAAGGTACTCCTTCTGAGAATCCATCTGACGCTCCAGTTATTCAAGATGCAATGTTAATTGCAGAACTTGCTTTAAATGCTTATATTATAAGTTTAGATGATATTCAGTTAATCGTAAAAGACAATCCAAAATATTCAATGTCAGATATTGCTAAGTTGGAAAGTCGTATTGATAACATGGAATACTATACGGTATTGAACCTTCTAGAACAACAAGCAGATTCATTACAGATTCAAGATGCAAATGGATTTGATAGATTCAAATCTGGTTTCCTTGTAGACAATTTCTCTGGACACGCAACTGGTGATGTTAAACACCCAGACTATCGTGTTGCAATAGACATGTCTGCTGGTGAGTTACGTCCAAAATACTTTATGAAAAACGTAACAATGGTAGAAGAGAATACTGTTGAGTCTGATAGAACTTCTAATAATTATCAAAAAACTGGTTCTATACTAACTCTTCCATATGAAAATAAAGTAACTGCTGAACAACCATATGCAACTCGTGTAGAGAATCTTAACCCAGTGTTGAACTTCTCATGGGCTGGTAATATGAAACTCACACCAGAGGGTGATGAGTGGTTTGAAACCAGAAGACTGCCAGACTTAATTGTTAACAGAGAAGGTAACTTCGATACTGTTCTTGCTGCTAATAGAAATGCTATTGGTACAGTTTGGAATGCATGGCAGACTCAGTGGAGTGGTGTTACTGCAACAAGTAGTACAAGGTTTAGAGAAAGATCATGGGCTCGTGCTCAACGTAGAGTTCCATTCCGTCCTATCATTGAAAGAACTACATCAACTTCTACTACAAATCAAAGTAGAAGTGGTATTACTACTTCAGTTGTCCCTAGAATTAGTCAAGAGTCTAGAGGTGATAGAGTAGTATCTCGTGCTATTGTTCCATTCATTCGTGCAAGAAACGTACACTTTGAGGCATCAGGTATGAAACCTCTTACTCAAGTATATCCTTTCTTTGACAAAAGAAGTGTTGCTAAGTATGTGTTCCCTACTGGTGGTGGTGTTAAGGGTGTCGTATCAGACCTCGTAACCTCATTGGTTGGTTCTTGGAGTAGTATTTCTAAGATTGAATTTGACTATCATAAAATAGGGTCAAACCCACTAATTGTTACTACTTCATATAGAACACAAACTAGTGGAAATTATATTGCTATTAACACACAACAGTATCCTGGCAGCACTCGCTCGGTTGTCACTGATAGTGGACTTACTCTTACGCCAAACCAGAATGGTAACGTAGGTATAAGAGCATTCTTTACAGATACGGATAATCGTCTTGGAACAGATGATAGACTATTTGATGTTCGTATTTACGACCAAGATGGAAATCTAATTCCTAGAAGTCTTTATCAAATCGAATCTTCTAAAAGATTTACTAACATTGGTAGGGCAATTGACTCTAGTACAAACAGTTTTGCATTCTTCAATACATCAAGATATTCTAACGCAAATAAACAATGCGAGATTACAATTAGAGTAATTGACGGCGCTAAGACACTTCTACCTTCTACTGGAAGACTGAAGAAATATGATTATCTGCGTGCTGATGAAACATCATTAGTAACTGATGCTGCTGGTTCGGTTGAAGGATACTTTGCTATTCCAGATGCAAGGACAAGAAACAACCCAAGATTTAGAACTGGTGAAAGACTTTTCCGTCTTACATCTTCTTCAACTAATGTTAAGAGTCCAGAACCAGAAACTTTTGCACAGGCTATATACACCGCTAATGGTGAAGTTAGAAGTACAAGAGAAACTATTGTTCGCACTCGTAATGCATCTGTTGTTACAAGAAATGTAAACCAAACAAGAACAACAAGTAATACTGAAACTAGAGATGCGATTGTTGGTTGGTGGGATCCAGTTGCTCAGTCATTTATGCCTCAAGTTGAGGGTGGTGAGTACATTACAAAGATTGATGTATTCTTCTCACAAGTAGATGATAACATTCCTGTCACATGTCAGATTCGTGAAATGAATACTGGTTATCCGACAACTAAAGTTCTTCCTTTTGCGAGTAAGACGTTGAAACCAGATGAGTGTGTAATATCAAATGACGCTACTGCTGCGACTACGTTCACCTTTGATGAACCTGTCTATGTTAAAAATGGTGTAGAGGTTGCTATTGTTTTACAAACTGACTCTCCAGATTACCTTGTGTGGATTTCACGAATGGGTGAAAAGGATGTAGGTGGTAAGAGACTTGTATCAGAACAACCTTACTTGGGTGTTCTATTTAAGTCACAGAACAACTCTACATGGACTGCTTATGACATGGAAGATTTGAAATTTACAATCTATCGTGCTAAGTTTGATACATCAAAAACAGCTACTATTAATTTTGTTAACGATGCAGTAGAAACTGCTGACTTAGAAACTGACCCTATTAGAACATTTAATGGTATTCAAAAAGTTAAAGTCTTGCATAGAGATCATCATATGTATGATGCTACTAAAAATAATGTCACTATAAGTGGTATTACTTCTGGTGTCACATCTACTCTAAGTGGTGCAATTACAAATACTGCAACTACACTAACTCTTGCTTCAACACTAAAGGGCGTTGGTACAAGTGCTGCTGTTACTCTTAAATTGTTCTCTACAGATACTCTTGGTGATGCAGTATCAGAAGTTGTTACAGGAACAACTAACTCAAGTGATGCTAAGATTATTGAAAGTATTACTCGTGGAGTTGAAGGTACAGCAATTGCATTTGCAACTGGTGTCACTGTAGAAGACTATAGTATCGGTGGAATACCTTTAACACAAATCAATAAGACGCATACAGATATTAATGACGTTCAGATAGATAGTTATACTATCCCAACAACAACTGCTGCATCTGCATCAGGAACCTTTGGTGGTAGTGTTGGTATTGTTTCTGAGAACGCACAGATGGATCAGATGCAGGCCCTGTTCTCTACAATCGAAAGTCCAGATACTTCTTTGACTGCTAAGATGAGAAGTACTAGTGGTACTTCCCCAAGTGGTAATGAAACATCGTTTGTTAAACAGACTGCTGCACAGGCTGAAACTATTCCTGTAAATGATAACCATGTGTTTGGTGCTCCTAAACTTATTGCTTCTCCAATCAACGAAACGAATGAATTGGGTGGTGAGAAGTCCTTAGAAGTTACATTCACAATGCAGTCTTCTAAAGATAACCTATCACCTATCATTGATTTGGATAAGAGATCAGTAGTTACAATTGCAAACAGATTAGATAATATTGATTCATCTTCTGCTGTTTACCCAACTGCTGAATATATACCTCCAACTGACCCAGATGGTGATAGTAATGAGAGTGTTTATGTCACTCGCAAGGCGCAACTTGCTAATCCAGCAAACTCAATCAAGTGTTACCTAGATGCTTCTAAGTTCCAAAGTTCTGAAATACAAGTAATGTATAAGATACTTCGTTCTGATGATGCATCAGATTTCGATGAGATTGGTTGGCAGTATTTCAATACAGACGGTTCGCCTGACACTCCAGTGAATAACTCAGTCAATATAGATGACTTTATTGAAAGACAATATACTGCTGACGATATTGGAGAATTCATTTCCTTCGCAATCAAAATTAGAATGCAAGGTTCAAATTCATCAGAAGTGCCTCGTTGTAAAGACTTACGGGCAATTGCATTGGCGACATAGTAATGACAGAATATATCAAAGTAGAAGAACATCCACAACTTGTACGAGACAGTTATTCTCGTGCAATTATTAATACGGATGTACATGCATACGAAGCTGCTATTAAAAGAACTAGAAGTGTTAATAAACAAAAAGATACTATGAGGGACGCAGTAAGAGATATAAATAACTTAAAGAGTGAGATGCACGAAATTAAGTCTTTACTTTTAAAACTAGTGGATAGAGAATAATGGCAGATCGTAATACACCAGAATCGTTTACCCTTGAAGAATGGAGAGTTGAATTTAATGAACTCGCTGTGGATGTGGGCGACATTGGAAGTCTTCCTTCAACAATAAACGGACAAAGCGTAACAGATGTTATAGAAGCTGTTGTTCAATTTGAAAGTGCAATCAGTACGTTGATGAATCCAAATGTATTGGATTTTCAAGATTCGACTAATGCTAATACTGCAAGAATAAAAATGGGTATAGGTGACGATCTCCAACTGTACCATGACGGAAGCAAATCAATAATAAATCACACTGGTACAGGTGGGTTAGAATTAACATCTAATGCAAGCACCTTGACATTCCCAGCGGTTGGTGGTACAATATCAACTGAAGGTTTTGGCATCGCTCTTGCAGTTGCCCTTGGTTAAGACTTATAAATAATAGAGATTAAAGGAAAAGAATAAATGGCCAATAACTTCAAAAATGCATTTGCAACGAGTGTTTCCACAAGCAGTGGTTCTCCTACAGATGTATACACAGCAAACAATGGTAGTGCATGTAACTCAATTCTAATCGAACTGGATGTTGCTAATACTGGAACATCAGCAGTACAAGTATCAATTTTAGTTAGAGATAGTAGTGCAAATGCATCATTCCATATCGTTAAAAATGCTCCGCTTCCTGTAGGTTCTTCATTGAAGGTCGTATCAGGACAAAAGGTTGTATTAAATGGAAATGATAAAGTGCAAATATATGCGACTGCTAACACAGTAGACGTAGTTGCATCAATCCTTGAAGACGTATCATAAGGGGTAAGTAATGTCTAACTATATCGGTACTCCATTCATTAATCAGATATCTCCTGCTTTTCAGCAAGAGGATTTCACTGATTCTAGTTTTGGAAACATAACGGTAGGTTCTATTACTCATGCAAACTCAGTTGCTTTAAGTCAAGCAGTTCCAGGCGCAAACGGTGAAAACCTATTAGTTGTAATTAACAACGTAATTCAACAAGCAACTTCTGCATTCACAATCGAACAGGATGCAAACGCAGAACCAAAGATTTTAAAACTTGCTGGTGCGCCAGACTCTAGTTCAGTTATCTATGTGGTACACAGAGGTATCGGTTCGTTTCAAATGAAACCACCTACAGGTTCGGTTGGCCAAGACGAACTTGCAGCAAACTTAAAGTCATTTACAAACGATGTGTTTACAGGGAATGGTTCTGCTGTCGCTTTTACTCTGTCAGAGACGCCTCCAAATTCAAACTCAGTTTTAGTATTTGTTGATGGTATCCTACAGAAGTCATCAACCAACTATTCAATCAGTGGTACAACATTAACATTTACATCTGCTCCAGACACAAGTGCAGAGATTGAAGCAAAACACTTTGGTATTCGTGGAGTGGTTCGTAGAAGTACAGATTTTCAATACGA
>Ga0233432_10005204_pt1 | contig 11352 bp, 7 predicted proteins | sample SI_122_August201_6_FD_179870 | JGI IMG/M metagenome (GOLD analysis project Ga0233432, IMG submission 179870) | Seawater microbial communities from Saanich Inlet, British Columbia, Canada - SI_122_August2016_10_MG | ecosystem: Environmental > Aquatic > Marine > Inlet | place: Canada: British...
TGACCTGGCCACGAGATATATCGATCTGTTTCTGTATTGATTTCATGCAGCGACAGCGCGGTATTCACCGACATGAAATGAACTACTTGATCTCTTCTCCAGCCTTTGGCATGAATGCCCGTATCTACCACCAATCTGCAGGCCCGCCACATTTCGTACGTTAACTTTCCAAACTGCTCATACAGCGTAGTATACATACCCATTTCTTCAGCCAGAAACTCACTGTATAAGCCCCAACCTTCTCCATAAGCTGAAAGATATAAATCACGTCTAAATTGGGGTATACTTCCTCCTAACTCAGCATTTAAGCTTCCTTGCAAATGATGCCCAGGAACGGCTTCATGTACAGTGAGCGAAGGAAGGGTATATAAGGTTCTACTGGGTAAATTATAAGTGTTGACCCAATAATATCCAGGTTCTGTGCTCTCAGCATCAGTCCCAACATATCTTCCCCCAGTATATTTTGGTGCAATGGCATCAGGAACCGATACTACACCATATGGTTTACGTGGGAGCGTCTTAAAAAAGCGAGGTAACTGAGCATCCACCCGTTTGGCCATGTCACGAGCAATCATCAATAATTCCTTGGGCGTGGTAGCATAAAACTGCTTATCCGTTCTCAGAAAAGTTAAAAAATCTTCAAAACTCCCTTTAAATTCTAAATCTTCAATAACCTGCTCCATCTCAGTTCTGATTCTATTGACCTCATTCAGTCCTATTTGATGAATACTCTCTGCAGTATACTCGGTACTGGTGGTATAAAAATCAATTCGATTCTGATAATATTCATGGCCATTTGGCGTTTCAGAAATACCGAGAGTTGTTCTGGTATTAGGTAAATATACCGACTCAAAAAAATCTTTAATCCTTACAAACTGTGGAATCACCTGAGTCTCAATGGCCAATTTAGCAGCTGCTAAGACCGAATCTTGTTGGGCTTGGGTTAACCCTTTTGGCAACTTTTTGAAAGGTTCATAGTAATAGCTTTGATCGTATGATGAAACAATGTGATCTTCATAAGTAGACTGATATCCCTCAAAAATGACCAAGGGCTGAGAAAGCCCTTTTTCCAGACCTACTCGTAGATTAATGAAATGCTGGTCTACAAATTCTGGTATTGCATTCAATTTATTTAAATAAGACTTCACTTGTTCAAAATTATTTAAAGGTTTTACCTCGTAAGTAAGATTGCTGTGAAATCCAGCATCTGATAGGATGGGATTTAAATACCTATCATAGCTATAGAAATCTATTTTTTCTTGTAGGACAAAAGCGAGTAAAACAGCTGAAATTTGGTCATTTTCATCAAATTTCATAGTAGAAAGTTGAGCAAGTTCACGCTTTAAGCTATCAGCAAATTGAGCTTCTTGGGCATGATATGCTTTCGTGTAAAGTCCCAGCGGATAACGTATTCTATCAAATCCCTTATGTTCTTGAAAGGTATCTATCAAGTCCGTTAACTTCTGCTTATCATCTACAGATGGTGCTTGGCAACTAAGTGTAATTACAACTATTAAACCTAAAAAGTATTTTGATTTTTTCATATGCTGTTAACCAATAATCACTTTAAGTTAGGTCTTATAAAGCCTAAAAGATACAACGTATTCTTTTTTAAAATTAATGAATTAGATTGAAATCAAAAAGTACCTTTTCTATCAAAAAAATACTTGAACGACAATTTTTGTGCTATTAAATCATCTTAAAATATGCTTTTTTTGGCAAAAAAATAGCATTCCAGTCTATGGTGTCCAAATAAATAAAATAATTTATATCTACTCCTATCAAATACTTAATATCTATTAATGACTTTAGATAACCTCTAAGGAGAGATGAACATAGCTTATAAGCCATGGAATAAAGAGATTGTAGTGGAAAATTGAACAGGTAATGGATATCAGGCATTTATTTGGTGCACACATAGCGATGACCCTAAATAATGAGTACGAGTTCACCCCATTCAATTGAATCTGTACATAAATTTTATGTAAGCACTATCCTAAAACATCGATATATTTCTTTTGAGTGAGATGTTCAAGATCATGGCGAGATGTAAACATAACAAACAAAAAAAAGTCTCCTTTCATTGAAAGATGATCCTTTTTTGTTATGTCTCGTCATGCAAGGAGAAATCCCTAAGGGGTTTCTTCCTAATATTTATTCAGGCTTAGGTAGTAGAACCTTTCTTGACAATCGGTATTTACCCGTCTTTTTATCGATCTCGATCAGCTTTACTTTCACTTCTTCTCCTACCTCCATGATACCTTCCATTTTCTCTAATCTCTCCCACTTCACTTCAGAGATATGGAGTAGGCCATCCTTACCTGGCATGAATTCAATAAAAGCACCAAATGGCATGATAGACTTAACTTTACCATCATATATTTCACCCTCTTCAGGCATAGCAACGATTCCTTTGACCCAATTGGCTGCCTTATCTAGTACCTCTTTATTGACTGCAAAAATATTCACTAATCCTCCTTTGGGTGTTTCCTCGATAACCACCGTAGCACCGGTCTCACGCTGAATTTCTTGGACTACTTTACCTCCAGGCCCGATCACTGCACCAATCATATCTCTATCGATGACAATAGAAATCAATCGTGGGGCATTTGGTTTCATTTCAGCCCTTGGCACTTCAATAGTATCTGTAATCTTATCTAGGATGTGCAGTCTTCCTTTCTTGGCCTGCTCCATAGCTTCTTCAAGAATATCATACGACAAACCATCTACTTTAATATCCATCTGACAAGCGGTGATGCCATCTCGTGTACCAGTAACCTTAAAGTCCATGTCTCCTAAATGATCTTCATCCCCTAAAATGTCCGAAAGTACCGAATAACGAGAACCGTCTTTTTCAGAAATCATTCCCATAGCTATCCCCGATACGGGTTTGGTTATCTGGATTCCAGCGTCCATCAAAGCCAATGTACCTGCGCAAACTGTAGCCATCGATGAAGATCCATTAGATTCGAGTATGTCTGAAACAATTCTGATGGTGTAAGGACTTTCTGAAGGAAGTACAGGCTTTAAAGCCCTCATGGCTAAATTTCCATGTCCTACCTCTCTTCTTCCCGGACCTCTATTTGGTCTTACTTCTCCCGTAGAAAATCCTGGAAAATTATAGTGCAGAATGAATTTATTGTATCCTGAATGCATGGCACCATCAATCATTTGCTCATCTACTTTAGATCCTAAAGTAACGGAGGTCAATGATTGAGTTTCACCTCTAGTAAAAACCGCAGAACCATGTGCACCTGGTAAATAATCTATTTCACTCCAAATAGGTCGGATTTCATCTAATTGCCTACCATCTAATCTCACCCTTGAGTCCATCACACAATTTCTAATCGCATCCTTTTGGACATCATGGTAATATTTTCTTATCAAAAAATCATCATACTGATGATCCTCTCCTAATCCATCAACAAACGTATTAATGATGGCACCAAACTTTTCTTTACGTATTTCTTTGTTGGAAATACCTTCCTTAGCCACGGCATAACACTGATCATAGCAAGTTGCCTTGATCATGTCATCCAATGGTAAATCATGATTTTCATGATCGTAAGTACGCTTTTCGGTGGCTCCAACCTCTTGAGCTAACTCAAGTTGAGCGGCACATTGGATTTTGATCGCCTCATGCGCTACTTTAATCGCTTCAAGCATTTCGGCTTCCTGAACCTCTTTACACTCACCTTCTACCATTGTGATATTGTCAGCCGAACCTGCTACAATCAACTCCATTTTAGCCTCTGCGCTTTGTTCTACAGAGGGGTTTACTACATAAGCACCTGCTACTTGAGCTACCTTGGCTTCTGAAATGGGTCCATTAAAAGGTATGTCTGAAACAGCCAATGCAGCAGAAGCTGCCAGGGCAGCATAAGCTATAGGCATGATCTTTGGATCTGCCGAAATAAGACTTATCATTACCTGTGTATCTGCGTGGTAATCATCAGGAAACAAAGGTCTTAGAGCCCTATCTACCAGTCTACATATAAGAATTTCATAATCAGAAAGCCTACTTTCTCTTTTTAGAAATCCTCCTGGTATCTTTCCTGCCGCAGCGAATTTCTCTTGATAATCAACCGATAATGGAAGAAAATCAACATTATCCCCAGCGCTTTTTTTGGATACTACGGTAGCCAGCAACATCATGTCACCCACTTTTATGACGGCTGATCCGTCTGCCTGTTTAGCTAATTTACCTGTTTCGATGGTGATAGAAGTACCATTAGGTAATGAAAATGTTTTTTGCTTAAATGATGGAAGCATAATTTTATTAAATCAAAATTTGAAAAAAAAGGGAACCTTGAATCAGCTCCCTTAAAATATTGTTACTTTCTTAGATTGAGTTTGGCTATTATAGCACGATATCTCTCAATTTCATTTTTGTAGAGAAAGTCGAGAAGTCTCCTCCGCTTTCCTACCAATTTCAACAACCCTAGACGCGTTGAGTGGTCTTTTTTATTCACCTTCAGATGATCTGTAAGGTGGTTAATGCGGTAGGTAAATAAAGCAATTTGAGACTCCGATGTGCCAGTGTCTTGCATTCCCTTACCATGTGTTTTGAAAAACTCTTGTTTTTTCTCTGCTGTTAAATACATTTATGTCTTAAAAATTAACTTTATGAATTAATACGTTTCAATAACGCGCAAGTTTAATCAATACTAAATTTGAATACAAACTCTTTAATGTTTTAATTTTTTGAACAGGCGTTGTTTAAACTTATCAATCACCACTGAATAATAATCATTATCGAAAAGTCGCGCATCCACCCTAGCTTGTCTCAAAAAAAACAGACCGATGGGCATTAGGATCAAGTCTGCCATCCAAACAGAGTAAGCACCATTAACAAAACCAGCGACGGCCCACTTCTCACTGAGTATGCTGGCTACATAATAAAAAATATAAAAAAATATGGAAATAATTACTGGAAAACCTAGCCCTCCTTTCTTGATAATGGCACCAAGCGGTGCTCCTATCAAAAACATAACCATACAAGCAAAAGCCTGACTGTATTTTTTAAATTTGGCGATTTTATATCGCTCCGATTCGAATCTAAGTCGCTGTAATTTAGACTTACTGCTTGAAATATTAACCTTATAGGCTCTAATCTTTGTTAACGCCCATTGCAGAATTAAACCTTTTTTACGGACTGTGGTAAATAAAGAATCTAAGCCTTTTAAAGACATCTGAGCCAATTTTCGACTTTGTTTCTTTGGAAAATAATTATTTAATTCCTTGTTTTTTCGATTTTTTTTCCATGAAGAAATGGGCATAATACTATCTCCTGATACATCCTGAAAACTAGAAGTGACAAGATTGCTATTAATCATAGAAGTCTTTACTTTTCTCGATCGGTTCTGTTTATCATTATTTTTGATCAGCGTATTTGTTTTTAACTTCGATGAATCGGTTTTATTCTCATTCTTCTTTTGAAAACGTGCTCTATCCAGGCGATGGAACAAATAATTTTTAGAAAATTCATGTAATCCAACTAATGCTAATTCTTGCTCCGAATGAAGTGAATCGATATCTGAAGTCAATTCCTCAATATTTTTCATTTGTCTATTGTTCTGAAAAAGCTCTTCCCTTGTTCTTTTAAGATCAAAAGAAGATAGACTAAACATCATATACATTTGATCGAAAGAAGTGCGCTGAAATTGATCTACCCGATTGTTCTTAGTCGCCTGCTGATTAAAATATTGTCCATCGAACAATTCTAATTTCAAATACTTATCGTTATACATTGAAAACATTCTTGAAGAATCGGCCAAAATGACAAAATTATTACCGTTTTTACGTGTATGATCATAGATCATAACATCTTTTAATGTAATGTTATCATTGAATTTTTCGTTGACTTTGATACTATAATTAGGAATACCATTGTAGAAAACTCCTTTTTTAATATCTAAAGCAGGTTTTTGATGTTTGATGTCGTAGATCAGGCTATATGCCTTAAGGTTGGCTGCTGGAACTACGTAATCATTAAAGAAAAATGCAGCTATTGTCAAGGTCAAAATGAAAAAAAATATAGGTCTCAATATCCTAATAAGAGATATACCAGCACTTTTTATGGCTGATAATTCAAAATTTTCTCCCAGATTGCCAAAGGTCATCAAAGAGGAAATCAAAACACCTAGTGGAAGTGCATTTGGAAGAATATTGATACTGAAATAAAAAAGTAACTCCCCAAAAACTTTGAATCCCAAATTTTTACCGACAAAATCATCGAAATATTTGAGCATATATTGGACCAATAGAATAAATGTCGTAACAATTGTTGTCAAGAAAAACGGACCAATAAAAGATTTAAGAATGAGTTTATCTAGCCTCCTCATTTTCCCTCAACAATGCTCTTCAAATGAGAGACAAAGATATTTTATAACGATCAACCACCAACAATTTCTTTCAAGTCATGTATCAAACCCTCCCACAGATCAGAGACTTCCTGATCATCTAAATCAGAATAGTCAGTAATTTTTATATAAACTTCTTGGGTCAGTTCATTCATTTCCAGTCGTATTTCGATGGAATTTAAATCGTCATCGTCTTCTCCCTCAAACTCAAATTTAATATATTGATTGGCTTTGATAGAAACAATTCTGGCCCTATTTACCTCGCCATCCCAAAGCATAGTATATACTTTGTCTTCCGTGATATTGACGTCATCTGCGAACCACTGCGAAAGTCCAGATGCAGTACTGATATAAGGAAACAACATCTTCCGTGATGCATTGATGCTGTATTCTCCTATAAACTTACTTTTATTCATAACAATAAGATTTTAGACAAGGTAATAAAAAATATTAGCCCAATCATAATTAATAATAATTTGTTGTTAAATTGCGCTCCTTTCAATACGTGTACTATAACATGGCGAGGTAGCTCAGTTGGTTAGAGCGTCGGATTCATAACCCGGAGGTCAGGGGTTCAACTCCCCTCCTCGCTACTAATATAAACATCTTTGAGAGCTACCACTATTCTTTCATCTTTATTTTTCTGTTTTCCTTTTTTTGCTACCATATTTTTATTTAACACGTAAAAATTATAAAAATAACATAATAAAATTGGGACTATTTTCAATTATTCAGTAGACGAGATCAGAACTTCCCATTCTTTGGTCAATTGATCTAATTCATTCTTTACTTTTTGAAATTGATCATTTAACTTGGAAAGTTTATCGCTATCCTGATAAACCTCTGGTTGGGTCATCTCTGTTTCTAAATATTTTATCAATGCCTCTCGTTCCTGTATTTTGTATTCTAAATCAGATACCTTCCTTTTCAACGTCATCTGAGATTTGGGCTTGATTAGTTTTTTTTTGAATTTTTTATTTGATTTTTTCTCTTTTTTTACAGCCAAGTTCGTTGGTGATGTACGCTGACTCATCCACCACTGATATTCTTCATAAGTACCCGGATATTCCTTTAATTGATAATCTTCAATCCACCAAATTTTGTTGGCCACCTTCGTGATAAAATGCCTGTCGTGTGAAACCACCAAAAATGTACCCTCATATTGCTGCAAAGCCTGCACCAAAATACCTACCGAAAGCATATCTAGGTGGTTAGTAGGCTCATCGAGTAATAAAAAGTTGGCTTCAGAGATCAGGGATTTGGCTAGAGCTACTCGAGATTTCTCACCTCCGGAGAGTACCTTTATTTTTTTGAATACTTCATCTCCACTGAACAAAAAACATCCCAAAACATCCCGTAATTCTTGCTCATTTTTGCCAGTTCCTTGCTGTTTGAGCTCTTCAATGAGGTCATTGTTGATGTTGAGGGCCTCCAGTTGGTGCTGTGCATAAAATGACATCAACACATTATGACCTGTTTCCACTTGACCTTCGTGCGCTTCGGTACCCGCTATGATACGTAAAACAGTTGATTTTCCCTTACCGTTTGCACCAATCAATGCCACCTTATCCCCACGCTGTAAACCCAGACTTGCCTTTTCTAAAATATCTAAACCTCCATAGGACTTACTAATGTCTTGAAGTCGCTTTACATGGCGTCCCGACTGTGTCTTAAAATTAAATTTAAAATTGACCCGCATGTTTTCATCAGTAACTGCTTCAATCCTATCTAATTTTTCCAATTGCTTTACCTTAGACTGGGCCTGTTTAGCCTTAGTCGCTTTTGCTTTGAATCGCTCTATGAATCTTTCAGCTTCTTTGATTTTTTGCTGTTGATTTTCAAAAGCATTTTGCTGTATCTCATTGCGTAATTCTTTTTCCTCAAGATAATAATCGTAATTACCCGAGTACAAATTGAGTTTACTCGCATATACTTCAACTATTTTATTGACCGTGCTGTTAAGAAAGGTGCGATCGTGAGAAACAATGATATAAGCACCTTCATAACTCCGTAGGTAAGACTCAATCCATTGTATAGAAGGTAAATCTAAGTGGTTAGTAGGCTCATCTAGCATCAATAGGGAAGGCTTCTCTAAAAGTAACTTAGCCAACATGACACGCATCCTCCACCCTCCCGAAAACTCTCTGAGTGGTCGTTTAAGGTCTGCCGTCTTGAATCCTATGCCCTCCAATAATTCCTCCGCTTGAGACTGAATCCTATAGCCATCAGCCGCGTCAAACTGCTCCTGCAATAAAGACAGTCTTTCCAGTAATTTATCTGTATAATTTTCTTCGATTTCCTTGAGAATTACATCTATTTGATGTTGCAAATCAAGGGCCTGATGAAAAGCCTGCATAGCTACTTTAAGTATGGGTTCATCGCTTTGGTAGGAAAGCAGATCTTGATTCAAGAATCCAATAGAAGTGCTTTTACTTTGAGAAATATTTCCTGAAGCCAATTCTACCTCTCCCACCAGCATCTTGAGTAAAGTAGATTTACCGGTACCGTTAAGACCAATTAGGCCTATTTTATCTTTGGGTGTAATGAATAAAGAGGCGTCCTCATAGAGAATTCGCTCACCTATGTAATAACTAATATTATCAATACTGATCATGCGGGCGCAAAGGTAGACAAGACCCTTCTTTTATGCCAAATTCAACTCTAATTACTTAAAAATAAATAATTACATCCATCTTAATCCCTTGAGAGCACATAACATGTTAAGAGAATCGTCATCAACTTTTTTTCTGGATTGATCCAGCGGCCTTCTATATAATGGGTATGAATTCTTTGTAACTAGGTTAAAAAATCAACTGACGGGTTTCACATCATTAAGCACGCCATCTAACTCCAACACTGATCTCAAGCATGCTAAAGATCCACTTATCTGAAGATATGGGTCTATATAACTGAAGAAAAATTATATTTGTTATGGTAATTAAAAAAAGGTTGTCAAATAAAGAAGTTTATATCGTGTCTGCTGTTCGTACCCCCCTCGGTAGTTTTGGTGGAATGTTTGCCGACTTATCAGCGACTGAATTAGGAACCGCAGCGATTAAAGGAGCCTTAGAAAAAGGAAATATTGACCCAAAGAATGTTGACGAAGTTTTTATGGGTAATGTCTGTTCGGCCAATTTAGGCCAAGCACCCGCTCGTCAAGCTGCCCTGGCCGCTGGTATTCCGAATACCGCCCCTTGTACTACGGTAAATAAAGTTTGCTCCTCTGGTGCCAAATCTATCATGTTCGCTGCCCAAAGCATTATGCTGGGCCAAGCGGATGTTTTAGTAGCAGGGGGCATGGAAAACATGTCTGCCATTCCTTATTACATTCCCAAAGCCAGATATGGTTATAAATATGGCGATGCAGCCTTGATCGACGGATTACATAAAGATGGTTTGCTAGACCCATATGATGAGATCGCAATGGGTGTGTTTGCTGATCAAACGGCTGAAAAATACAATATCACAAGGGCAGAACAAGATGCTTATGCCATTCGATCTTACCAAAATACTGCTTTAAATACTGAAAACGGGGTTTTCTCCAATGAAATAGTAGGGGTTTCTGTACCACAAAGAAGAGGTGAATCCAGGCTCATCCTTGAAGATGAAGAGTATAAAAATGTCAAATTTGAAAAAATCTCCCAATTGCGTGCTGCTTTTTCACAAACAGGCACCGTAACCGCAGCCAATGCATCAACGATGAATGATGGGGCGGCAGCTTTGATTTTGGCAAGTGCTACCGGTGTCAAAAAATATGATTTAAAACCAGTGGCAAAAATTTTATCTTTTGCAGATACCGCCCATGAACCGGCATGGTTTACCACGGCACCAACCCATGCAGCTCCAAAAGCCTTGACTCTTGCTAAGTTAGATCTTGTCGATGTGGATTATTTCGAGATCAATGAGGCTTTTTCTGTGGTGCCCCTGGCTTTTAACAAAATGTTGAATATCGATATCAAAAAGGTAAATATACATGGCGGCGCCGTTTCTTTGGGTCACCCTTTGGGTGCATCAGGAGCGAGAATTGTCACGACGCTGCAAAATGTATTGCAATCTAATGATGCCACTATTGGTTGTGCGGCCATTTGCAATGGCGGAGGAGGCGCGAGTGCTCTCGTTATCGAGCGCGTATAATTTTTTACTGATAAAAGATTCTCCAACGATGGGTGCTTGCTTCGTTTAGGAAGCTAATAAATAAGAATGATACTTTTTAAAAAAACTGAACGAAAGTAATTTCTAAGCATTAATACCAGGTATTTTGTACGATATCTGCTTACTATATAAGCTGTAAAAATGAAGCTTCAATCCTGCCTTTGAATTATCTCCCTCTTTTATCTATGAATCTAGATCTAGAGAACATATTATTCTGACAAAGAGATACAAGTGTTTTTATGATTGCTCATAAATAATTGATAATGTTTTTTATAATTCAAACCTATTTATTTGCGCCCTCGATAAATAATTTTTGCAATTCTTTTTTTGTGACTTTACCCATTACATTTCGGGGGAGATCAGTCTGAATTAAATATTTTCGAGGTATTTTGTATCCAGGTAATTTATCTTTTAACCATTCCTTTATTGCTGTCGTAGTTTCTTGATCACGGGTCATGATGAGACTTGCCCCTATGATTTCGCCCCATTCCTCATCCGGAATACCTACAACAGCACAATCTTCAATAGCTGAATGCTTCCTGAGCACTTCTTCGATCTCCAAAGTAGATATTTTATAACCTCCGGATTTGATGATGTCAACTGAATTTCTACCCAATATTTTATAACTACCTTTTTCAAAAACAGCTATATCACCCGTTTTGAACCAGCCATCTATAAAGGATCCTTCGGTTTCGCTTGGTTTCTTCCAATATTCTTTAAAAACATTGGGCCCTTTGACTTGAATTTCTCCTGATATGCCATCGACTACCGTATGGTTATTTTCATCTGCTATTCTTATCATAACCCCTGCAAGGGCTACGCCAATATGACCAGGCTT
>Ga0233432_10005205_pt1 | contig 11350 bp, 12 predicted proteins | sample SI_122_August201_6_FD_179870 | JGI IMG/M metagenome (GOLD analysis project Ga0233432, IMG submission 179870) | Seawater microbial communities from Saanich Inlet, British Columbia, Canada - SI_122_August2016_10_MG | ecosystem: Environmental > Aquatic > Marine > Inlet | place: Canada: British...
TCACTTACCTGCGGCGTGTTTCTCGTCAGCTCATCCGGATATGTTTTAAGCAACCATTCAAGTCTATCCCCCTTTTGTTCATATTCTCTTTGTAGATCCATATTTATAAACTATATTAGAAAAAAAATTTAATTTAATTACAATTACAATCCTCACCTGTAATCATATTATTGATTTCTGAACCATACATAGAAAAGATAATCGCTAATACAAAGAATAATAATACAACAATCTTAATATCTATACATCCACAAGCATTAATAATTTTTTTTAACATATTTATACTATCTCAAATATTTAAAAATTTGAGTAATTAAATTAAATAATATAATTTTAGAGTTTATTTATTATGAATACATACTATTATACTGATAATTTAAGATTAAAAAATGATATTTTAGAATATAAACGTAAAGAAGATTTTACTAAAGTAAAGAAACATAATTGGCATCACGTTTTAACTGAATATGGTTGGGAAAAAATAAATAAACAATGGATAATCATACTGAATAAATATAGTGCTAATAAAGAAAAGAATTCTAGATATAGCATGATTGATTGTGAAAGAGATGGTGATTGTTTCTTTCATTGTATAGCAAACGCATTAAATGAAAGGGATATCTATAATGGAGATTATTATGTCGCCTCAGATATTCGTAAAATGATATCTAATAATATTAGTAGAGAACAATATAATTTTATGATAACTACATATCGTATCATGAAAGACGCCGATGATTTTAATGAAGGTTGGAATCCTTATGAAATAGATTCATTAGAAGATTTTAAAGAATGTATTGAAACATCTGGTCATGTATATTGGGGAGATTATATGTTATTACAACTTTTATGTGAAATATTAAAAATAAATATCTTTATAATGAAAGCCAATGAATATGAAAATGATTACAGTATTTATAATACAATGTGTGAATATAAACGAGAATATGATACTATCTTTTTGATTCTAGAAAATAATAATCATTTTAAACTTTTGGGATATTTTAATGATAAAATGATATCTTATTTTAAGAATGAAAATATACCAATTGAATTAAAACGTTTATTTAAATTAAAAGAATAAATATATTTTGTAAGTTATATTTAATAATGGAATCAGTTGTATTACTTGGACTAATGGGTGTTGGTTATTTAATGAATAAAGACAAGGATGAAAAACATAAAACTTATAGTGAAGTTCAACCTCCACTAAACCAAGGTTCTCATAACTCTGTATACGATTTAGCTAATTTTAGTGATGCTAAAAAATATGAAATTGATTTAATTAATAAAAATTTTGATGAATCCATGAGAGGTGATAGTAAAGTAATTGATGCTTTAAATATGCCTGGAGGTAGAAATACATTAAAAGATACTTTTGTTCATAGTGATAGTGTTCATAGTATTTCAGGAAATGAAATATCTAAGGATGATTTTTTAGTGAATGATCAAGGTATTAAAATTGAACCATTTTTTAGTGGTGCTCCCCCGAATGTAAATTTAGATGATAATCCAAGTATGACTAGACATTTTGGAGGTGAACATGCTTTCAGACAACCAAGAAGAGAAACTGGACAATTCTTTGAGTTACAAAGAGACTATGGTAATGTATTTGGTAATCAATTTGCAGGTGCTCGTTCAGACCAATCAAGATATGTAGGTGGTATGGAAAGAAGAAATGAATTACCATTTGAACAAGAAAAGATAGCTCATATAGATGTAAAAAGCGATATTAATCGGGATATTGATTTAACTTATGCTCAGAGAAATTCGGTCGATTCTTTAAGAACCTTAACAAATCAAAAACAAAGTTTTGCAGGGAAAGTTTTAGGTGGTAAAGGTATTGATCATAGGGGCGAAGAAGGTGAAGTATTTCAACATAGACCTGATGCTGATTATATTAATACTGCTGATAGATGGTTAGTAACTACAGGTGCCATAGAAGCCCCTATGATTCAACCGGAAAATATAGTAAAACCTACTAACAGAGCAGTATACAATGAAGGTAAATTGGGACCCGCGGGAGCAGTTAATTTTAATCCTTCAGAAAGTAGACCTAAAGTAAAACGCTCTACAAATCAACAATTAACGGTTGATACAAATAGAAATGCTAATTTAGAGAGTAGAGCAATAGATGATAATCATAATAAAGATGGTTATTTTGCTTATCCCAATGAAAGAGAAGTTACAGAAGAAAGAACATATGAAGGTAATATTAAATCGGTATTTAATGGTGAAACCGAAAGATTATATGATAGTGTTAAACCAACCGTTAAACAAACTACTCTTGATGATTCGAGGAATGGATTTGTAGGATCAAGTATCACAAATGTTCCTAAAGAAAGATTACAAGATGATGTGAGGGCAACCAAGAAACAAACAACTAACTTTGAATATAATGGTAATGCCGGTTCTTATCTACCTGGATCTATGGCTATAGATCAATATCAACGTGCTGATCTTAATCCGAATAAAGAAATTATTTCTCAAGGGAGAGCGCCTACAACTGAAAATACTAAACTTGCAAATGGTATGGATACTCTTAATGTTGATATCAAGAAAATTGAAAGTGATTATTTTAATCCAAGAATTAATAATCTTGATAAAGTTTATCAAGAAATTCCTACCGAACAAGAAGACGTTAGAGAATATACACAAGATAAAGATACTCTTGATAATGTTAAATTAGCAGATAGATTAGATCCGGGTATGTTAGATCCATTTAAACAAAATCCATATACACAATCGTTAGCATCTTTTGCTTATTAGATAAATTAATTAAGTGATTCAATTAATTTTATTTTCTATCTATAATTTAAGTATTTTATGAATAAAAAATTACACTTTTTATTATTCTGTTTATTATTAATCTTTATAGTTTATTTATGTAAAGATAAATTATTAGAGCCATTTGGCAATCAAATAGTTATTCATCCAGATACGGCAGAATTAAATCCTAGAGAAACTACTTTTTCTATATTAACTTATGATACTAATTTAGGTTCAGGTGCCACACAATTATCTACTTGTAGTGACGATTCATCTTGGAGAATGGGTGAAAAGACATGTCGTGATTATTCATTATCAGGTAGTAATTGTGAAGACATAGGTTCAGATGGTAAATCAGCATTTGATGCTTGTAAAGTCGCGTGTGATAATTGTAATACATATACTGAAGTTAAAAGAAGATTACCTTCTCCTGTTGAAGAAGTTGATGAACCATCTTATGCTCAATTTGAAGGTTCTATAAGTGATGGAGATACAGGATCAGATATAGGTGGACCCGATTACAGAGAAATTATAAGTAGATTAGATGATATGAAAGATAGTATGGGAACTTTGGATAGAACTGTTGGGGCAGGTGTATCTGCTATTCAGGGAGAATCTGAAAATATGAGAATACAACTAAGTAGTTTAACCGAAGGTTCTGAATTAAGAGACCAGTTAACAAGGCTTGATGTCGATAATGATGGGGTCGTTTCTTTGCGTGAAATATTAAAAAATATGCGGACTAGTGATAACGATGATACGACAGTAGCAGATATCACTAGTCCTACGCAGATGGAGCCATTAATTAATAATATTAAGTCTCGTTTGGCTCAATTTACTAATACACTAATTATATTATGCGAATCACTAAAGAAAAATAATGATTTAAATGATGGTGAAAAACTATTAACGACAGTGGACGTAGCAAACATACGAGGTATAATTGAAAATTTAAACACACATGAATTTAATGTGGTAGATAGGATGATTACCAATCCGGTACAATTATTTATGGATCAAGGGGCTTTTGACGCAGCATCACCACCACCACAATATATGCCTTATAATATAGCATTCTTATATTTAGTAAATAAATATAGAGAATTAAATATAACTTCAAATAAACCACAATTTACATCATCTGTTAATGAAATAAACACTAATGAGTTAATTCATTTATTGAGTGATGAAACGAGGATAGATGAGAATGCTCGAAATGACGCTCTTGTATTATTTGATTATTCATTTGAATTTAATCAATTTACAGAAAAAGTAAATAAATTATCAAAATTACTTCTAGTTGAATTAAATAGAATACAATCACCCACATCTAATGCAAATACAAATAATCCTCCAACGACCGCTCCTCAGTTGGATGTGGAACAGTTAAAACAAAACGCGATAGATGAGTATATAAAAAATCAAGAAGAAGAAGCAGCAAAAGATGATGATACGAAATTTGAAATTGGAACAGGGGTAGGTGTTGCTGCTGCTGTTTTAGGTGGTTTATATTTATTTTCACAGTCAAAATAATTTAATTTTAATATATATTTAATAAATATGTTTGCCCAATACAACTATGATAATTTTCCAGTAGTTTTTGTATATTTTTCTGAATCTATCAATTCAGAAACCGAGTTTGATCAATTTTTAAATGAATGGTTAATACTTTATCATAATCGCCAAGATTTTTCATACATTTTTGATACTCGTAATATGAAAAATATAAGTATTAAATATGCTATTAAAATGACTTTATTTATTAAGTCTTTAAGAAAAGAACCTTATCATTATTTACAAAAGAGTTTAATACTTGTGAATGATAAAAATATAAGAAGATTATTAGATTTTGTATTTACATTACAATCTCCTGTAGCACCCGTTTATCTATGGCATATTAATAGTAATGATAGTGAAAATATTAATGAAGAATACGATAAAGAATATTTAATAAATACATTAAATACTATCAATAGATTAGAATTAAAAGATAATATGATTTATATTAAGGCGAATAGTTCCCTTATTCCTTTTTTATAAAATTTAAGAAATATCCTTTTCTTACACCTATTGTTGTAATATAATAATAAATGAATAAGCCATAGAAATTCTTAGCAATGATATCTAATATATTATAACAAGCATTTTTAGGAACCATAGGCATCATTGCTGAAACACCATATAATGACCAGACTATTAATAAAAATGTGAATAATTTTTTACCTCCTTCAGTATATTTAGCATATTCATCATAAATTAGTTTAAATGATAATGCAAAAAATACGAAACCTATAGATACACCTATTTTCTTGTCAATAATATTTAATTCACCTAATAATCCAAATACTAACATAAAGAAATTATAGGAAACTATTTTTATAATATTCTCTTTATGATCTTGTAGGAATGTCCAAAAATTTAATGTATCTTCATTCGCTTCTTTTTTTCTTAAATATTCCATAAAGATAATTGTGGATACAAGCATAGTTGGTGTTGTAATAAACCAATCAATATAACGACGACTAGTCATCTTTCTTAGGTCCTTCAAAGCATAGATTACCCAGATATAAAATATTGCTTCAACAAATTGAACAAATGCTTCTAAGACTAAGATATCTTTTAAAATATTATCTTCAATTGCTAAATCATAATTCAAACCATCTAATGAAAGACTTGTCGTTATAAACTGAACCCATAATGAAGCATAAATTGTTTTCTCAACTAATGAATTATTTATCATATTAGTTTACATTAGATAAATTTTTTATCATTATTTTAATATGGATAGTGATACTGAGTTTAAAGAAGGAGACCATAATGATTTTATTACATATTTATTTTCAGATTCACCTAGAGAAAAAGGTGAGGTTAAATTAGAATTACCATTAAATGAGCCCGATAAAAATTTAGGATTACATGAATTTGAACAATTATTAATGATTTTTGTAGATGGTTTAAAATATTTTTATGGTATAAACGGTAAAGTTAATATTAATAATTTGACTAAGGAAGATATTCAAAAGGTAAATGAATACTTCTTATCTATGAATTATGAAGTTCAATTAGATATTTTCCCTACAATGAATGAATATATATTTAAACATCCTAATTATTTTAAAGATCAGAAACATATTACAAATGAAACAATTTTAAAAGATTACTATTATGAAGTTTATGGGAAAAATAATTGTGTATTTAGAATATCTTTTAAAAAATTAGTTTAAGTTTAATTTAAATAATAAATCATCTTATTAATTATGGAAGAATTAAATACTCCTATTTTTGCTCAAGCTAAGGTAGAATATACTGCTCAGCTTGTTGATATGTTATATCCTCATATGTTTGATGGTGTAAAAAGTATCTATGATGAATCTAAATTATTATACGGTAGAAAGAAAATGCCTATCTTATTAATTTTTAGAGAATTGTTAGAAAAAGTTCCTATATGGAATAGTGAAATTATTGATTCAGAATGTAGTCGTATCGTTAGTAATAGTAGTTGTGATTATATAGATGATTTAATTACAGCTGTATTTATTAGTCATACTAAGATTTTAACTTCAATAGGTCCTAATCGTAGCTTTCAAAAGATTAATGTAACTATACCTAAAACAAGTACTTTTGTTCATAAATGTTATATAAATACGGCAAGAGAATTATGGAAAAATCCGTATCTGTTTAATGAAAATGTGCCAGGTCATGAATTTCAAAAAAACAATAAAGAAATTGAAAGTATTATACAAAAATGTATAGAAAATACAATTAGAAATAGTTTGCCTATAAAAGATATCTTAAAAGAACATTTAGAAGGTGAAACTGATAGTATCTTAAATCAAAAAGAAACATTAAAACAAATGTTAAGGGAAGAATTAAGTAATTTTTCTTCACGAAATGTTCAACAGGTTCCCATGGAGGAGACAATTCATCAAAATGGTGGAGATTTTATTTTAGTTGATGGTGACGAAAAGGAAATCGATGATTCTAATGAAGTTCTAGCAAATGATTCACCAGAAGTAGATATCTCTAAACCAACTCTATCTAGTATTATCAATGAAAAAAAAGAACCGATAGATATAGGTCCTACAATAGTTAAAGAAGAGAAAAATATTACAGATTTAACTGATAAATTAAATAAGATTGTTGAAAAAGAAAAAGATATTCAAAATGAATTAAAAATAGAAATGTCTACCGAAGAACCGAGTATGAGTGAAAAATTCCCCGTTTCAGATGATCCCACTGATGCCCAAGTAGCTAAAGCTTGTAATGATATAGTTGTAAATGATATTACTATCCCTGTAGATATTCATGGCGAAACTCCCACGACTCCTTCAAATCCTTTAGAAACGAATAATTCATCAAATCCAGTCGTAGAAATAAAATATGATAATGTTAATATTACAGATGATAAAAAAGCAAGTGACGACGAAGATAAATTAAAGAAATTCATGACAAATATGCAAGCACCCAGTGAAGAAGTCAGTGTAGTTAAAAGTGATGTAATAGCAACACCTATAGGAGAAACAATCCCCACACCACAACCCGAACCTGCTCCTCAACCTGCTTTTTCGTTTGATAATTTATATCCAAATATGAATAATAATTCATCAACGAATAATATTAGCGAACCTACTAAACCTGTTAATGATCCAATAGTAAAACCATTACAAATTATAGAAGAAAATAAAAGTGTAAATAATCCTAGTAATGATATAACTCAAGAACCTAAATCACCACGTAAAGAAATGGTAGCAGTTAAAAATGAAGATGATATTGATGAAACTTCTTCATTAGCTCATTTCTTTGATGATATGAAAAAAATAGTTGAAGATAAAGGTATTAAAGTTGAAACAAATAATGATAAAATGTTTACTCTTTTTGAAGACGCAAATGAAGTAGAAAAATAAAAAAAATTTTTTTTTGTCTTTAATCTAAACTAATTTTCTATATTTTTTTGTATTTAGATGGATTTTCTATTTTTAGTGTTTTTGTATTTATGATGTAAGTTTACCAGCACTCAAAGAATTCATCGTCTCTCTCGCGAACTCCAGAACGCATTATTCGGTTCATCTTTGAAGCCTTCTCCGTACTGAGATTACTAGGTGGAAGGTATTTTGGGAAGTGGACGCTGTAAGTTTCTTGACCCTTGCAATCAACTAAACGCCGAATGAGATTGTGTGCTCGCGTAGGAGTTAGCACGTTGCTTTTGATCTTGTTCATGATGAAGTTGGAAATGCGACTTCTTCCGCCACGCATCACTTTGTCCCTTGAATACATGGTCGCCATCTTCACCCCATCAATCTCATTGATGTATGGTTCCCGAGAGCCAGAGCCCACAGTGAAGACTCCATTCTCCTCCTTGATGGAGAGTTTGAACCATAGTTCCTTTACTCTGATGAAGTCGGCGACATCGTATAGGGTGATCTTATTTCCGTTCAATGCCCTAATCGCCATCAGCTCATGAATGGCGTAGATCACTATCAGACCTTGCCCGTTCTTGACATCCGAGGATGAGAAGTGTTCGCGATGGGAATTCGCGAAATCGCAGATCTTCGCATTCGCCGCATGTCGGCGCTCTTCGCGAGTAGGGGGGGCGAACGAGGTAGTAGTAGAGTGTGCCATGGTGATGAGAGTACTGAGAGTGCTGAGAGTACTGAGAGTACTGAGAGTGCCGAGAGTGCCGGTGTTTAGACCAGCAGAGTGAATTAAACTGATTAAACAGTCTTGAATCATAAAATCAAATTTATGAACAGTTAAGAAAAATTTATCGTTAAGTTTATTAAACGAGAATTTATTATTCTCATTATATAAATGTTTGGTCATTGCTTATTAGTCGGGACAGGTATATCTATGGTTAGTACTGGTTGTTATGCTTTGATCACTGATGATAAATATGATTCACGTGATCGTAAAAATGAATATTTAACTATATTCAGTATTATTATCTTTATTGCTACAATTATGTTGTATTTTTTTAATAATAGTTCACAAAGTTTAGTGAGTGGTGGGTCTATTGATGTTAGTGGTTCATCACCTAAAATGAATAATTATACAAAACCACCATTTTAAAAAAAATATATTATAATATAAATGCTTACTCAAAGAAGAAATAAAAGAAAAACTAAAAGAAAGAATACTAGAAAGACTAAAAAGAATAAAATTACACTTGAATCACAAAAAAATTTGGTATTGAAAATGTTAAGAGAAATGAAATGGCCGAAAACAGCAAGACCTAATGTATTAAGACAAAGCCATGTTATGGCTGGAAAATCTGGTTATGAAGGATTTGTCCTTGGTATAGTTACTTCTTGGGCTGGCAAAGGTTCTCGTTCAGGTTATCGTAAAATGTTATCTATGAAAACAAGGGAACCTAAATATAAAAAATTATTTAATGAATCTAAAAAATTAATGAGATTAAAAGATCCTAAATTTAAATTTACATCTATTCAGTATAATAAAAATCATCGTGCTGCAAGACATAGAGATGCTAAAAATACAGGTATATCTTATATTGTTGGTTTAGGTAATTATACTGGGGGTGAATTAACTATTTTTGATGAAAATGAAAAAAATCCAGTGAAACATGATATTAAAGGTAAATTTAATACGTTTGATGGTTCTAAATATCCCCACGAAACATGTCCTTTTAGGGGTGAAAGATATACATTAGTATTTTATAGTAATTAAAGAGTATAATATGATTTCCTAGGAAATAATTTCTTTTTTATTCTATATGATTTAAAAATATCATTCATTATAATTTCTCTAGGTAAACAATTACAAGCGTCTTTAGCAATACTCTTATAAAGATAAAAATCATCCGGCATATCACAAAAACTTATATCACAACTATTTTTACACATATGATTTAAAAATTTTAATGATTCATCAGAATATTCTTTATCATTTAATTCTTCTAAAATTGTCATACTTAATCTACAAAGATCAAAATGATAATTAGGTTTTATATATTCTCTATCTCTTTCTATAGTGAATTGAACCTGTTTAGGATGAGTATATTGTCCTCCTGCTTCTCCATAATCACTAAAAACATCATTCATATAAACTTTATCTCGATATTTAAATATTGCTCTACCAAAATCTATAATCTTAAAGATATAACCATGGGTAGGAACTCTAAAATAGATATTATTATATTTGTAATAAAGATATTTACTTTCGGTTTTCTTAAACATTACATTATTAATATGTAAATCATTATGAGTAAATTGATAATGTTTTTGTAGATAAGTTAAGGCAAATGATATTTGAAAAATACAAGATAATAATACTTCTTCTTTGATATCTTCATCTAATAAATCTTCAAGAGTTCCCTCTAATTTTTCAATAAATAATAACTGAATTGGTATTTTTAATAATTTTGCGATACAATCATCAAAGCTACTATCTTCACGTTTTTCATTTGATGATTGATCACTACACTGATCTATATAATCTGACATCATATCAATATCATCTTTATCTAATTTTAATCTCTCTTTCTCGGATTCAGTTAATTCATCATCCGAAATATTTTCACCACTACTATGACTAACACTTCCATCTGATGATTCACTATTTGATTCACTATCTGATTCATCATCTGAAACATATATTTCTAGTTTAAATCCTTTATCATTATTTTCATTAAAACATCTATCATTTTTAATATCATCGTAATCTTCAGTTAAATCATAATTATAATCACCGATACCGTTTACTGAACCATAATATAGTGGAAAGGATGGACTTTTTTTATAATGTGTTAAATTTCCAAATAAGAAACTACATAATACATCTATATATGCTGTATTATTCATATCATTAATCTTATGAAAAGTATTATAATTATAATTACTTGGTAAATGATAATTATTATGATTCACTAGATTATAATTATTATTCACTACATGAATAGGATCTAAAATAGGAATACTTTTACAAAATAATTCACATTCAGTTGTAGCGTTCTTTGATTCATTATAAACATTTCCTTTTAAAAACATATTTGAATTATAATATCTACTTTTAGTAATTTCCAAAACTTCTTTGAGATAATAATTTCGTTTCATATCAATTTTATGATTTGCTTTAGGTTTATTATGAATATAAAAATAAAGTGAATAAAATGGCATATAAAATTGTAAATTATTCATATCTAAAATATCCCGAATTGAACTATATAATTTTTTATAATCTCGTGTTTCCCATTTGTGAAATTGAATTTCAGAATTCATATTAATTGAGAGTTTTACAAAAAATAAAACTTTTAAACTTATGTTTAAATCATATAGATTTTATACATTATATATATAATATGGAAATACAGTTAAAAAGATTTGATATTAGGGAAATTAAAGATGATAAAGTTGTTGTCTTAATAGGAAAAAGGGATACAGGTAAATCTTTTTTATGTAAAGATATTTTAGCACATCATACAAGTATTCCAGCAGGTCAAGTTATTTCGGGGACAGAAGCAGCGAATAGTTTTTATGGTAAAATGGTTCCTAAATTGTTTATTTATGATGAATTTGAACCAGGTATCGTGGATAGATTATTAAAAAGACAGCGGATGATGATAGAA
>Ga0233432_10005210_pt1 | contig 11345 bp, 7 predicted proteins | sample SI_122_August201_6_FD_179870 | JGI IMG/M metagenome (GOLD analysis project Ga0233432, IMG submission 179870) | Seawater microbial communities from Saanich Inlet, British Columbia, Canada - SI_122_August2016_10_MG | ecosystem: Environmental > Aquatic > Marine > Inlet | place: Canada: British...
GCGGAGCCAATATCTGCTCATGGACACGAAATGGCAGTGAAGTCCTCTGGGTAGACCGAGACTCCCTCAAAGGCCCCTCCCTAAAATTTGGAGGCGGGAACCCCGTCATCTTCCCCATTTTTTCTACCTTGGGAATCAAAGGAGAGTCCAGCCTATCTTATGATGGCCAAAAAATTCAACTTCCACAACACGGACTCGCCAGACTCTGTTCTCATTGGCGCCCCAACCTGAGTCGAGACGACCAAGCCATTCTCTACTTAGATTCAAATTCAGAGACCGAAAAGTGCTTCCCTTGGCCCTTTCAACTTCGCTTCGTTTACACCTTGGGAGAAAATTCTCTCACCCTCGAACAAGAAGTCATCAATCCAGGAAAATCACCCCTCCCCTTTGTTGTTGGTTTTCACCCTTACTTCAAAGTGAGTGATCCATCCAACTGTGAGTTCATTGGCCATTTTCCCGGACGACCCTGTATCCATATCGATAAAAAAGGTGAGAACAACTACCAAGCCCGGCTTCCTCACCGCTTTTCCTTCGGAAAAAATGAAATCGATCACCATTTTACTGATCACCACAGTAGCGTTCGACTAAAAGACCGAGTTTTAGGCAGAACCATCCAGTTAGACACAAGCCCTGAATACCGAGCCATGACAGTCTATTCCGTCCCAGGAAAACCCTTTGTCTGTGTCGAACCTGTCACTGGTCGACGGGGAGCCTTCGACACCCGCGAGAACCTCATTCGTTTAGCTCCCGGTCAGATGTGGAGAGGGCGAGTTCACATCTCCATCGAGGACTAAAGCCTTGGGCTGGACGAAAATCATATCCAGCCTGCGAAGGTCAATGCTGACTAGGCTGACCCTAGTCACTCCTCTATTTCTCCTGATAGGTTGCCTTTCGGTCAAGAACGACAACAAACTCTATCAACTCAATATGATCGCGGATGAAGGTGATTATGTAACAGCTTACGAGAGCGCCCGTGTGACGGCTCAAGCCAATGCCAAGACTCACCATAGACTACTTTGGAGATTACACGAGGGTTATCTAGCCTACTGGGCTGGCAAGCCCAAGGCCTCTATTCAAGCCTTTACCAATGGGGCCGAACAACTTCAGTCTTACGAAGACCGCGCTTCATTAAATGCAAGAGACCTCGGGTCTCAGCTGCTCTCCTTGATGACAGAGCCCGGTGTTAAACCTTACAAAGGAACCGTTGTCGATGGTATTTTACTACATACCTACAAAGGCTTGGCCCACGCCCTAGCTGGTGATCGTTCCTCAGCTCTGGCTGAGCTCCGCCAAGGAGCCTTCAGGAGAAAACAAGCCCATGAACATTTTCGTCGTCAATTAGATCGAGCGGCCCAAAAAAACCATGGCCTTCCAGGTGGCTGGCGTGCGCTACCAGAAGTTAAAGAAGCCATCGAAGATGCTTACGGAAAAGATCAACTCCTGCCCCACTACCTCGAATTCACCAACCCACTGCAAGTTCATCTCGAAGCTATTTTTGCTACCCATCAAGGTTCCATCCAAAATAGAGAACACGCCAGAAAACTCTGGTCCACCCTCTTGGCCATGAACCCCAAACAAACCCTTGTTCAAACTTATCGAGCCTGGGCTGAAGCCCGTCACCAAAATCCAAACAACGATCAGCCCGTCATCCACCTCTTACATGAACGTGGGCGAGCCCCCGAACTCTTGAGCGACGCTATCAGCCTAGCAATTCCCATCAACGGAAGACTCACCGGCATTCACCTTGCTTTCCCAGATCTCGTCACCCATGAAGATCACCTCCCAGCTTTAGAGGCCGTTGCGTCTGCCAACATCAGTCTTAAACCGATTGCCTCACTTGACTCTCTCATTGTCGCCGAGAGAAAAACCAAAGATTCTAAAAGACTCATCGAGCAGATGGGAGCTGCCCTCACCAAGGCCATCGCTGAGAACCAACTCGCGAAAGAAAATGACCTTCTTGGACTAGGTCTCACCCTTTTCAACTCATCCGTTAATCGAGCCGATACGCGCAGTTGGACAACCTTACCCAATCAATGGGAGGGAGCCCTGATTGAGTCCACGACTCAACTCCATCGTTTAACCATGGGGTCGGAAACCTTTTGGGTCGAGGTTCCCGACCCCCAAGTCTCATGGCTACTCCACCTCAAATCCGTCGAGGGGAAAAGCTTAACTCATCAGTGGATCCGACTGGACCCTTGATGAGTCATTTTTAAGGCTTAGTGACAGCCGAAACGATCGCTTCGATCAAACCTTTCGTGTCATTCCAATCCGCCATCTTTACAGCTTGACTTTGCCCTTTGATGCTCTTGGCTGCACTGAGCTTTGGAGCCAATTCTTGACTGGGAACACCATAGATAAAAGGAAAATCCTCCCCACCAAAACGCCCCTTAAAGCTGTTGCCCAAGGCTGACATCTCTGGCCCAAAGTTTTCGCCTTGATCGTTCACAACGACACTGTCAGTCGTCAGGAATACCGCAGCGCTAACCGCCATTGGAGAAAAAGGGTGAACTGAGATGTTATAAGCGTGTGTCGCAGAAGAGTCACCTGCCGCCTCGGATTTAGGGTTTGGGTAAGAACCCCAAGAAGCACCCCACTTTGCTCCCTCAGGAAGAGCTTTGTTGGCCACCATTGAAGGCATGTAGTCAGCCCAAAAACCTTTCCAATCTGAAATATAGCGATGAATATTTTTAACGTAATAAGGATTGTCTGGGTACTGACTCCCAACAGCCTTATAATCTTCCATTAAACTGGGCGCCTCTTTAAGATAAGATGGTCCCATCCAGTTCTTCAGAGGAACATTGGCGAAACCCTTACCTTTGCCAAGACTCTTTGATGAATTCATAAAAACAATACCGACAGCATGTCCTGTTTTTGCGTGCACAGCTTCACCTATTTCAGCAGCCAAACCTGTTGCATCTCTCCAAAAAGATGCAAAGCGATTTTTAGGCGTACGAGACACACACACACTGTACCGGCTAGGAGAACTATTTCCTGGTCGTTTTGAACCATTCACCAGCATACGCACCAGGGACCCAGTATAGGGCTCTGGCTTCTTCTCACCTTTCTTAACTTTAACGTCCAACCCTTGGGGTTTAGAAGGAGCGGCAACATAAATAACATCTCCAACGAGCATTCCTTCGCAGACTCGCTGATGTGCTAATTCTCCATCGATGGTGAAGCTCACATCAAGGGTAAGAGGCTTTGTGGTCGCTTCCATAGCAGGAACGGTGTAAGACCATTCAGCTTGATCGTCGGCAATGGCGATCTCCTTTGAAATCTTACCGAATTTAAAATGAATCACTTTTTTACCTTCAGCAGGCTCACCCCACTCACCATCTTTCTGAGTTGATCCCCAAAACGTGATCGGTTGCCCAGCCTGAAGCACAGCGTTGTCCCTAAACTGAGGAGGGAGAATTGGCATCTTTCTCCACTCATAACTCAAGCCTATTGAATTAGGGTCAATCACCTCTCCTGCAATTTTTAGTTTTTCTTCTGGCCAAGTTTTACTCGTTACTAACTCTTGATTGTAATAAGTGAAAGGCGTCATCGGCAGCATGGCCTGATTGTACAAGTTAACATGTGTATCGCCTGCCATACCATAGGAAACTCCACGGGGGTTTTTCACATCAGATGAAGTCACCACAATACTTTCGCCATCAATCTTGATGGTTGCTGGGTGCCAAACTTTATCTTCTCCAGCCACATAAAATAGCTTAACTTTCTCCTCTCCGCCCGAAACAGCTTTGGGATTAGCAAAGCCTGTCGCCCCTTCTGCCTTACTACGGTTAAAAGACGTATCGCCTGCGACAAGACCACCTTTAGCGTTTTCAAACTCAACAACAACTCTGTTTCCTTCAACGCGATAGGACTTGTACATTGGCCCTTCGGCCACCAAATCTTTTGCTAAACCACCTGCTTTGAGTTTGGTCGATGGGTATTGGTTCTTCAAAGCATGGAGGGCCAAACGTTGCCCAGGAACCACTTTATTGTAATAATGTATCCCTCCTCCAATATCAATTTGGCTTGCCATACCTGCGTTGGGAATGTCACGGGCCAACCAGGTTCCCAAACGCATCTCGCGGGCGCTGTCCATACTAGGCTTTGGATTCCCTTTGATCCCATAGAACTGATGGAAATAGACGGGAAGTTCAGGTTTGTTCCAGACGCTTCTCCAGCCTCGAATCAAACTATGTAAATTATTATAGTAAGGAAGACCTTCCCCCATGTTGGCATAACCTTGATTCCAAATGGCTCCACGAATGGCATAGGGTATCACTGGGTTTAACATGCCATTGAATAGCCAATTCGCGTCTCGGTTTCCATTCAAATTTCCTGGCAAACTCTCATCAATCTCTCGGGCTTGCTCACCTTTCTTGATTCGATCCTCATTGACCTTGATTTGATTTTCAAGGGAGGCATAAAAAGCGTCCCACGCGGCCTTATGCTCAGGAGTGCCCGGCACCGTTTCCAAACACTTTTTGTGAATCTTCTGGCTGTATTCATCTTTTGCGCTGGCATAGCCTTGCCTCGGAATCCAAGCCTGAATTGGCGTTTGGCTGAAAGAACAGTTCAAAATCCCCACCGGCACATCCAACTCTCGGTAAAGTTTGTTGGCAAAAGCGTAGGCAATGGCACTGTAGTTAACGGTACCACCATTCCTCCAAGCTCCTTCTGCTCTTTCGATGGGATGAAGCTGAGATGTTAGCCCTTGGACTCTCATCTCACGAATAGGAGCAACCCCGTTTCTTTTTTGGGTGATCAGCTTTCCACCAGCACTTTTTGTACCTGTCCACTGCATATTGGACTGACCTGATGCCATCCATACTTCTCCAACTAAAATATTGACGAGGGTTTCACTTTTTCCACCCTTTTCAGAGATCACCATTTCACGTGGTTCAAAACTCGCCTCTAGGGAATCAAGCCAAGCCATCCATTTCCCAAGCTCGTTAGCTTTTGCCGTTATACTTTGCCCTGCGAAAGCCACTGTTAGCTCTGTGCCAGGCTGACTCCAACCCCATACAGGTACTTTCATTCCCCGTTGAAGAATTGCGTGGTCGCGAAATGGGGCCCCCAATTCGAGCGCCAACTCCCTTAATTTGGGGCCTGATTTGGCACCAGCTCCATGAACCGCCAAGGGGTTTAAAGCCAAGAAGGTTAAGGCCAAGGCCATCAACAACCACCATCTACTCATAAAAATCCTTTCAGAAATTGGAGGGGGAATTCGTTTTGTATGATAGGCACCAATGCCTCGAGGAAACCACTAGATAAGACTTTTTTGTCTCAAAATGGGCGGCTCTCAGCTCACACACTCTTTGCTCTATCTACATCAATTTCAAAACTGAGACTCCTATGATTCTCAGCTCTCTGAGCAGGAAGCACCACAAGAAAAACAAGAAAAACAGCGATGATGCCCTAGGGTAACTCGTGTCTCCATCGACTGCTTTAGGTCTCCGTTAGATAAGTCGTATTGCTCATCATCGTCCACCAAAGTACAAGCCGAGATCCTCAGTCCTTCGGGTCGCTTGATCACCATTCTCGAAAAAGCGCACATGAACCCCTCTCGACTTTTCTCGTCATGATAGCGTGTCATACAATCTTGAGTGATCTCCGGAGTGTCGATCTTCTGCCCTGGCGGATGAAAATCTGGAAAAAACACAAAACTCAAATCATCAGAACAGCCTTTGTTTTTGAGAATCTCACGATACTCTAACTCTAATTCGCCTTGATCTTTTCCCTTAGGCCACTGACAGGCCACCGAAGTATCAAAGCCCATCTTCTGAAGTTCTTTCAGACCTCGGATCGCATCTTCAAAACTACCATCTCCTCTCCCTTCATCGTGCTTTTCTCGAGTGGGATGATCAAGGCTGACTCTGAACTTTAATTTTTTCCCATGGTGGGCCAAACTTTTTAACTCTTCAAATCGCAACTGCAAAGGTTTGGTTGCATTGGTCAGAATCATACATGGAGCTAACTCCAAAGCCTCTTTCAAAATGGGAATGAACTCTCGGTTCAAGAAAGGCTCCCCTCCTGTAAAAGAGAATCGCTCACATCCCAACTCCACAGCTTCTTTCAGCAATGGGCTCACTTCTTCCAAAGTCAAATAAGGAAGCCGATCTTCCTTTGGCCCAGAACCTTCAAGGCAAAAGGGGCAACTGAGGTTACAACGAGTTCCCGTATGAAACCACAGTTCTTTTAAGGCGTGAGCATCAATATAGCCTCTGTCGTCTCCCTGACTGGTCTTTAACCAATTTTTCGTTTCAAGGTGCAGTGATGGTTCCATCTTCATGTCACTCCTAATGGCCCCTGCCGGTTTCTATTTGCATGGAGCAGTGTCGTCCAACCGACAAGAGAAAACCCCAAGGCGTAAAGAAGAAGAAAGGGGTGAAACCAACTCCCTTCCATTTGGTGATCCCAAATACCCCAGAGGCATGTCATCCCCAGCAATATTTCCAGCGCCACCACAAAAGGGATAGACACTTTATATGAGGTAAGGATTTGATCACCTCGCTTAGGTGTTCGCACAAACTCCGATTCTTTTCGTCTCAAGGCCTGAAGAACCGCCCGACTATTATTGATCGCGATGCCAACGCCCAGCAGCATCAACCCTGGCATGGTCTTGAATGTTTGCCTTCTTGAAGTACCCAACTTCCACTGACTAACCCAATACAAGGTATTCGTTGAAACCATTGATATCAGTATTCCTACGAGAAAAGTGGTCGTTAGCCAAACGGGAATATGAGACCAAGTGTTTAATAGAAAATAAGATGAAATCGCCATCGCCACCATCAGAGGGTGGATTAGATAATGAGTCATGTGAAGGCTCGCTTGAACAAATCTAAAATTAAGGCCTTCTTTTTTCCAGAGTTTTGGCAAAATTTTCAAAGCAGTCTGGATTGAACCCTTAGCCCATCGAAACTGTTGAGACTTAAAGGCGTTGATGTCTTCTGGAAGTTCAGCCGGAACCGATAACCAAGGAAGATACTCAGCCTCCCACCCCGCTAATTGTACACGATAGCTAAGGTCCATGTCTTCAGTCAGTGTGTCCCAGGACCATCCGCCACCATCTTCGATCGCTTTCTTTCGCCAAAGACCCGCCGTACCATTAAAGTTAAGGTAAAGGTCGTTCCAGCATCGCCCAGCCTGTTCCACCATAAAGTGACCATCGATGCCGAGGGCCTGAGCTTTCGTTAACCATGATTGGTTCCGGTTCAGGTGCTCCCATCTAGCCTGAATAAAACCCAAATCAGCGCCATCAACCATGAATGGGACTGACTTTAGCAAAAAGTCTTTGGGAGGCACAAAGTCTGCGTCGAAAATTGCCAACAACTCCCCTTCAATCTCTTCATGAGCCTCATGGAGAGCTCCAGCCTTGTAGCCCTGGCGGTTGCTTCGCCTGATAACTCTAATATTCACTCCACTTTGCCTGTGCTGCTCAACTCTCTCATCAATCAATCTAGAGGTGCCGTCTGTCGAGTCATCGAGAATTTGAACGGCGTGATCTCCAGATGGATACTCCATGGCACAGACAGCGTCGATCACTCTCTCCACAACATTGGCTTCGTTGTAAACCGGGATTTGAGTGGTCACCTTCGGCCAAGATGTTACTTTATAGTCCTTGATGAAGCTCAATTGCTCACGGTGACGACGCTCATAACGACGTATGAACAACCAAACCATGACCAGACTATTAAGGCCATATACGAGGAGTAGGGTTGTTAATATCCCAAAAAAGGACGCTACTATCAACGAACTCAACGGCCGTTCAAACTCCAGTCATAAGAGAGAAAATGAAGATCATCATCATCCATCCCTTCCAACCAAGCTCTCTGATTTTCAGACAGGTAAGGCTTCACAAAGGACAACACGGAACCCGAGTGTTTAACAAAGTCTTCCTTGAACCAACTGAAAATTTTAGATAGATAAAGAACCTTTTTCTCTTCTCCCCAACCTAAAAAAGATTTCTCTGTTTTCCACTTGGCTCCATGAACCTGGTCAGCAAGAAATCGACGAGTCACTTGGTCCAAATCTTCTTCCAAGCTTTCCACCTTGAATAACCGAGGGATCAAAGGAGGGCAAGACTTTGATGCGCAGTTGATGGCGAAGTGGATGCGAGGATCGCCCATTGGACGCAATTTCTCATGTTCAATCTGATCGAGACTGAGTTTTTCTGTCCCAAAAAGAAAACCTTTCCAAACCCATCGTTTAGAGCGAGAAATCTCTTTAATGCTCTTAAGTGGGTAGTTATCGATGATGAGTTTTAAGGTACAAAGGTTGTAAGCATTGATCCAATGAACCATCTTTGCGTTTTGATCCATCCCAAGCAGGTTTGCTGATGCCATTTCACCCAAGGCTTGTTCCAAATGCCCCTTCTTGGACTTCAGGTATCGATAATCCACCTCTCCATTTTCAATGCCAATGTCTAACACGGCATCAAGCCCTGTTTTTTTCTCAGCCTGCAAAGGAAGAGTTGAAAGAAGAATCAGAAGAATGGTAAGTAATCGCACCGGAGAAGCCTAAGCCTCTTCGAAGACCGAAAAGTTACTCACCCATATTTTTCAGAAAATCCTTCGCCAAATCGACGTCGTTAAGAAGGCGCTCCTTTTCCACTTCAAGGAAATCGGCCTCGATACCATGCTCTTCCAATTCCTCTGGAGCGATTTCTACCATTTTGAGATCACTCACAAAACCCACATTATGAATTCGACAGAATCGATCCGCAATGGAAATAATCTTCTCTAACTTGCTCTCGAGCAAGGTGATCTCTTCCATTTTTCGAATAACGTCTTGGAGGTGATCCTGGAGTTTCCAATTCTTGGCCAATTCAGCTCCCATGTCACCGCTAGAAAAGCCCAAAACCGATCGGGAACACTCCCTTACAGTGATGCCCTTTTCCAAAGCCACATTACGAATTTTGCTGTACTCAGCAGGAATAAAACGCATCAACAAAAAGTCACCTAAATCATGAATCAATCCAGCGATGAAGTACTCCTCCAACACCTTACGAGGTTCACCGGATTCCTTAGCTAGGACCTTGGCTACAGCTCCGACTCCAAGCATGTGCTCCCACAGCTGACGATAATCAAAGTATTCGTTATCAGGGCAGCTTTCTGAAATTTTGACTAATTCAGCCGAAACGGCAACATTTTTAATCGTATTAAAACCCAAGAGAACCAAGGCTCGATTCAAGCTCGCTATTTTGGAGTTGAGAGAAAAGTAAGCCGAATTGACAAGCCGGAGGATCTTGGCCGTCAAAACTGGGTCCGTTCTAATCACATCAATGAGATCTTTAGGACTGGCCTGTAGATCGTTTGCGAGTCGGAGAATCTCCTGCACGGCAGGAGACAGGCTGGGCAAATCTTCCATGCCCTCCTGGATCCTAGCCTTAAATTCGGCTTTTTTTAACTCTGTGATCGTCATCTCGAAAATTTTATGAGCTTAGCATAGCCCATGACTCGACGGTGAAAACAAATTTCACTTTTTCACCTTCTTCCAGCCATCTTTCAGAGTCACCGTTCGGTTCCAAACCTGCTGATTATTTTCTTCACTATCAACGCAGAAATACCCCTTTCGCTCAAACTGATAAGGGACTCCTGCCTTGGCGTCAGCGGCATAAGGCTCCAATTTAGCTTCGGGAATAATCTTCAGAGAGTCCGGATTTAAATTCTCCTTAATGTCTTGTCCCTCGGAAACTTTCCCTGGTTCTTCTGAAGAAAAAAGCGTCTCATAGAGACGAACTTCACGGGAAATGGCATGGTTGGCGCTCACCCAATGAAGAGTTCCCTTAACTTTTCGATTGTCTGGAGAACTCCCTCCTTTGGTTTCAGGGTCGTAGGTGCAACGGAGTTCAACAATCTCCCCAGTTTCGTCTTTGATGACTTCCTGACAGGTGATGTAATAAGCATATCTCAGGCGAACTTCGCGACCTGGACCTAAACGAAAAAACTTCCTTGGCGGTTCCTCCATAAAATCTTCTCTTTCGATGAACAGTTCCCTAGAAAAAGGGATCTCTCTCGTTCCTGCTGATTCATCCTCAGGGTTGTTCACTCCATTTAAAAGCTCGCTTTCTCCCTCTGGGTAATTAGTGATCACCACTTTCAGAGGATCTAATACCCCCATGATTCGAATGGCTTTCTTGTTGAGATCCTGACGAACCGAGTACTCAAGACGAGTCAGTTCTATCGACCCGTCGATCTTTGTAACGCCAATCTCTTCACAAAAGTTGCGAATCCCTTCAGCGGTGAAACCTCGCCGTCTCATCCCCCCCAACGTTGGCATACGAGGGTCGCGCCAACCATCAACGGCTCCTTCCTCCACCAATTGCAATAATTTTCGCTTACTCATCAAGGTGTAGTCGAGATTAAGTCTTGCGAACTCAATCTGCTGAGGGTGATGGACCTCTAATTCATCCAAAAACCAGTCATAAAGAGGTCGATGGGTTTCAAACTCCAAAGTGCAGATGGAGTGTGTGATGCCCTCAATGCTATCCTCTAGACCATGGGCCCAGTCGTACAATGGGTAGATCGACCAGGTGTCTCCTGTTCGATGATGGTTCGCTCGATTGATTCGGTACATCAAGGGGTCCCTCATCAACAAATTTGTCGAGCTCATGTCGATTTTAGCCCTCAGAACCCTTGAACCGGGTTCGTGAAGCCCCTCTCTCATCTCAGCAAAAAGCTTGAGGTTCTCTTCTGGAGACCGGTCTCGAAAAGGGCTTTCAACTCCTGGCCGATTGCCATCGCCACGGTTTTCCTTGATCTGCTCAGGTGTTTGGTCGTCGACATAGGACTTTCCTTTTTTTATCAGTTCGCAGGCCAGTTCGTACATTTTCTCAAAATAATCCGAAGCAAAACGAACATCTCCTTCCCACTCCCAACCTAACCAACGCACATCCTCGATGATTGAATCGACGTACTCCTGGTCTTCTTTACTGGGATTCGTATCATCAAAACGAAGGTGACAGACACCATCGAGCTCTTTGGCTAATCCAAAGTTTAAACAAATAGATTTCGCATGGCCAATGTGTAGATACCCGTTGGGCTCTGGGGGAAAACGAGTGACCACCTTGGACACCTTCGCGCTGTCGAGATCGGCGCGGGCCCTTTGGCGAATAAAATCGTTAGACGCTTGGTCCTCCATGGAATCAACTGGCATGGGTTTAAAAAACCGGACCTTAAAGCTCAACCTTGTTTTTACAGGTTTCCAAAGCCTCTAGATGGGCAAAAAGAAGGTGAAATTCTTCACTATGGGATACCAAGCTAGGGTCATTGCCCAAAACTCTCTTCTTTAAATCTCTCCATGGAACCCAACAAACCTCCTCTATTTCTTCTTTTTGAAATCTAATCATC